>ERZ1046740.877-NODE-877-length-23255-cov-27.177500_pt1 | contig 23255 bp, 24 predicted proteins | sample MGYA00383093_ERZ1046740 | MGnify/ENA primary metagenome ERZ1046740 (study PRJEB29581, sample SAMEA5548363) | metagenome | biome: marine; feature: coastal; material: water | depth 25 m | study: Short-term variability in the microbial, nano- and picoplankton... | reverse complement strand
GTGAGAATTTTCTCAGGACAGGCATCTATACAAGCGCCGCAACGATTGCATAAATTTGTAAACTGATCTTCATTTCTAGACCATGGCGGTCGAATAACAGCTTTTTTATTCGAACCCCAGCCTCCTCTCAGAAATTGAGCCCTAGTAATTTCAGCCATTAATCTTAATAACTACTCATCTAAATTAACAAAATCACTTTCAACTAATGGATCTAACTTGGCCTGTGGAACATGGCACTGTAAGCAGAAATACCGTCTTGCTGACATTTCAGGCAAACGCTTATCGTCACGAGTAAAGAAGTGTGTGCTTGACATCTTAGGCGACTCTTCCTCTTTGTAGTTTTCATCACTATGGCAACTTAAGCATTTATTCTTTTTAAGATTAATTGTCATGCCAGCAGTTTTATGTGGAATAAGTGGTGGCTGATCATCATAACTGCGATCAAACTCAACATTTTTCTTAATCCATTTAATTTTATCTGGTGCAATTGATAGGTCGTCAAGTACATGCGTACCACGAAGCGAAGCGACATCAACAACATCAACTGCTGAATTAACCGCATCAGAAACTGTATTTGAAGCTGATTCTGCAACATCTTTAACCGAATCAACCGTATCAGTTACTACATCTCTAACTTCTTCAACAGCATCTTTGACACTCTCCATTGCAGCCGACATTGGATTATTCCAATTATGATCACCTCCAAAGAAGTTTGCCTGAGACCCCAATGTAAAAACTGATGCAATTGCTAGTGCTAATATTTTAGTTTTCATGATCATCTCCTCCTATACCTTAACAATTTTAACGGGTGTCTTCTTATAATCCGTTTCTTTAGAAAGCGGATCAGTAGCATCCAGGATTAATTTATTCACCAAGCGTGATGCATCAAACCACGGAACAAATACCAAGCCCTTAGGCGGCTTATTGCGCCCCTTAGTTTCAACCATGGCAACCATTTCACCACGAGATGAAGAGATTTTGGCATTCTTACCGCGCCTTAAACCTCGCTCTTTAGCATCATCTGGATGCATATAGATAACTGCATCTGGTACGGCGCGGTATAACTCAGGTACACGTCTTGTCATAGAGCCTGAATGCCAATGCTCAAGTACACGACCTGTTGACATCCATAAGTCAAACTCTTTATTTGGCACTTCTGCAGGTGGCTCATATGGTGCGGTAATAATATTTGCCTTTCCATCTTTCTTGCCGTAGAAGCTAACCCCTTCACCTGCTTTAACATATGGATCATAGCCTTCACGGTAGCGCCATAGTGTTTCCTTGCCGTTAACCACTGGCCAGCGTAAGCCTCTTGCCTTATGATAAACATCAAACTCTGCCTGCTCATGGCCTTTCTTAGGCCCTTCAAGTTGGAAACGACGATATTCTTCAAACAAGCCTTTTTGAATGTAATAACCAAAGTCATCCATTTCATTGTTATCGTACTTATTACCACGATCATCAGTAATATCTTGTTTGCCAAACTGATCCACCTGACCATTAGCATACAATACATCGTATAAATTCTTACCCTTGTACTCTGGATTTTTTGCCAATAATTCATCTGACCAGGCATCATCTGTTGTAAACCTTTTAGAGAATTCAACCAACTGCCACAAGTCTGACTTAGCATCACCTGGTGCTTGTACTTGTTGACGCCAAAATTGCGTACGTCTTTCAGCATTACCATAAGCACCTTCTTTTTCTGCCCACATTGCTGTTGGCAAAATAAGGTCGGCTGCTTGTGCAGATACTGTAGGATATGGATCAGAGACAACAATAAAGTTATCTGGATTTCTCCAACCTGGTAGCATTTCATCGTTAATATTTGGTCCAGCTTGCATGTTGTTATTACACATTACCCAATAAACATTTAACTTGCCGTCTTTAAGCGCTCTACTTTGTGCAACAGCGTGCAGGCCTTTCTTGCCTGGAATTGTACCTTCAGGCAGCTTCCAAATTTTTTCAGCAAAATCACGATGTGGCTTTTTCATAATCACATAGTCTGCAGGCAATCGGTGAGCAAATGTACCCACTTCACGAGCTGTACCACAAGCTGATGGCTGACCAGTTAATGAAAATGGTCCATTGCCTGGCTCAGAAATCTTACCGGTCAATAGGTGAATGTTGTAAATTAAACCATTGGTCCATACACCACGAGTATGCTGGTTTACACCCATTGTCCAAAGCGATACTACTTTTTTGTTTGGATCAGCATATAGCTTAGCCAAGCGCTCTAATTTTTCTATAGATACACCCGAAAGCTCAGAAACATACTCTGCAGTGTAAGGCTTTAGTGATTCTTTATATTCTTCAAAATTAATTTTAGTTAGTTTACCTTTATTAGGGTTTTTAGCTTTTTTCTGTAGAGGGTGATCACTACGCAAGCCGTAACCAATATCTGTTGGCGTCTTGGTAAAGTTAACGTGTTTTCTTAAAAAGTCTGTGTTGTAAGCTCTGGTGTCAATAATATATTTAGCAATATAGTTAAGAATAGCTGTATCTGTTTGTGGGCTGAAAATCATACCGTTATCAGCCAACTCAAATGAACGATGCTCATAAGTTGACAGTACATGCACCTCAGAGCCAGGCTTGGTTAAACGTGTATCAGAAATACGTGACCAAAGAATTGGATGCATTTCTGCCATGTTAGAACCCCATAACACAAATGCTTCACCATGCTCAAAGTCATCATAACAACCCATTGGCTCATCAGATCCAAAAGCACGAATAAATGCACCTACTGCTGACGCCATACAATGGCGAGCATTAGGATCGATATTGTTTGATCTAAATCCTGCCTTGAAAAGTTTAGAAGCAGCATAACCTTCCCAAACAGTCCACTGACCAGAGCCAAACATTCCAACGCGAGACGTCAGCTTGTCAGCAGGTTTTCCTTTATTTTCTTCTTTGGATACATTAAGTGCAGTCTTCCACTTCTCTTCCATAACGTCAAATGCCTCATCCCAAGATACTGGCGTGAAATCACCATTCTTGTCATATTTGCCATTTTTCTTGCGAAGAAGGGGTTTGGTTAGACGATCCTTGCCATACATAATTTTGGATAAGAAATAGCCTTTAACACAATTAAGACCTTTATTAACCGGTGCGTCAGGGTCGCCTTGTGAGGCTACCATTTTGCCATTTTTAGTACCTACTAAAACTGAACAACCTGTGCCACAAAAACGACAGGGGATTTTGTCCCACTTAATTCCGTCAACACTTTCATTGTAGTTTGAAAGTGCAATACCTGGCAAAGTAACGCCCGCTGTTGCAGCTGTTGCGCTTACCGCACTATTTTTAATGAACTCTCTTCTGGTGATAGCCATTTTTTTCTCCTCGCAGATTTAGTTAAAAAACAAATTACCTATTAAAATGAACTAACAACTTTAAACGGTTGTTGGAATCATTTCATTAACATAGATTGTTTTGCGCTAGTTTTTTTTAAATCGAGAAGAGTAGCTGAATACTTTTGGTTCGCAAATATCGACACAGCGGCCACAATTGGTACAATTTTTATCAAAGATAACACTACTATTGTTTCCCTTAAGTGCTGGGTTAATGACTTGCGATTCAGGACAAACTGCATAACACTCTAAACAATCTGTGCACTTATCACGCTCTTTTGCATTTACCTTTAACAAAGAGACACGGCCAAGCAGGCTGTAAAAAGCACCCATTGGACACAAGCGCGAACACCAGCCATTTTTAACCACAAATAAATCAAATAAGAAAATTAATACAATCAAACCCCAGCCAAAACTCATGCCAAAAATAATACCGCGATGCAGGATTGACACAGGGTTAACCAACTCCCAAGCAATCGACCCAGTCAACCAAGCGCCAAGCATACTCACTGCTAATATCCAATATCGGGTTTTATTTGAAACGCCACCGCTGGTTGCTTTAATACCCAGCTTACAACGAAAGTAATTAGCTGCATCAGTTACAATATTCATCGGACAAACCCAAGAGCAAAATACCCTGCCACCAACAATAAGGTAAAAAATAAGTACAATCAATGCACCGATCAATGCATCAGTTGCCAATGAATGTCCTGCAAAAAATGATTGCAACAAAACAAAAGGGTCACTAAGTGGTAGCGTATCTAATGTTAGGCTTGAAGTTAAATTACCCTTAACAATCCAAACATCAAACCAAGGTCCTAATAAAAATAAAAATAAGATACCTAGTTGTGACAGACGACGCAAAATAAGGTATTTATTCGCCCCAAGCCGACCTTTGGATTTTTTGGCATCATTCCCCACTACTTGACAGATATTGATTTTTTTCATTTTCTCTTAATGTCAAATAATGGATTAAAACTATTAAGTGAATCCAATGCGTTATCTAAACTTGACTCTACTTTGATATCAGTCAATCCTTTGCCTTGAAGGTCATATTGTTTGCCTTCGGGGAGGTTATATTTATGCTCAATATCTGGAGATACTAATGATCTGCCAGCTTTTTGCTTTTCTTCCCAGCCAAGTTTATAGTGATCTTGACGCTTGCCCATGGCTAGTTGCATAGGCAACACCTTGATAACTGCCTCTTCCATAATGCACGCCTCTTCACACTTGCCACAACCTGTGCAATGATCATAATGAACAACAGGAACAAATAGAGCATGCTTACCGCTACGGTCATTATGACGCATCTCCACGGTAATAGCCTTACCTTGAAGTGGGCAAATATTAAAACAAACCTCGCATCTTAACCCTTGATAAGCAATACAACCTTTGGTATCAACGATTCTTGCTAAACCCATTTTGGCTTTATTAATATCAGTTAGGCTTTTATCCAATGCACCTGTTGGGCAAGCTTTAACACAAGGAATATCATCACACATTTCACACCCTGCAGTGCGTGCCGTAAAAAATGGTGTACCAATAGCAACCCTGTCTTTTTCAGTAGCTAAAGACAAGGTTGGAAACGGGCAATCATTCACGCAGAGTCCACAACGAATACAAGCAGAAATAAAATCTTTTTCTGCTAGCGCACCAGGTGGGCGAATAGCTGATGCAGGAATCGAATAAGCATATTTAGAGTAGCTAACAATTCCAGTTGCAATTAGCGCTGAAGTGGTAGCCAATTTTGCAGAATTTATAAAAAATTCTCTGCGTGAAATGGCCATAATTGCTAATTAAACTTCTTCTGAATGTTGATAAGTTAATACAGTAGAAACCACATTGGGAATGTCATTAAAGCTGCCCATGGTGTCCATAATTTGCTTTCTACCATCAAGTTCAATAGTAACAATTAAACGCGAATCTTCTGTGGTGTGATGAACTTCAACACCGTTAATGGCGCTTAATGCATCTTTTACTTCTTGCTCTTTGTCTTTTTGAGCATGCACCAATACACCGCAGACATCAATTCTATCAATCACTTCAGCCATAACTACACTCTCTAATATACGAAAATTTATTATATAAATAGTTGTTTAAAATAAAAACAACCTATGTTGTTTTACAATTAATAATGAGCGCAACTCAAAGTTTTAAATGATCGGCAATTTGCACCTGTGACTTTATCACAATACTGACATAATTCATTAACATCATCCAAAACAATGACCTTATTCTCTACTTTAATACCATCCTTTTTAAGCTGAACCAAAGCTCTTGAAAAAGACTCAGGCTTCATACCTAAGTAAGCAGCAATTAAATTCTTTGGATAAGGTAGCTTAAAATTGTTATTAATTTTACTTTGTACCATGTACCAACCCACTTTCTCCTTTGCGGTTTTAAGTTGCAGCACTTCAGCGCTTAGCATTAATAACTGAACACTTTCAGCTAAAAAATCAATCACATTCATGGCAAATTGATGATTTTTGGCGGTGAATGAATCAATTTCATCTTTATTAAAATATAGTAACGTGGTGTTTTTTACAAATTCGGCGCAAATTTCATAATGTTTTGAAAAATGCATGGGCGACACAATGCTTCTTTTATTCGCAATGGTGATAACCATCTCTTCACCTTTTTCATCCATTCTGGTTAATTTGAATAATCCGTCATACACAATGTAGCATTTATCATGTTCTTGTGAATCAAATGTGACCATCTCGCCACGATAATATTGCTTAACCTTAACCAGATTAATAAAGTCGATTAATTCCTGCTCGTCAATATTTTTAAATAAAGCTATTTTTGACAAAAATAAATAATATTTATTTACTTGTTTTGCTGTTGAAATCAAGATACCCCCCCGAGTTATATCCATTTGACAATAACTTGATTATAAATATAGCAACCTTTGAATAAAACAACCTATGTTAATTTACTTGATTTAAATCAAGTTTTTTTAAAAAAATATCTAAAAACATAAAAGTGAATGGGTAGCTTTTTCTTATATTTAAGCTTAGGCTATAATTCACCACATGAACATTAAACGACCAAAACGTAAAACCATCATGCAACTTATGATGGTTATCTTAGCCATTTTTATCATTCGTGCCTACCAACAGCAAGACTTAACTACCGGTATAGCGCCCAGCTTTACTTCTAAAACACTCAGTGGCGAAGTAATAAATGCTAATCCGTTGCCAGATCAAGGTGTGCTGGTGCATTTTTGGGCAACTTGGTGTCCGGTATGCAAGTTTGAAAATGACAATATTCAAGCCGTTTCAAAAGACTACAAAGTGCTTAATGTTGCCATTCAATCCGGTGATGATCTAGAAATTGAAGCTTATGCCAAAGAAAATGACATGCAGCTTAACAACCTCATTAACGATCAGTCTGGATCTATTGCCAGATTGTACGGGGTTAAAGGCACACCAACAAGCTTCTTTATTAATCCAAAAGGTCGAATTCAGTTCACTGAAGTGGGCTATATAACCACATTAGGATATCGCCTACGACTATGGTGGGCAGGGTTATAACCAACGACTGGTCTGAGTATTTAGACCCGTTATTTCAACAAGAGTCCTTTCGGCGTTTGGATGATTTTTTAACCACTCAAGCCGGCCAAAATATAAAAATTTTTCCCGATGAAAATCAAATTTTCAATGCTTTTGAGCTTAGCGGTTTTGCCGACACCAAAGTGGTTATCCTTGGCCAAGACCCTTATCATAATGAAGGTCAAGCGCATGGGCTTAGTTTTTCCGTGCCAGATGGGGTGAAAATTCCACCGTCACTCAGAAACATCTATCATGAGCTTGAGCTAGATTTAGCCATCAAACCCAATGCAAGTGGCAATCTTGAGCGTTGGGCAGTACAAGGCGTACTGCTGCTTAACAGCGCACTCACAGTTGAAAAAAACACCCCGGGTGCACACGCTAAAACACCTTGGATTGATTTCACCGAATCGGTTATTCAATTACTCAGTGATCATAAACAAAATTTGGTGTTTTTACTTTGGGGTGCGCACGCGCAACAAAAATCATCATTAATCGATACTGACAAACATTTAATATTAACAGCCACCCACCCTTCGCCCTTTTCTGCACACAAAGGTTTTTTTGGTTGCAAACATTTCTCAAAAACCAATGAATATCTTAAAATACACAAATTAAAACCAATCAATTGGTAGCCAGCAAACCAACCTAATAAGGAGATAAGGGGTTAGTATTTTTTTTCTTTTACAAGGCAAATTGTCAAAATATAAAAGAGCATAGCATCAACTATGTGATTGAATATTTTTATCATTTAACGCCGTTAAAAGTAAAAAATTCAAATCCAATTTAAAAAATATGAAACTAATAATTGATGATGCTTGTTATGCTTATAACGAAATCTTCTCTCAGTTTGGGGAAATTGTTGCTATGGCCGGGCGTGACATAAACGCCGCTTCGGTTAAAGATGCAGACGTACTGATTGTACGTTCACGCACTCAAGTCAATGAAGCGTTGCTAAAAGGCAGTTCCATTAAATTTGTTGGCTCAACCGTTGCAGGACTTGACCATGTTGACCAAGATTATCTTAAAAATAATGATATTGAGTTTTTCTCAGCTCAGGGTTGTAATTCAATGGCAGTGGCCGAATTTGTTATTAGCACGATTATTAATTTGGCTGAAAAACACAACTTTAATTACCAAGACAAAACTTTGGGAATTATCGGTGTGGGTAATGTTGGTTCACGTTTAGCAGCTAAAGCTGAACTGCTAGGCATTAAAACTCTGCTCAACGACCCTATTCGTCAGGATAATGAAAATTTGCCAAATTTTGTTGATCTTGATACTGCACTTAGTGCAGATATTGTAACTTTTCACACACCTTTGACCTTTGATGGCAAATATCCAAGCTTTAAACTGCTAAATAAGGCTAATTTTCACAATATCAGTGAGAAAACCATCCTTTTTAACGCCGCTCGAGGCGGTGTCATTGTTGAAGAAATTTGGGAAAAAACGCAAACGCTAGAAAATGTGATCGATTGTTGGGAAAATGAACCCAATATTAACCAAAATCTGCAAAAAACTGCCTATTTGGCCTCGCCTCACATCGCAGGACACTCCGTTGACGCCAAATTTATGGGAAGTTTTATGGTTTATGAGGCTTTGTGTGATTTTATGGGTGAAAAACAACAAGAAAGCATTAAAAATCTAATAAATCCTGGCGTTTTAACGCTAAAAAGTGACAATTTGCTCGATTGTTTAAACGAAATTTATGATTTTAAACAAGACACAACAGCGATCAAAAATATTGAAAATTTTGAATATTACCGTCGAAACTACCCAATTCGCTACGAATGGCCGCATTTTGACAGCAAAGCGACACTACCTATTGTTTAGCCAACATTGATTTCTTAAAGTTCATGGCAATACATACTGGGCAATTCTCGCTGGTATGTTTTCTGAGTTTTTTTGAGGCTTTAGCCATTAAACCTTCAATGCCCTTGCGCTTTATTTGCGAACTAAAAGAAGCTTGGTAGTTTTTCACTAAACTTACCCCTGAGAATACCACATCGTAAATATGCCAATCATTACTAAGCATCATCTTCAGAGAAACCACAACTGGCTTTTGGTCGCCATTAATATAAATATTTAACTTTACAATGGCTTTGTTATCTTTACGCTTTACCTTGGGGTTGGCTGTAATTTTAATGCCATCAAGATCATCATAAGCAGCCAAAATAGCTGAATAATTATTAACCAAAGAAACCGCAAGATAAGATTTTAGAATTAACTGCTGCTGGGGTTTTAACTCATTCCAATGCGTTTTTAACACTTGTTTGGTACTTTCAGTCATGTCTAAGTTCGGCAATAACCGTTCAACAATTAAAAGTTCAACATCTTCTACTGAACTTTTACCTTGTGCTTTGGATTCTTTTAAAGCCAATAATGCGTCAGTCATAATATGAACAGCAGCCACTTCTGGTGGCGGTGCTGCAATGGCAGAATTTGAAAATAACCCTGAAATAATCAGTAATAAAACAGTTCTTTTTAATATTAGAATAAACTGATTAAAAAATTACAAACAATAATATAATTAAGACATGAATAAGATACTCGTACAAGAATCAGATTTTGACCTATCCACTGAAGTTGCCCTGGCAAGAGGCGCTGATAGCGACATTGGTGCGGTGGTTTCTTTTGTTGGAACGGTGCGAGATTTAGACAACGAGTCTATTAATAAAATGACACTTGAGCACTACCCGCAGATGACTGAAAAAGCACTAACTTCTATTGTGGAGCAGGCTCAAGATCGCTGGCCACTAGGAAACACAACGGTTATTCACCGTGTGGGTGAACTTAATATTAATGATCAAATCGTACTGGTGATTACCACCAGTAAACACCGTAAAGCTGCCTTTGAATCTTGCGAATTTATTATGGATTATTTAAAAACCCAAGCGCCCTTTTGGAAGAAGGAACACACAACGACCGAAAGCAAATGGGTGGAAGCAAAAGACAGCGATGCTGATCAAATAGAAAAATGGCGCTAAACTTTATTTAACCAGTCAAATCTTGAGGGGTGTTAAAGTTAACAAACATCTTTTCTTGATCTGAAAAGTCCACCTCAAGTGCTTGATTATCTCTAAAAAATTTTCCCAATCTTCTTTCTCCACTTTTTAGATACTCATCCAGCACAGCTTTAACAGAAACATCTATTAAGGAAAAAGTAGGATGCAGATGGCCATTCTCGGTAGCAACACAAAGTTTTGCTTGGTGTTCTTCCATTTTACTGGTCAGTCTTTCTATTAAAACCTTGTCAATATAAGGCCCGTCACATGGAACTACCAATAGATATTGTGTATTAATACAGCCAAGTGCTGCCGAGATTCCCGCCAGTGGCCCTTGAAAATCAGCAAAACTATCAGTCACCACCTCGCCATATTTTTGATACAGGTCAAGGTTTTTATTGGCACTCACCCATATACTTCCCACATTAGCACGGATGGCATTGGCAACATAGGATATTAATGGCTTTTCTTTAAAAAGAACCAGACCTTTGTCTTTACCATTCATACGCTTGGCTTGACCGCCAGCAAGGATAACAGCGGTGATATCGGTTTTACTAATATTTTCCATGTGGGTATGTTATCGATAAATAGATAGGCGTATGATACAATCAAACGCATTTTTTTTAATTTAACAAAACATTAAAGTATAAATGGATAATCAACAAGTTGACTGTGGTTGCGATGAAATTGTTCAACCATTATTATCAACCGATAAAGCACTAGAAACACTTATCGGTGCCGCTAAAGAAATTGCCGACGTGGAAGTGTTGGCGCTTGATGATTCGCTGGGTAGGATACTGGCTAGTGATATCCATTCTAATATTAACGTACCTGGGTTTAATAATTCAGCCATGGATGGTTACGCCATTCACTTAAAAGAAGATCAAATTAACACACCAGGTGGCTTTGCTTTTGAGATTACCGATCGAATTCCTGCTGGTAGCGTTGGTAATGATCTTGCACCAGGTTGCGCTGCTCGTATCTTTACCGGTGCACCTGTGCCAAAGGGCGCCAACACAATCATCATGCAAGAAGAATGTGAGCTTATTGAAAATGACACACAAATTGAAATCTATCGTCCAATTAGCCTGAATGAAAACATTCGTCCGCTTGGCAATGATATTAAATCAGGTGATGTTATTTTAGAAAAAGGCATCAAACTAAAGCCTCAAGATATTGCACTGGCAGCTTCCGTTGGTGTTAATACACTAGAGGTGTTTCAAAAAATTAAAGTCGGTGTGTTTTTCACTGGTGATGAGTTGGTCAAACCAGGCACCGAATTAAAACCAGGGCAAATTTATAATTCAAATCGATATGGCTTAATCGCCCTATTAAATAATCTCAATTGTGAAATTATCAATCTTAACATCATTCAAGACACTCTTGTATCTACAGTTGAAGCGCTGGAATCTTTAAAAGATCAGTGTGATTTAATCATGACAACTGGCGGTGTATCTGTTGGTGAAGAAGATCATGTTAAGCCAGCAGTTGAAAGCCTAGGCGAACTTAACTTATGGCGCATTAAAATGAAACCTGGAAAGCCATTAGCATTTGGCAAGGTAGGCAATACAGCTTTTATTGGCCTGCCTGGTAATCCAGTTTCCGCTATGGTTACGTTTTTATTATTTGCTCGTCCGTTTATTAAAAAAATACAAGGCTGTAAGCGCCATCTAAATACACCTCATCAGGTTGTTGCCAACTTTGATTGGCATCGCTCAAAGCCAAGACGTGAATTTGTACGCGTACAATTAGATTACACATGCATTCCTGCTAAAGCCAATCAATATCCCAAACAAGGCTCTGAAGTTTTGTCTTCCATGGTTTGGGCAGATGGACTTGCTGAAATACCTGAAAAAACCACCTTTAAAAAAGGTGAAATAATTAACTATTACCCCTTAAGCGAGATGATGTCATGAGCGAATTAACCCATGTAAATACCAATGGCGAAGCTAATATGGTTGATGTGTCTAGCAAAGATAACACAACGCGCATTGCCAAAGCCCAGGCAAAAATTTTAATGAAGACCGAAACCTTGCAAAAAATTAAAGACAATGACTTTAAAAAAGGCGACGTACTCGCCGTAGCAAGAATTGCCGGCATTATGGCAGCGAAACAAACGCACCATCTTATTCCAATGTGTCACAGCCTCAATTTATCAAAAGTGGGTGTTGATTTTGAATATATTGAAAATGGCATTCTAATTAACACCTATACCAAACTCAATGCTCAAACCGGGGTTGAAATGGAAGCGCTTACTGCAGCAAGCGTTGCAGCACTAACTATTTATGACATGTGTAAGGCGGTTGATCGTTTTATGAAAATAACAGACGTTCAACTGCTTGAAAAACAAGGCGGAAAGTCTGGACATTGGGTGCTTGATAATGGCTAAGTTGATTGACAAATTTGGTCGTGAGATTAGCTATCTCAGACTTTCGATTACCGAACATTGTAACTACCGATGTTTTTATTGTCGTGATGATGAGCATGCGCCAAATTGCAAACGCGAAGATATTTTAAGCTATGAAGATATCCAGCGTATTGTGCGTCTATTTGCCGAGCTGGGCGTTAGTAAAATTAGACTCACTGGCGGTGAGCCACTAATTCGCCGCGGTATTGTTAAAATTGCCAGTTTGATCAGCTCTACACCTGGTATTACCGACGTACCATTATCAACCAACGCGCACTTACTGGGTAAATTTGCAGACAAGCTTTATAAAAATGGCATTAACCGAGTTAATATTTCTATTGATTCTTTAATCCCTGAAAAATTCAAAGAGATTACTCGTGGTGGCGATGTACACGAAGTAATTAAAGGAATTGACGCTGCAATTGCCTCGGGCATGAATCCAATTAAAATCAATGCGGTCGCTATGCGCGGTATTAACGACGATGAAATCGAATCAATGATTGATTTCGCCATTGAAAAAGGCATTGATATTCGCTTTATTGAAACCATGCCTATTGGTAATGCTGGCATAGAGGCAGCTAATCAACATATGAGCGAGCGAGCCATTTTTGCTAAAATCAGCCGACATCTTAAGGATAGAATAATGCCGCTAACCTCTAAAAAAACAGATGGTCCTGCTAGTAATTATAAAATTAAAGATACCAATACCACAGTAGGCATTATTAGCGCTGTCTCGAATCATTTTTGTCAGACGTGTAATCGCGTTAGATTAACCGCCAAGGGGGATCTTATTCTTTGCCTAGGACAAGAGGATGCTATTTCTCTAAAAGACGCTGTACGCTCAGATTTGAGTGATGAAAAAATTAAACAAATGATTATGAATGCCATTAATAAAAAACCCGAAAAGCACGAATTTAATACTGTAGTGGATAATATTAGTAACCGACAAATGGCGGAGATCGGCGGATGAATATTCTATATTTTGCTTCACTTAAAGAAAATTTAAAAATAGCCAATGAAGATGTTGAGTTGGCTAATGGCTCAACAGTCAAACAGTTAAGAGAACTACTTTCTGATAAACATGGAGATCATTATTTTCCAGAAAACATTCTTTGTGCAGTTAACCAAGAAATGGCGAATGACTCTGTGGTTATTAAAGAGTCAGATGAGATAGCTTTTTACCCACCCGTAACAGGTGGATAATTTAAGCTGGGCTATAGATAATCCTCAAAAGGGTTTACACCTCTAAAACTGGCAACTGCCAAAGCAACAACCAACAAGGTTAGTGAATTGAAGAATATAGGCATAATAACAAAGCCGTATCCTAACTGATGAATTGCATCACCCCCAACAACTGCAATAACAGCTGTCGCACCACCAGGTGGGTGCATACAGTTAAATAATTGCATAAATACTAATGACAATGATATTGCCAACGAAGTGGCAATAATCGGATCGCCAACCAAATAGTAACAACTAACACCCACAACGGCCGATACACTGTGGCCAGCAATCAAATTATAAGGATGTGAATAAGGTGAATTTGGGGCACCAAACATCAACATGGCTGATGCACCGGCTGAGGCAATGATTAATGGTGAATCGGTGCTTGATAGAATAACATTAGAGAAAAATCCCGCCATAGAGACGGCGATAAAAGCACCAATAACAGATATCAACAGTTCTTTATTATTAATTACCCTCTCCCCTCGGTAATATTAAGTCACAATAAATTAGTAAACTACTTATTTCTAAAGAGGGAGATGTTTGTAATTTACTAATTTATTGTGGCTGCTTAAGTGCTCAGTGCATGTGCCATAATTTTCTTAACAACCAATTTCAATCCGTCTGCTACCAGTAGTGTTATCATCATGGTGAATGCGATGAATACAGGCTCATTAATATGGCTTGATTGAGCAATTATCAAACCTAAGAACAGCCAGAAAAATGCCCAAGAAAATTTAAATAAAAACGACTTCATGAGTTTTTATCCAGTACTCCAGCCTCTTGGACGCTTCATACCTGAAACCTTGCAAGCTTGTTTCACATAACCATAAGGAAACATCTTGAACAGTTTGGATTTTGCTGTTTTTTTATCCACACCAAAATCTTCAACCATTTGCTTGGTTGTGTGTCGCACGTCTGGCGCAACACCCTTTTCCTCGTAAAATCTACGCATAAAATCAAATATTGACCAATACTCATCATTGAGTTTGATATTTTCAGAACCAGCCAATTCAAGGGCAACATCATGATCCCAATCTTCGGGATGAATCAAATAACCCTCAGGATCTAGTTCAATAGTTTTATTGTTTACTTTCATATTGAAATAACTCCATTAGTTTAATAACCCGGTCTAATGGCCGGATTGGTTAGTTAGCAAAAATTATTAAAGTTGGTATCAGTTTTATCTTGACCATCTTCATAGCCTGATTCGTATTCAGACGTTCTTCTTTGCTCTTCAATTTCAGGGTTCTGCAAGTATCCTGCCACCCAGCCTTGGATGTAATGATCATTTACACCCATTGACTCCATTTTTGTCACCATATCAAAATATTCAGACATTACCACCCCCCCTACTTATGCGTTCTGATGTATTTACTTCTAACAATTTGGTACGGACGCATCAAATAAGTAACTGGCACTGACCATACGTGAACCAAACGAGTAAATGGGAATACTAAGAACAATGTCATGCCAAATAACATATGTAACTTATAAGTATAAGAAACACCTGCTAGTAATGTTGGATCAACACTCAATGTGGCAATACTTTTCACGTATTCAGCTAGCACTAACATGGTTGATACATCGCCAGATTCTGCATGATGCATTGAGCCTGAAATTGTATTTAAACCAAGTAATGCAGTTGCTAGCAGCCAAAAGATAACAAAATTATCTCTCAAACGGCTAACCGCTTTCACGCGTTCATTGGTTATACGACGATAAAACAATAACGCTGCACCAATAGCAGCCATACCACCAAACACCATACCTGCATAAATTGCAATATATTGATGTTGGACATCGGTAGCTACTAATTGCCACCAGCTATGTGGTAGCAACATGCCTGCTGCATGACCAAAGAAAATACCTAAGATACCCACATGGAATAAATTACTGGCTAATGCCATGCCTTTATTACTCAGCAGTTGCGACGAATCAGCCTTCCAAGTGTATTGCTCACGATCAAATCGTAACAAACTGCCGACAATAAAAACAACACCGGCGATATATGGATAAACGCCAAACAAAAAGTTTTCAAAATTCATGACTATTCTCCTTATGCTGCTTCAGCTAAATAGCTGCGCTTCTCAATGATTCTAATCAACTTGGCATATGGACTTTCAGCCTCATCCAAGTTATCTGCAATTATCTTGATGATTTTTTTAGCATCACCTAAGAATATGCGCGATTCCATCTCATCCAAACTGGATACATATTCAAGGATTAAAGGTAAGAAATCTGGAATTTCTCCGTCATTCACCTCTAAACCTTCACCTTTGTAATGCTCGGATAAATCAATCAACGCTGGACCGCGTCCATTATCATCACCAAAGATATGGTGCGTTAGATGTAGATCGTGCTCTGGTACCATATCAAAAGTTTCAACATAGGTTTGCTGCATGCCGGTTGATGTGTGAACTCGCATCCATGAAATAAAATTCATGATGGCTTCTTTCTCTTCGGCTGCAATCTCTGATGAATCTTTCACATACTCGATCACTGAATCTAGATTCTCCATTAACTCATCATCTGGATAATCAATTAGTTTTGATAAGACTTTAAATATTTGCATGTTAATTCTCCTTAACTTTTATGCCTAGGCATATTTTCTACTGGAATAACTGATTTCTTACGACTTGACGGGAATAAGCTAAAGCCTTTACCGCCATCGGGTCCGTGTGAGCTGGTATTGCCACCAGAGAAACCATTTTGACCTTGGAATCCATATGGATCTTCATGGCGCATCTCTTCATGTGAAGTCGGAATCACAAAACGATCTTCATAATTAGCGATACCTAGCATCTGATACATTTCTTCCGCTTGCTCAACACTCAAACCAGCATCTGCTAACACTTCTTTACCATCGGTGCCTTCAACTGCTTTGAAGCGCTGATGTGCACGCATGGCTAGCAACTTACTGATGGAGCCAATAATTGGCTTTTCATCACCAGCGGTAAACATATTAGCTAGATATTTAGCTGGGAATCGCACAGAATCAACTGTTGGTATGATGCCATTCGAAGTTTCAATATTGCCCTTATCAATCTGAGATTGAACCGGAGACAATGGTGGCACATACCACATCATTGGTAGGGTTCTGTACTCAGGGTGAATCGGGAAAGCAATCTTCCAATCCATCACCATTTTGTAAACTGGTGAATTTTGCGCAGCATCAATCCATGATTGTGGCACACCATCTTCAAGCGCTTGCTTAATCACCTCAGGATCGTTTGGATCCATAAATACATCTAAGTGTTCTTGGTATAGATCTGTTTCATTCGGTGTTGCTGCTGTTCCGCCAATCTTGTCAGCATCATATAACATTACACCTACGTAACGAATACGACCTACACATGACTCAGCACAAGCCATTGGCAAACCTGATTCAATTCTTGGGTAACAACCAATACATTTCTCTGATTTACCTGATTCCCAATTGTAATAAACCTTCTTATACGGACAACCCGTTACACACATTCTCCAGCCACGACATTTGTCTTGGTCAACCAGAACGATACCATCTTCTTCACGTTTGTAAATTGCACCTGAAGGACACGAAGCTGCACAAGCAGGATTAAGACAGTGGTTACATAGGCGTGGGAGATACATATGGAATGTATTTTCAAAATCCTTATACATTTCTTTTTCAATGTTTTTAAAGTTAACGTCTTTAGAACGCTTTTCAAATTCACCCGCAAGATCATCTTCCCAGTTAGGACCCCACTCGATCTTATCCATATCCTTACCAGTAATCTGCGACACTGGACGTGCGGTTGGTGTTGCTTCCGAAAGTGGCGATGACTGAAGCTTATGATATTTATAATCAAACGGCTCATAGTAGTCATCAATTTCAGGCATGTCTGGATTGGCAAAGATATTCATGAGTTTACTCATGCGTCCACCTGCATTCAGCTCCAACTTGTTATTAACAACTTTCCAGCCACCTTTCCATTTACTCTGATCTTCCCAGTTTTTAGGGAAACCAATACCAGGCTTAGATTCAACATTATTAAACCAGGCATATTCCACACCTTTACGGTTAGTCCAAATATTCTTACAAGTAACCGAACAAGTATGACAACCAATACATTTGTCTAGGTTCAGTACCATTGAGATTTGTGCTCTTATTTTCATTTTCTCTTCTCCTAGTAATATTAGTTGTTAATGCCTGGAGGGTTCTTTTGAGCCTCCCTTTCTGGGGTTAACGGTCTTTCTAACCAATCAACATCTTGATCTTCAATCTTATGAACAATCACGTATTCATCACGATTAGAACCTACCGTTCCGTAGTAGTTAAATGCATAAGATAATTGCGCATAACCACCAATCATATGCGTTGGTTTAGGAACCGTTCTGGTTACCGCATTCAAAATACCACCACGCTTACCGGTTGTAGGCGACCCAATAACATTAACGTTTTTCTCTTGAGCGTGGTACATGAGCGCCATACCGTTTGGCACTCTTTGTGAAACCACAACTCTAGCAGTTGTTGCGCCATTATCATTAACCGCTTCAACCCAGTCGTTATCTTTTAAGCCAATAGATTGTGCATCCTCTTCTGAAATCCAGAAGTATGGTCCACCACGGAACAACGTTAACATTCTCAAGTTATCCTGATACGTTGAGTGAATACCCCACTTAGAGTGTGGCGTAATCCAATTAAGCACCAGATGCGGCTTGTTTTTAACTGTATCTGGTAAGTTATTGTGCGCTTTCAAGTCAACTGCTGGCTTATAAGCACAGAAACCTTCACCAAAATCCAGCATCCATTCGTGATCTTGATAGAATTGCGCACGACCTGTTAGCGTTCTTAAAGGAATATGTTCATGTAAGTTAGTGTAACAAGCGTTGTAACTCACCTCTTCAGACTCAATACCTGACCAAGTTGGTGCGGTAATAATCTTACGTGGCTGCGAAACAATATCACGATAAGTAATCTTGTCTTCTTGACGACCTTTGTACAAGTGTGAGTGATCAATACCAGTCTTCTTCGACTGACCTGTCCATGACTTATGCGCCACCTCACCATTGGTTTCTGGCGCCATACGCATTACTGCATCACACACATGAATGTCTTCAGCTAACGATGGCATGCCTTTAGAAATACCTTCTTCTTTGATCGTACCATTTAGAACGGCAAGCTCATCAACCTCATGATCCGTATTCCAATCAATACCTTTAATATTGTTGCCCAACTTCTTCATTAGAGGGCCTAAGGCAATATACTTAGCGTAAGTACTTGGATAATCTCTTTCAACCACTTTAAAGATTGGTGCTGTTTTACCTGGGATTACATCACACTCACCTTTCTTCCAATCTTTAACCTCGCCAAATGGTTGAGCCATAGCCATTGGTGTGTCATGCTGCATTGGCAATGAGACAACGTCTTTTTGAACACCTAAATGCTTTTCTGACAATTCAGAGAACTTTTTAGCAATGGTTTTAAAGATCTGCCAGTCAGACTTAGCTTCCCAAGCTGGATCAACCGCTTTACCTAGCGGATGAATGAATGGGTGCATATCTGTTGTATTAAGATCAGCCTTTTCATACCAGGTTGCTGTTGGCAACACGATATCTGAATAAGCGCCCGTTGAGTTTAGACGGAAATTAATATCAACCATTAAGTCTAATTTACCTACTGGTGATTTTTCATGCCACTTAATCTCTTTACAAGCTTCACCTTCAGTGCCCTCACTAAGTACACCATTTTGTGCGCCCAATAAATGCTTCAAGAAGTACTCATGACCTTTAGACGAGCTACCAATTAAGTTAGCGCGCCATACAAATAAATTACGTGGGAAGTTTTCTTCTGCATCAATATCTTCATAGGCAAAGTTAAGATCACCTTTTTGCAGCTTTTTAGCAACATAATCAGAAACTGCCGCTTCATCTTTAGCGCCTGCATCTTCAGCTTCTTTAGCAAGCTCCAATGGATTTTGATCAAATTGGGGGATAGAAGGTGTCCAACCCATACGCTGCGCTGCAACATTGTAGTCAGCCAATTGATTGCCACGATATTTCGCTTTTGCAGTAGATGCTAATAAATCATCCGCTTCAACACGCTCATAGCGCCACTGATCTGTATGGAAGTACCAATAAGTTGTTGATGCCATGTGACGTGGCGGACGCTGCCAATCTAGACCAAAGGCAATTGGTGCCCAGCCCGCTTGAGGACGAAGTTTTTCTTGCCCTACGTAGTGAGCCCAACCACCACCTGATTGACCTACACAACCACACATGTGCAGTAGATTCATAATGCCGCGATAGTTCATATCGTTGTGATACCAGTGATTAATTGCCGCACCTAAAATTACCATCGACTTGCCTCGAGTTTTCGAAGCATTGTCAGCAAATTCACGACCTGTGCGCTCTAAATCCGCTGCTGGAACACCCGTAATTTTGGCAGCCCATGCTGGTGTATAAGGCACACTTTCATCATCGTATGATGTTGCTAAGTTATCACCCAATCCACGATCAATACCGTACTGTGCAATTTGCAAATCACAAACAGAAGTCACCATTACTTCTCGCCCATCTGCAAGCTTAAGATTTCGTACTGGAATTTTACGAAGTAGCGAATCACCTTCTTCAGGATTAAAGTGAGGGAAGGTTACCTCTACAACACCGTCTTTAGTATCAATACAACTTAGCTCTGCTTCAATTTCCTTGCCTGCAGCCTGCTCTAAAATGTTCCATTTGCCTTCTTCACCCCAACGGTAACCAATTGAGCCATTTGGAGAGACAAACGTATTTGATTTAGAATCGAAGACAACTGTCTTCCACTCAGGGTTGTTGTCTTCACCCATGTTTTTATCAAAGTCTGATGCACGTAAGAAACGACCTGTTACCACCTTACCGTCAACTTCTTCTAAAATAACTTGCATTGGGAAGTCGGTAAAGCTTCTTGCATACTCTGCAAAGTAAGGATCTTGCTTATCAACATGGAATTCTTTAAGGGCTACATGACCCATAGCCATAAAGGCTGCAGCGTCTGTACCTTGTTGTACTGGCATCCATAGATCTGCAAATTTAACGTATTCTGCATAATCTGGTGCCATTGAAATAATTTTAGTACCGTTGTAACGCGACTCAGTCATAAAGTGCGCATCTGGCGTACGTGTCATTGGTAGGTTGGCACCACAAATAATAATGTACTTAGAGTTATACCAATCGGCTGATTCTGGCACATCTGTTTGCTCGCCCCAAACCTGTGGAGATGCAGGTGGTAGATCACAATACCAGTCGTAGAATGAGCCAACACCCGCACCAATCATCGATAAGTAACGAGAGCCAGCAGCATATGAAATCATACTCATGGCAGGAATCGGAGAGAAACCATAAATGCGATCAGGGCCATATTTCTTAATCGTGTAAACATTAGCCGCAGCAGTCATTTCAACCACTTCATCCCAAGTAGCGCGAACAAAACCACCCAAACCACGAACACCGACATAAGAATCACGCTTAGCCTTATCAGCTTGGATTGCTTCCCAAGCTTCTACAGGATCTTTGCCCGATGAACGCTCAGAACGATATAAGTCAAGTAAGCGACCACGAATCAATGGATATTTAATACGGTGTGGAGAGTACAAGTACCAAGAGAATGAAGCGCCACGCTGACAACCACGAGGCTCATGGTTTGGTAAATCTTCACGAGTACGCGGATAATCTGTCTGCTGCATCTCGTAAGACACCAAGCCATTTTTTACAAAAATTTGCCAAGAACAACCACCCGTACAGTTAACACCGTGCGTTGATCGAACCACCTTATCATGACGCCAGCGATTACGGTAGGTATCTTCCCAAGCACGGTCTTCACCGGTGACAATGCCGTGCCCTTTGGAAAAGGTCGATTTTGAACGGCTAAGGTATTTAAGTCTGTCTAAAAAATGACTCATATTTTTCTCCTGTTTATTCTCTCTTCTTGTTAATTAAAAGTCTTGCGTTAAAGATAGATTTTGCCAACATTGACCAGTTAGACCTTGATATAAGTCAAACAAATCCATTTCTTTATTAAAAATAACTTAAAAAATTATTTTTAATAAAGAAGAGTGCACTATTTAGCGCACTCAACTTTATCCTCCTATTTAAGGGTTATGGAATTCAGCATCTTTGCGTAAGTAGAACCACCAGTTAATCACCATACAAACTGCGTAGAACACTGCAAAACCGTATAACGCGTTTTCAGGTGTTGTTAGCTTAATTTGCTCACCAAATACTTTTGGAATGATGAATGCACCATAAGCGGCAACCGCAGATGTCCAACCCAGAACTGGGCCAGCCTGCTCTTTGTTAAACACTTGCGAAATTGTTCTAAAGGTAGAACCATTACCCAAGCCTGTCATTGCAAATAGAACCACAAATAGAATTAAGAAAGGCCAGAAGAACTCTTCAGGTGTTGCACTTGCGTAAGCTTGCTTCATGTAATAAGCCACACCGAGTGCTGAAGCTACCATTACACCAGAAATAATCTGTGTTACTTTAGCGCCACCCATCTTGTCTGCAATCATGCCGCCAATTGGACGAATAAGCGCACCAACAAATGCACCCATCCAAGCGTAAGTTAATGCAGAAGGGCCATTTGGATTAACGGTGTTATGAGTCATAACGCCGTCTACCATAATATGCTGAAAACCAAAGATTACTTTAATCGATAACGCTAAAGTTGCCGCGTAACCAATGAAAGAACCGAATGTCATTACATAGATAATGGTCATCGCCCAAGTATGCTTGTTGTTAAAGATCTTGTACTGACGATTTAAACCTTCTTTATAGTCACTACCTAAAGGAAGTAGCTTAAGTAGCAACACTGTTAATGCAATAATTATTGGTAATACAACCCACTTACTAATCATTAATCCTGATCCGGAAGCAACTTCTGGAAGCATTAACCATAGACCAAATGCAGCAGTAGATAAGCCCAAGATCAACATAACGATGATCTTAATAAATGCGCCCAAGGTTGAACCAATGTTTGGCGACACATGATCTTCGGTAATGTTGTTCATTCCCAACCATGTTGCAATTGATAATGGAATCAAAATGATTAACCAAACATAACCTGCGTTTTGCAAGTAAGTGTCTGTTCCTGCTGGAATTTTACCAATTAGCGTACCTGAAGCAATCTGAAGCTCTGTAGGATTGCCCATTACCGCTAATGTCATTACCAAAGGAATAACAATTTGCATGGTAGTTACACCAAAGTTACCTAAGCCAGCATTCATACCCAATGAATAACCTTGAATCTTCTTCGGGAAGAAAAAAGAGATGTTTGACATTGAAGAGGCAAAGTTACCACCACCAAAACCAGATAATAGCGCTAGAACTTGGAAAGTCCAAAACGGTGTATCTGGAGTAGAAAGCGCCATACCCAATCCTAAGGCTGGCAAGATTAACAACGATGTTGTTAAGAAAATGGTATTTCGACCACCTGCTAGACGAATAAAGAACGTTGATGGAATACGTAGTGTTGCACCTGATAAGCCAGCAATTGCCGCTAAGGTGAACAATTGTGATTTGTCAAAACCACCGTAACCCGTGTTCATCATCTGCACGGTAATAATACCCCACATTAACCATGTGGCAAATCCTGCTAGTAAGCTTGGAATCGAAATCCACAAGTTCCGGTTGGCAATTGCCTTGCCGGTGCTTTCCCATTCGGACGAATCATCCGGATTCCAGCTTTTTATATCTTTAGCCATTTTGAGCTCCTCTTATT
>ERZ1046740.874-NODE-874-length-23292-cov-87.191333_pt1 | contig 23292 bp, 19 predicted proteins | sample MGYA00383093_ERZ1046740 | MGnify/ENA primary metagenome ERZ1046740 (study PRJEB29581, sample SAMEA5548363) | metagenome | biome: marine; feature: coastal; material: water | depth 25 m | study: Short-term variability in the microbial, nano- and picoplankton... | reverse complement strand
GAACATACTGCTCCCCATCAAAGCCTAGAGCGTGAACGTCATCAACGCTGATGTATTTGAAGGGAACGCTGAAGGTTTTTCCAGTTAGTCCGCTGTTATATTCGATATATGATTGAGGCATAATTAGTTTCTTTGTAGGTTAAATTTATTGGGGTTATAATTGGTTAATAGTTTGGAAAAGTCTCTAGAACATTTCCAGATCGTGCGGGGCGTTCTTCGAGACTTTCAATGTACTCGTGAACCGTCTGTCCGTCTTTATTGCGATATAGATTTATATTAGATTCATCTGAGATGTGATCAACAGCACGATCAATGTGCTTCTGACGAACTTCCTTGAAGCGCTCTATGCCTCTGTTGTAAAGCTCGTCTTGATTATCTGGGTTAGGCTCTACGGTGTAATTATCGTAGTCTAGTTGCCAGTCCTCATCCATCACTAGGTCGTGTAGCTCGTGGAGCATCTCGTCCCCATCGTTGACCACCTCAGCGAACAAGTTGAACAACGAGCGGTCTTTACGAGTGAATTCCTTGAGATTTACTTGTGTACCATTGATGGTTTTAAACTCGGTCAGCTTTGGAATTAGATTGTAGCTAAGACCATCGTTACGGAGAACTTGACGAACCTCTTCTTCAGCAGTCATTCTGTGAGCTCTGTCCTCTGGAGCATACCTAAAGACATAATGCAGAGCGCCCCGTTCGGGACGTAAAAGAGGTCTTCCCAGTTTATCTACTCGGAAATTCTCTGCTTCTGTTCCTACGGCCTTATCAAATGCCCTTGAGCCAATGTCAGAAAACTTAGCGCCTTCATCATACACTGAATAGTTTTCGTCATCCAAAACACGCGCTGATCGAACTGCCGATGGAATGGGAATAGCACCAGCGGCTATGTCTATGACTGCCCCTGTGCGAGACTTCTCTTTACCAAATGCAAGGTCTTTCATGTGACGAAGGTTGGTAGTGAAAACAGCGTCAGTTGCATAGGCTTCAAGCGTACTTGTAACGAAGTTTCCTATTGTTTGTTTTTCGGTTGTAGAACCTTCGAGAGCAGACCAAGCCCCTAAATCCGCAGAAAAAGCGGCTAGGAAACGCAAAGGCTCAAATAGTAGGTAGCTAAAACCTTCGGAGTCCTCGTCGGCTAGCATCCTATATTTCTGGAACTCTCCTTGGTTTCGCTGATCTCTTGTGAGGAAAGCTCCAGCACCTGTAGCACTTCCATTCTTACCCAGTTCAAAGAAGGTGTAGGCTACTCCCATTCCTAGTGCGGCCATAGCAATCTTCTCGTAGGTCTGCTCGTCTCGGTAGTCACGTAGACTCTTTAGTTGTTCTTTGTTAGCAGCTAAGTTTGCATCACGCTTTTTTTGTTCTTTTGGGTCTAATCCTTTTTCTTTAGTCTTAGCTCGTAGGTCTTCTACCTTCATCTCTAGGTCATTAATTTGTTTATTAACCCCTCCCGACATTACGTTACTTATCTTACCCTTTTTACCTACTCGTTTAGCACCTCCAGCATAAACTCGTTGACTCATATCAATTAATGCAGGGACACCTGTAGATTGTGCTACTGTTCGCCCTTGCTGAGCTAAAGCGACGGTAGGCGTTGAAATAATAGGATTAAGAAATCGGAACAAGAATTTACCAGCCGTTAAATCTCCCCCTGCTGCAGATCTAAAGAAATTAACCAAATGCTCTTCCATGAGAATACGAGGATCCCCTTTTTCCAAATCGGCTGTACGAAACAGATCACGGCGTGTTTGATTGGCTAAGTTTTTATACTTCTCATCTAAGTAGTTGAAGCGTTTAACTCCTTGGGCATCCACGGTGCTAGACTTAGTAATGTAGTCATCTATAAACTTAGTAATTTCTTCAGGTTTTACCTTTTGCTTAATAGCTTCTTTGATAGCCTCTGCGCGAACACTGCGACCTTGTAGAACCAAATTAAAGGGCTCATCAAGAGCACCCACACCACTACGCCCAGCGCTCCAGATAGTCTTAGAAAGTGCCATCAGTGCTGTTGCTGGATCAGACCCCATGAGCTTCATAGCTTGTTTAACAATCACGTTTTTCTGCTCGTTTGCTTTAGCTCTGATGTCTGCCTGAATAACGTTACGAGTATTTCGGATAGAAGAGTTACCTGCATTTACAGCATCATCTCTCATATCAATCTTGTTAGCATCCTTGTAGAAGTAACCACTTGATCCTCCCTGTTTAAAAGTATCAACAGTGTTACGTAGTGCTTGTTTTGATGTAACGATGGGACTCTGAGCAAAGGTTATTAACTGATCATACGTTGCTAGCATATCAGCAGTAGCAAACTTCATACGCTGCGTCATAGGAACACCTTTGAGTGCTCTATCGGCAGGGTTGAGGGCTTGTACGGTATTTTTACCCGTAGCTTTTATAGGAGCCCATATAACTCTAAGTGCTCCAGAAGGAAGACCCGTAGTAGCTGTTGATGGTTGATTCAGAAGGGCATCTGTACGAGCCATCAGGTAACCATTAAGAGCCTTATCAACGATGCTCCTAGACTCGTGGGATGGGTCAAATACGTTCCTCATATCACTAAGGATTGCATCTGTTTGCTTGCGCCGAAGTATCTTCATCAGCTTTGCTTCTTGAGCCTTTAGCTTGGTAAGTGTTGTCTCAATCTTCTTGGGCTTAGCGTGCGCTGGAAGGAGCTTAGGAGGTAGTCCTATTTGCTGACGTATTTGAGACTGACTGTTACCTTGGATAAGACCGCTGAGCACTTGGATGCGTTCTTGGGTAGAAGCTATGTCAGCTACTTCCTTGGACTCACCTTGGTAGAACTTAATGCGCTCCTCTAGGTCTTTCTCTTCGGCACTCTTAGCTTTCTTAGGCTTAGGGTTTTTAGGATCCTTTTCACCGCTACGGATAGCACGGAGTTCGTCTAATTTCTTCTGTAGGCGAGCTATAGAGCGTTCCCGCGAGCTTTTCTTGGGTGTTTTAGTTTCGCCTTTAGGTGTCTCTATAGGTGCTTCACCATCTTTTGGTGGAGGCATGAAAGCTTCATCAGGACTCGGAGTTCTAGTGCTCTTACCTTTGACTGGTTCTGGGTAGGTGAAGATGTCATCTACGAGTTTTTGCATCTCAGCTCCGTCAACGTCATCCTTCATTGCTTGAAGCTTCTCGCGGACATCCTTGAGTGCATCATTACGGATTTGCCGTTCAGGAGACATTGGCTCTCTTTCAAAGACCGCTTCTTCTGCGTCTCGTCCTTGAGCTCGTAATCCTTGACCTGTTTTTTGTTTTAGCTTGGCATCCTTAGCGTCGAACGCTGTGTATTCGTCCAGCATTGATAACAACTCATCCACGCTCTCAGCATTTGGATTAGCTATGAGAGCATCAGCTTTCTTCGCAAAGTCATCAGAGATAGCGTTGAAGTGCTTATTGAGTCTGATGATTTGGTCAGCGCCTTTACCCTCAGCTTGATCAGCAATAGCAGCGTCGTAGTCATCCATGAGGGCTTGGAAGGGTGTCTTAGGGGCGGGGGTAGGCTCCGACGATTTAATCTTCTTATTATCAAATACGATGATATTATCTTGATCGTATCCATCACCCTTTCTTCGCTGTATGATTACGCCGTCATATTCATTACCAGCAGCTTTAGCATCTTCAAGTGTCTTTAGAATGTCATCCTTGTTTACATCAGCATACATAGAAGCTGTCGTCATATCAGTCTTGATGACTAAAGGATTATCTAAGGTTAAGTCAGCCTCTATAATACGCTCATCGCCCTCCAGCTTAACGGATTCACCCTTCTTAGTGTCCGCTGCTCTCTTTACGCTTGTTGCATATACTCCAGCTTCATCCTTTGATGTTGTAAAATGAGAACCAAAAGAGAAGGGCTTGTCTTCTGCTGTCGCTTTTGGGTCAAACTCATCGAACTTCGCCTTAGTTCCGTGGTATCCTTTTATAGTAATAGGTTTACCCGTTTCAGCATCTTGTAGGGGGGCGGGGGTAGCTTCTGGGGTGTCTTTAGGTGTCTTCAGAGGGACATCTGTATCATTAAACAATACAGCGACATCATGAGGCTTATCACCCTTACTTAAATCTATACGAGAATCTTTAAATATTACCCCATCGTGACCAGCGTCTTTAAGCATCTTCCTGAACTCGTTTAGGTAGGTTTTACGCATTTCCCATACCTCAGGATTACTTTTCTTCAGTCCTCCTTCATCAAACTTCTTCAACAATGAAACATCTGCTTCTGGAAACAAGCGTTTAAACAAGTTTTCATTAGAGAAGAAGAACTCTCCAAAGTTATCAGTATGGGCTTTTAGGAGATTATTCGGAGTAACATCCGCCTGTTTAACATTAGGGCCATATAGAGTTTTTGCTGTTCCACTATCTCCACTAATCCAAGAACCAAAAGTATCCACGGAGTCCACTTCGCGTGGTGTTAGTTTCTCTATGTTTTGGTGAGAAGCGTGAAACCATCCCTTAGCTTCGACATCTGCTTCTGGGACGTCTTTAGGTGTCGCAATAGTCGCTGACGCTTCTGGGGCTTCCTTAGGTGTATTTACAGACTCAAGAGCCGCTTCAGTTTCAGCTAACTTTTCATCAATGGAATCGTGAACAGCATCTAGTTGGTCTAGTTCCTTTTTGGTCTCAGCATAGCGCATCTCAGTGACCACCTTACGGCGACCACCTTGTTTCATCTTCTGCATCTTTGTGATGGAAGCATCGAGCTTTGCAAGCTTCTCTACTAGGGAACCTCTCATCTCTACCTTACTACGAGCTACAACAGCCCTATAGGTCTTTACGAGTCCAATAGTTTCGCCGCCTAGTCCTAGAGCGCCACCGAAGGCTGCACCGCCAGTAGCGCCAGTGAACAAGTCAGTCATACTGAAGTCGCCAATACTGGCATCTTCATCGGCCATGATGTCGAAGGTCTGACGAATAGAACTCTCTACGGAACCAATGAGTGATCCTTGCACCATGTGAGCACCTACGCGCCACTTGCGAGAGTTAATCATAGATGTATCAAACACCTGTCCCAGTTTAGGTATCTTACGACCTTGGCTAATCAAAGGACTAACAAGTAAAGCGGAAGCCAATAGCTCCCCGCCAGAAGTTTCCTCTTGGACTCCTAGAGCTTTGAAGTATTCTTGTTTTACAAAGTTACTACCTACGGCCCAAGCTGCCTCGGTAATACCAAAAGTCACTAAGCCGCCGATAGTGGTCACAGGCTCAGCCGCTTGTGGGCCAGCAGCGCCAGCCGCAACAGTAACTTGACCAGCCCTACGTATTTTCTTTAAGTAGCTCAGTCCCTTAGCCACTCGTTGGGTTTTTAGGGCTTTTGTAGTTGCATACGTGCCTCCAATAGAACCACCCATCTCAATACCTAGACCTTGTAGTTGTTGCATCGCTGAAGGGCCTCCTTCTGCCAGCCTCACGTCAGCCTCAGCTTGTACTTCAGGGTCGATAGGTGTCTCTACCTCTTCCTGTTGTGGTTCAGGAGATTCAAGTTTAAACGAGATTGCGTCTAGCGCAGCGTTACGGTCTTCAGTAGGATTCATTAGTAGCCGAGGGAGTAGTAAGAGATTTGAGCGTCTAGGATGTCATTAATTTCCATTGAGGAACGGTAACCTTGACCACGCCAGAATTGGATAGCTTTTTGTTGTTCTTCTGAGGGATTATCTATGTCCCATCCATCAGCAGCGTCACGGAGCGCTTGGAACACTTCACCTCCAAGTGGAAAGTCTTGGAAACCAATACGAGCTCTTGCGCGTACCTTTTCGTCATAGCTGTCGAGGGTAGGGAAGCCATAGATTAATAAGCTTCCTTTAGTTAAAGCTGAAGCGTCACTATCGTCAAGCATACGTTTACGCTCATCCACGAGATCTGATGTCTTTACGTCTTCAAGTTTTTTACCAGATTGAAGGATAGGATAAGGAACATCTCCCCAGCCCTCTTCGTTAATCTCACGAGCCTCTCCAACAGCCTCAGTAGCATCTTCAGATGATTTAATGTAATCCATTACGCGAGCGTTGAGAGCTTTTTGAATTGATGCTTCCTTGCGAACATCGGTTAGTATCTCTTTAGCCTTAACTTGAATATTAGTGTTAAATTCATTCATATCACGTCCAGAAGCATCCCAGACTCCTTGAGCTTCTTGACGCAGGATAGATTTAAACTCACCTGCAAACTCAATGCCTAAAGTGCTCTCACTGGTAATATCAGATGTGTATTTGTCTGAATAGAATTTGTATTGAGATGATTCATCGTTGCGCCATTTAACAGCAGCACTGTGAGTATCAAACATCTCAATGACCTTGGTATCCGACTTAGGGACATTAGCACCTAGTGGGATGTCCCGAAGAGTCGCTGTAGGATTAGCTAGCAGGTATTCTTTAATCTTTGTAGACGCTTCCGCATATTGCTCTTCCGTGGTTATACCTAGAATTGGTTTAGCAAATAGACCTTCCTTTGTGATGCGAAGGTTGTCATCCTGAATAGATCCTAAGAGCGTTTGGCTTATGTCGCTTCCATTAACAGCTAACTCAGACGTAAGAGTATTCCATGCTTGAAACATATCGTTGGGAGACATGTCTTCTGTAAAAAGAGCATCTAGTTTTTCCTGAGCATCTACCTCTGAGACTTTACCAGCAAGAAGCGCATTCATCATGCCTTTCTGTTTAGTCTCAAAGGATGCACTAGATAAGAACAAGCTCATCACGGTGTCATTGTGAATCTCTACGTTGGCTTTGAGTGGCTTTAAGTTATCCTCTACGTTGTTACGAGCATTCTTGATAGAACGCCGAACCGAGGAAATTTCTTTCTTACCCTCAGCGGAACCAAAGAGCTTAGCGTTGCCATGTAAATTGTAAGTTGAAGCTTCATTTAACAAAGCCTCAGCCTCAGAGAGTTTACCTTGCTCCATTAATACAGCAGCATCAGCAGTAACAATACCACGGAGCTTAGCGGCTTTTTCAGAAGGCTTTAGGTCGAGAGCCCAAGCGTTAATCTCAGCTTGAGCGTGTTTAAGACCAGCAGTAGCACCTTGTTTCTTAATGATGTCAGAGGTGTCAGCGGAGAGCTGCATAAAGGCTTGGTCTTTCTTGTTGTCTATCCAAGCGGCTGTAGCTTCGTCCCGTAGGTTGTCCACGAAGGAACCTGTGAGTGCTGCTATGGCTTGCTCACGATTACCGTTACCGCCAAACTGGTCTAACAACTCCTCAGCAAACGCTTGGCGTTCACCTTCCATTGTTGCTATGAACTCCTCTGGTGTTTGCTTGAGGGAAGAGTCAGTGCGAGAGAGACCCATGAAGCGTTCTTTGATAGCCTCTTCGTTCATTACGAAGTGACGCTTAACGAGACCTTGTTGGTAAGCTTTATCGTAGCCTAGGATGCCCTTCGTCTCGGTGTCATTCAGTGCGCCCTCTACGTCCATAGTAGTGGATGCTGCCTTAGCTCCCATCTCCTTGGCAATGTTATTAGCTTGCCCTAGTACTTGAGGAGCCACACGTAGTGCTTGCGCTAGCTGTAACGCTGAGTTGGTCTTAGGGGTCGCTTGGACGGCTACGTTATATTGTCCCGCACGTTGGACAGTAGGGGATAACGCTGGTGTTCCTAGGTCTAGTTGTACTTGTTTACGCATTATTATTATTTAAGAGTTGAATAAGTGGACAGTCCTGTCTGAGCTCCGTCAAGAGCAGCTCCAAGGTAGTTAGGCTTTTCAATAGGCTTGTTGATACGAAGCATGTTGTTAGTGAAACCAAGACCAGCATCCCCAAGCTGTAGTGTACGATTAACGTCACTCATCTGTAGCTGTTGTTGTGTAGCAAAGTTGTAGTTAGCCTCTTCTCGTGTCAGATCGTTAATAAGAGCGTCCACACTAAGTCCTGCTACTCCCGCCTCCCCAGCACTTACTCGTGCCGTTGCTCGTGCTTCACGGGCTTTCCTAGCAGACTCATTAACACGCTGTGCTGCTGCTACTTCCTCTTGTCCTTGCTGGATACGCATTGATGACACTTCTCGGAGATAGCGTTCGCGTTCTGCTGCCGAAGCGTTCTTTTGGACTTTCGCTTGGGTCTTTGCTTGTTGGCTTTGTCCATACATTTGAGCTCCCGCAGAAGCTACACCGAGAGTAGTGGACACTGCGGCAGCTCCTACAGCAGCAGCGGAGGCTTGCGAAGCGCCTAAAGCTAGGCCAATAGTTGTTAAAGGTTCACACATATTATTTAGAGGGGATTATAAATTCAAAGAAGGGTTGATTGCTGAAGGTAAGTTTACGAATGAAGATTGCTCCACAGAATTTGAGCCACTTTAGGGCTACGTGGTTATCCTCATGGACAAAGTTAAAGGTTGCGCCATAAGGCTTGGTTAATCGTTGAGTCCACTCACGGGACGCTTTAAGGAAGTCGTAGGAGTTATCAGAAACACCATCAGTGCCTAGACACCAGATATATGCTTGGTTCTCTATCTGTCCAACACCAAACATCGCAAAGGGTACGTCATCAGCATCTAGGGCTGTCAGAGTAACGTCATCACTCTCTAAGCCACTCAAGAGCGCCTGACGGGGTTCGTGACCCATACAGGCTATCTCTATCTGGTCTTCTTTACGCATATACGGATAGATCCGCTCTACGTGTTCGTGGGTAGCAATAACTACCTTACAAGGCCCGTGGGTACTTAGGATTTTATCCATATCGGTTAGAGCGGGAGTGAACAAAGGATTCAAACTCGGCACTCTGGAATGTACTCGGAAGAGCACTCTCGTTTTCAATGGTGATAGTTGTATCTTGTGGCTTAGTGAACACAGGGAAGCGATAGAAGCCACTGTCGAGGCTAAGGGAACCAAGTACAGATGAACCTACAACATCAGGCGTAAAGATGTTCTCATAGGTATCACGGAACTTAGGAGTTACCTTTACTTTGAAGTAAGCCGATTTGTCGTAGTACAGTGAGCCATTACGGATTAACATCTTGGCCGCATTAGAGGGACTCTTACCGTTCCCTGCTTTAGCTTTGAAGAGCTGCTCAGAGAACGTGTACTTCATTGTATAGGGGATACCTACCCAGACATCTGTATCGAATGACACGGGGCTGCTAAGGGTGACTGTAGAGCCGCTATTGGTGCAGTTAAGGGCTAACCCATCAGTCGTATAGACTTCTACTGAGTTGTCCTCTGGGGTGTACGGTAGGGTGATTGTAGAGGAGCCATTGGTGACTGTAGCGGCTACTCGGTTGTCGAGGTGAGTAACATAGCCAGCATCATCTGTTAGACCAGACTCCAGAGGCATCTCTACGAGGGTCGTTTCGTCGTTGTTGGTGATGACTGCGTAGAGGGTAGACTCAATGAACTCGATACCTCGTATCTCACCTGTGAAGGTAAACTTAGACCAAGCACTCAGGACTTTCTGATTGTTGTTCCAGAAGTAATTGTAGATATAAGCACAGGAGGGGTCATTACCACTCACAAGAGCTATGATGTCCTCAGAGGTTGTGCCTTTCATCTGTACTAGATTTGAAGGGACATAAGCAGGGACGTGCTCAGTGACCTCAGCCGAGTCGTAGTTGTCCGTAGAGGCATTAACAGTGAACTCTCGTAGACCAGTGAAGCTGCCACGCTTGAAAGGGTAGTAGATATAGGAACCTAAAGGCAGCGGAGGAACTGTCTCATCATAATCAAAGTTAGTAGCTGGGGTAATTGAAACAGTCTTAGGGGTTAAGACATCAGCGCCTTTAAGAACAAACTGACCAGTACGACTGAACAACACAAGGTTGTCTTGGAAGCCTACAGCAGACTCCAATGTAGTCACCCGCCGAGATGATACCGAGATGTCTATAGGGGCGCTATCTAATAAAGACGAAACTGTATTTCTGTAGAAGTTATAAGCAAATAAATTATTTTCATCTTCACCTCCTAGACCTGCCTCTGAGAAAATAACATTATCTCCACTTAGAAATCCAAGTCGGTTCTTGAAGAAGAACATGTTGGTTATTTCCCTGCCTACAAAGGAGGGGTTCGGGTTAGATATATCATCTCCTGCGGTACGCTTTGCAAAATTAATTTCAGATATAACAAAGGAGTCGGCATTATCATTAATAAGACTGAAAGGCATTGTGGAGGAATCAAAGCCCTTTTCTATATCAAAGCCCACAGTTTCAATCCACGACCCATTGCCAACTTCTCCCCCATCGCTAGTTTGAAACTCTACATAATAATCATCCTGATTTAGTTCAGCATCTCCGATAACTTTTACCTTAAAGCCGTTAAAGCACTTGGCGGGTAGGTCGGTTATTGCACTTACCTCTTTGTAGATAGATGTCATACCATCGTCAGCTAGAGAGTCGGTAGTAGAGATATTAAAGTCTCCATCCCAAGTGTTTTTCTTGGTGAGTTTAATGAGGCTTCCCTGTTGGTCTATATCAAAATAAGTGTCTATAGAATCACCGTTCCCGTCTACAACATTCATCTGACGGTCGCTGCTGGTGTTAAAACCACTGTTGGATGAGCTGGATGACAACCAACTAGCAATAGAATCTGTATTAGCGCCTTGGTTATTTGAGTTTGCAGATGTTCCAGACCATATGAAGGCGCTTGTGTTTACCGATTGCCCTGCAGTTATTGCAGCGTTGGGGTTTATAGATACACTAATAGTAGGGGCATTAGGGCCTATGACACGAGTTCGGTCACTCCCTGAATTGTCGGGCCAATAAGTGCCCGTACCTTGATAGTCCCCTTGGTTTCCATTTAGATTTACAGCCGAGATACTTCCGTCCGACGCATCAATGACTGCTCTATAATTAGCATTAGAATACGTAGCCGCGTTAGATGAAAAAGACACATTAGCAGCTACATAACCCTCACCACCATCGGTTATAGTAACCCCTGTTATGCGCCACCTATATTCGGTATTGTCGGCAGTGTATCCTCTAGACCTCCCGTTTACGTAATAAGCACCTGATGTAGTATAATTAGCGTATACGTATCTCACCAAGCTAACTGTAGCTGTAGCTGGGGAGTATGTGGAAGAACCTAAAGGGTTTATACTAACATTTACCTGATACTTCTTTTTATAATCTCCTTGATTAATAACAACCAAGGCTTCCTTTGCTAACTCATCTGTGTGGTTAGTATCAAGAGCAACACCCTTCCGAGTGTTTAACATAAAAGTAGTATCCGCTACAGTTAAACTTTTTAAGTCCGTCGATGGTGAAGCAGCATCTAGGTAGCTATCCGACACGGGCGTATAACCACCAGTAGAACCATTGATACTAGCCTCATTACCAGTAAGGATATTCCAAGCCTGTAGCTTAGTCCCATCATGAATAACTACATACTTTTCAGAGTCGCTGCGATTGATAAAGTGAACAAAGCTGTCAGCATCAATAGCTGTCTCTAACAACCTAGCAACGTGCCGAGTATTAGGGCGTTTCTTCAGTCCCTCTGCAACAGAGCTAAGAGCGTTTTCCTGCTCCTCACATTGACCATCAAAACGAGTGGCATCAGGTTGTTGAGAGACACCTTGGATAAGGTTAGGAACACTAGTGTTAATTAAAGCCATTATGTAAGGTCGTAGTTACGGTTAATACCAATTCTGGAGGCTACGTCGTAGTTGTCAAATATAGTCCGATCAGAACTGCCACTATCGAAGTCCATGAGGGCTGCATAAGCTTTGTATTCATCGCGAGCGATAAGTGCTTCTAGCTCACGAGAACCAATGATGCGCCCTTGGAACACACGAGAGGCGCGCAATACAATATAGCGACGAGCTGGTTCTGGTAGAGAGTCCCAATCTAGGAGACGTGTTTGGTTCACTTTGAGATCCTTGGTGAACACTGTGGTGTTATTAGAACGATCAAAGAGACTTAAACCACGCTGTACGACATCTATTGAAGTGTCGATGGGGTCTAGCTCAAGGATGTCCTCTGAGAGAGTTATAGTGCCATCCCCAGCAGGGCTCAGGGATACATTTACTTCTGTGTTGAATTGCCACCCCTCTGACTGAACAGCACGGCTAATCTCATCAAGAGCAGAGATAGCTGTAGCAGCGGAAACAGGGAGTGCGTTGGTGTTACTGATACTGTTCACAGGTGACTCACCAATGTGTCCTAGCATCGAATTTACTGCTTCGAGTTTAGATGTCAGAGTAGGCATATTATTTATATAAAGTTAAAGAGGTTAAAAAGAGCCCCAAGGGGATTGTCCCAAGGGGCTCAGCTTAATTGGTATTACTTACGCAGGGAGGACCTTAACGGCACACTCTGGGCGAAGTGGCGCATGGCCCATTGCATACTTAGCAACGAACAATGTACCTTGGCGTTGGATCTGGTACTCAGACTCAGTAGCCAAGTCGAGCAACTTAACAGTACCGATAGCTTCCTTAGTACCTGCAAGGAATCCCTTAGCGGAACCCGAAGCAAGACCAGAGAAGTCACCATTGTAGCCAGCGCCACCAGCACCGAACACGTCGTTGTTTGCAGCGCCGTCGTCAGTTGCAACAGCAGAAGCATCACCGAGGTCGATAACGCTGTCGAGGTGGTTGCTCTTGAAGAGGTTGATACCAGCGACCTGAGCGATCTTACCAGTTGCAACATTACCTACACCACCAGTGTCACGATTGATCGCAACGTTGTCGGAAGTGAGGAGAGTGTAGTACTGAGAAGGAGTCAAGATAGCGAAACGACCTTCATCTGGAGCGTCTTTCTCGTCAAGAGAGCGAGCAACAGCGTAGAGCGAGTCAACAAGACCAGCAGCAGTGTCAGTAGTAGCACCAGAGATGCTTGTACCACCGTTACCACCGATAGGCGATGTACCACCAGCAGCAGCGAAGAGAGTCTTCATTGTTGCGATGTCGAAACGCTTAGCAAGAGCCTTACCGAGTTCCTTAGCGTAGATGCTACGGACGTCGTAGTGGTTCTTAAGCTCATCAATATTGGCGATGAATGTCGAAGCAATCAGAACGTCATCGATGTTGATGGTGCGCTCAGCGTGCTTGATGGTTGATAGGTAGCTGTTAGAGCTGTCCACGATGTCTTCACCAACAGTGTGGTACTTAGCGTCAGCAACACCTGTAACAGGGAACTGAGCTGTTTTACCAGACGAGATGGTGCGGACCATGTGGAGATCCTTCATGATGTTCTGCTCCTCGAAAGTCGTCAGGATTTCTCCCGAGAACACTTTGAGAAAGAGACTATCGACGTCTCCAGAACCATTGATTTGTCCCAAACGGGACGGACTTGTATTAGCCATTATATTATTTCTATTTTTGAGTTAGTTTACTTAGTTGTAACTCCCAGAGTGGGGTTACAGGTTAGGTGTTCTTACTCACTTGGTTCACCGCTAGGTTATCCTCCTCGGAGGGCAAAGCCGTTACTTCTTGCGGATGGGAACGAAATTGGTTGATAATAGGTAGAGCCTTTGCTCGATACCTGTTTAGATTGATTTGCTTCTGGTCGTTGATAGGGTTCTCTACGCGCTTCCAAGCACTACCTCCACCGTTCCAGATGAATAGCATGTGGTCAGCCGTAGGTGTAACACCAGAGGCTTGTATGTGCTTTGCGTAGTGTCTCAGAACAGCATACGCGACCCTCTGGCCGAACGCTGGGTCAAATACGTCCGTATGGGAGGCTTTAGAACCCGTTATACGGTTGTAATCATCTACCATTACCTTGTGGATCTGGTAGTGACCATAAGCAGCCCCGTTGTCGCCCACTACATCGTGAGGACTATCAGGGTAGACTTCCCACTGAGGGATTAACTTAACGAAGTCTTTAAGGGTTATTGAAGGAGCAGCTGGACAGCAACTCGTGAGCAACAACAGGGCTGCTATTTTATAGATCAAGTTAGCGAACCTGAGAGGAACCGAAGTAGAAGCCTACGATAGCAAGCATTGCGTGACGGACTTCTGGCAATAGGACGAACCCGTTTAGGGATTCCCAGCTACCAGCACCAAATCCGAGGAGACCAAAGATGCCTCCGAGTCCTTCTTTCTCTACAGTTACAGGCGTCCCTAGCAATGAGAGCAGGAAGGGAGCTACGATAACAGCGAACAGTATGAATAAGACGAAGATTCGTCGAATCCATACACCTCCACGAGCTTGCGCTTTATCAGCAGACTCGTCAGCGGAAGTTTGTTTTTGAAGAAGCATTTCAAAGTTTCGAGTTTGTGCTTCGGCTTGTGCGGCAATCATCTTCATTACGAAGCCCGACACACCGCCACCGAGCATTGCTATAAGTTCTACAGGCATAATAGTATTTGGTTAGTGATTAAAAGATTGAGGAAACAGCCATCCGCTTCTCTACGTTTTCACGATAAGCTGGATCACTGGCATAACGAGGATCACGCATAGCTTCTGTAACTTGTGCTGTAGAACCAAATGGCTTTACACCAGAGTCACCTGAAGTGGATCCTTGGACAAGAGCAGGGCCTTTACCACCAGCAGCTTGGAACTGAGCATACAGTCCTTTAACAGCTACACGAGCTTGCTCTACTGAGCCCCCCTCTACAATCGTATTAAAGGCATCAAGGTCACCATCAGCAAGGTTCTCAGAAGCCCACTCAGCCATAGCCTCGTAGTTACCAGCACCACCAATAGACTCTTGGATGGTAGCAGCTTGCTGTACTGACATAGCTTGTTGACCAGCGATGTATTGCTCTACGAACGCACGAGGTAGTCCCGCTTTCTCAAGAGCATCAAAGGCTTTGTCGGACAACTCACCGTTCTCAGCAAACTCATTACGAGCGTCTTCAATAGCACCTGTAGTAGCCTCTGGAGCTGAAGCTTCATCCATCTTGGCTTCTTTCTTCTCAGCCTTTGGCTTGGACATCTTCTGTTGAAGAGCTTTGTAAGCCTTAGCCATCTCTTCGGGGCTCTCAAACTTCTCGTCGAGCCACTCAGGGCGTTCTTCTTCCTTGGCTTCTGGCTCTTCTTCTTTGAGCTGTTCTTCGATAGTCTCTTTGCCTTCCTTTGGGTCGGCTTCAAGCGTTTGGTTACGCTGGTTAGCTGCTTCTTCTTGCATAGCAGCTTGTTGTTCGAGGGAGATATTCTCCTCCTCGTTTACTTCATTGATCTGTACTTGATGTAGGTCAGCCATATTCTAGTTTCTTATTCCTCTTCGGGAGCTTGTTCTTGTTGTACTTTCGCTTGGTCAGAAATAGCTTTGATCCCTGCTGGGCCTAGCTTCTCTGCCATTTGCATTTGTTGGGCTTGTTGGGCTTCTTGAGCCATTTGTTCTTCTGTCTTAACCAATCCATCAGTTTTAATACCGAGGGATGTAGCACGACGTTTAAAGTATTCTCCGACGTTCACGTATTGAGCTACAGCTTCAGGGCCTACTACTTGAGCAGCACCAGCTAGGAACATATCCAGCTTCTGTAGATCGTGACCACGTCCAAGGGCTTCAACACCTGTGATGATAACAGGATTGATAATGTCCTTGGGTAGCTTAGGAAGTTTCTTCTTCTTACGCATGACTTCCATCAAGCGATTAACCATAGGCATCTGGAGCTCCACTGAGAGCAACGAGTAAAGACCACCGATAGCAGTCTCTAGCTCTTGTCCTAGCATACGGATTTCTTCTGCTGTCACACGCTCTGCGTTACGAACAACACCAGAGGTCAGCAAGAAGGCGTGTCCAAGGCGCTCTTCGATCTTTACGATGCTCTCTTGGACAACTCGGAAGTCATTGAACTTCTCTAACTGTAGAACGGACACATCAGCCGCGTTGCCTTGAGCGATAGCACCATTAGGCGATTCAGCAAGTGTCTTTGCGCGGGTTGTGCCGTTGGGATTTACGAGGAAGAGTACCTTAGCGGCGGCTGCCGAGCCTTCAACAAGAGCTCTTTGGAGGCTCTCTAAGGATTGCAGGTCGCCTAGATACTCTTCGACGTATCCACGTCCGTAGTCCTCACCGTCGATGCGGGAGAAGCGGAGGGGGATAAAGGGGTTCTTGTCTAGTGGGTAGAAGCCTTCACTATCAGGAATAAGGTTGCCATTGATTTCTTGCCATACCTTCCAGCCATTCTCCTTACGGCAAACAGCAGTGAACAGGTTGACGTCGTTGTCGGCTCCTTCACCATCAGCGTTACCAGCAATGTCTTTCATCTCTTGGGAGAGTGACATATAGGATAGCTGTTCTTTGGTGCAGATGTAGAGAATGTTACCCATTGGGTCACGTTCTACGCAGAAACGATCTAGGTGGAACACACGCATACCGCCTTCTTCGGGAAGGTAGATAAGTGCATTACCAGAAATGATAAGGTGCTTCAGGGCCTCATGGAGAGCAGTGCGATATGTCTCACGACTAATCTCATCCATGACAGACTCTTCAACTTGCTGAAGGGACTTCTCGATCTCAGTCACTAGCTCTGGTGGAGCCCCTTCTTGTTCGAGTCCGTGGTTGTCTACGTTGAGACGAAAGAAAGGGGCATTGGGTGGTAGGAGTGCTAACAGTAATTTAGATGCGAGGTTGTTCACTCCGCGAGCCCCAATGCCTTGAAAGGGCGTTTCTAGGCGGCTATGTGCGCCGAAGCCTTCCTCAGTCATAATGTAGGGAAGGGTGAGTTTGGAACACTGGCGAGCACGATCTACGTATTGGTATCGCTTACCTTCCAGTTTGGAGTAGAGTGCTTGAGCTGTTTCAGTATTCATATATTTGTTATAATAAAAAATCCCCGTCCGAACGGTGGGCTTCCTTCTGTTGGCTTAAATCTAACCGATTGGGGTTAAGGAGCTCTCACGGAACGGACAGGGAATAAAGGGTAGTTAAATGTTATCTTCGATGGTGTCAGGAATTGGGTAGCTGTCAACGACAGATGCTTCTTCAAGGTCATCCAAGCCGTACTCAGAGACATCCAATGCCCACTCACCATCAGCAGTAGGGACTGGCTTAGTCAACCAGCGTGTCCCTTTGCCTTCAGTCCAGTAGGCGAAGCCGTTGTCCTTGCCTTCTTCGTCAGCACGCTCGATAGCTGCTTCTTCAGTTGTGTAGATTAGATACATTAGTAGATGTCGTATTGATTGTTAATGTTAGCTTCGATGGCTTCACGGTTGGCGGATTCGTCGGAAGCGTAGACGATGACCTCTGCTATTGTTCCGTCCATAAAAGCAGAATCAACTCCAGCAGTGTTTAATGCACCAATGCTATAACCGTATATCTCGTTTATTGGAGTGTCTTGAAGGATAGTCTCCGACGTTGGATTACTATTTACAGATATAAGACGATCTGCTCCAGAATACATCCCGAACAAAAGATAATCTGTAGATGCCACTACGTCAATTGAATCTAGCGCACCATTTGCCACGCCAATAGCAGTTTTACCACCACTAGTCTGAGATATGTATGACCTTAGATTGGTGCTATCTCGCGCGCCGATAATCATTGTCGCTACATCCTCAATATCCCAATTAGAAACGCCAATCAGCGTTGCGGTAGATGGTGGAATAAGTGATGTATTTAGCACATCATTGACCCCATCAAAGTCCACCCCACCACTCACAAGCACACCAGCATCAACAATCTTAGGCTGACTTCCAGATACACTCTGCGTAGCATCATTGCCGTTACCTGACTGGTCATACCAAGTCTCCACGAAGCCGTCCACTTGGTCGTACCCTGTGTCTACTCCAGATGGTAGGTCAATGCCGTAGGTCTCTCCAATGTTGGCTTCAAAGGCTGTACGGTTGTCCGATTGGTCGGACTTATAGGTAATTAGTTCTTCAACTTTACCACCAAAGAAAGAAGTAGTCCCATCAGCCCTTGCGGCAATGTATGTTTGAACCGATGTTTCGGGATTAACAGCCGCTGTTCCAGCAGCACCATCAGCAGCACCATTTAGATACGCTTGGAAGGTTGTTTCATTATAAATAAATCCTCCAAGAGTTTTACTGGCTGGGAAACCAGAGCCAAATAATTCAGTATTTACCCACGCTGTGACGTCGTTTAAGGCGGCTGCTCCATTTAAGATAAAATTAGATGAGTAAGGGTCAGTGCCGTCTCCTTCTGTCAGTAAGTAGCCTTCATTAGTATTATCTGGCGTAGCTACGCAGAAAACACTAGCTGGGTTCTGCGATAGTTCTACGATGTATCCTTGAGTTGTTTCGAGGTAATCATCAACCCCATCAAAGTCCAACCCACCAGAAACCAAAGACCCACCATCAACAATCTTAGGCTGCCTTGCAGGTGTCCCTTGAGTTGCGTGGTTGTCGTTGCCTGATTGGTCGTACCATTGGGAGACGAAGCCGTCGTTACCAGCACCTACCCAAGTAACTAGCGTCCCATCAGCAACCTCAGCCGCAGTAAAGGATTCCTCTGCGTCGTCACTAGAGCGTCTTACATCCACCACGTTACCTGTGTAGCTTGCACTAAGGTTACGGAGGCTGTAGGCAGCGGCGGCTTCTACTAAGTCACCTGTGCGGTGTCCGTCAGCGTCTAGCTCTTGTAAATCTAGGGGAGGCACTGTCTGAGTGTTCACCCAAGTTGCAATGTCTTTTACTTCTTTTGCTCGGAAGTCTCGTTCGCAGTTGTCACTAGCGCGTCTTACACGGACTACCTTGTTGTTACCTGCTTTATCGTTGAGGTCACGAAGGCTATAAGCAGCAGAAGCCCCACCTACTACTTTGCTAAGTAGCGGCTCAATGTCCCGCTTGATGGTGATACTCTTAGAGCCACCAAAGGTTGTCTCCTTAGATTGCTCCTTGGGAACCGCTGTGTGGTCTACTGTAACAGTATCGCCATCGACTGACATCTCCCGAACCCCCGCGAACTTGTCACGGTTGATAGTATAAGTTTCACTGCCTCCATCTGCGTGGTTAATCGTGAGGGTTCGGTCTGCCATATTAGTAGTTGTATTTAATTAGTAAGAGATATTAGCGCCACTACCAGATGAACCAGTGTTCACTGTAGAGCGACGAACGGTAAGAGCAGAAGTACCACTCTTCTTGGAACTCTGGCGATTCTTGAGTGCCTTGTTTTCGACCTTCTTAGCCACCTTAGTAGGAGGTGGAGGGGGTGCTGGTGGAGGTACTGGATCTGGGATCTTGGGGGATGACATGCACATAGTATTACTTTGGGTTGATTATATTTTCGGTTTGAATTTGGTAGTGATGCTTTAGGAAGTTCACCACGGAGCGTTGTCCATAGTGAAAGTTAAGCATAGGAACACTGTCAGTTGCGGGGAAATCTACAGCGGGAAAGGAACTCTCTAGGGCGTCTAGGAGCGCCTTGTTAATGGCTGGTATTTCTATTTGTTCTTCTGTTTCCATCGTTACGGTATCTGATTAGTTTCTACAGGGCGCGAGACGAGCCCGCTACAGGTCATTAAGTTCCTTCGGTAGCCTCCCTTGATCGACCCATTTCTTGGTCTGAGTGAGGCACATAGCGTTCCAGATAATAGCCCCAGCGTGGTCTTCCGTCTCGTCTCCCTCCATGAACTGCCAGAGGTGACGATATAGGGAATCCACATAGCGGCTTAGAGGAATGCCCTGTTGCCAGTTATCCCTTCCATACTTGGTAGCTCCATCCTCGAAGCGTTTAGAGACAGCCCTAAGAGCGTCAATGGGAATGAGAGAGGGATTACCTTTGCCTTCGGAGGCATCTCGGACGGCTCCTGTAGCAAACTCGGAGCGAGCCCCTGAGTCTGGGAGAACAGATGTTGTTGTGTTGTGCATTTTATTTACGTTGGATATGTCGTTTACTAGTTGGTCAAGGGGGCTAAGCATCGGTAGGAGTCCATAGGGTTACGTCGTTGGTTTCAAAGTCATAGTCGCCATGTCGGAGTATACGAGCTAGGCGTGCTGTCATCAGTGCGTCATATTCGGTAGAACCTTTAGCTTCGTAGGCGTCCACGACGGTCTTCCAAGTGGCTCCATTCTTCTCTAGGAGTTTCTTAGCGGTCATAGGGCCACAGCCTTTGAGACCTCCAAAGCCATCCGTAGAATCTCCCATGAGGGATTGAACGAGGTGGAAGTGGTCTGCTTCCTCCTTGGTGATGATACGCAAGGTGTCCTTTAGATGATTGTACCAGTGGATTGGGAGTGTTCCGAAGTCCTTGTCACCAGAGACAGCAACACGGTTCTCAGGGTCTTCAGTAGCCCACACACCAATAGCATCATCAGCCTCAATTCTTGGATACATAACAGAGTCATACTCCTCCATCATCCAGTCACGGAGCTCACCGATACCTAGAGGCTTACGCTTGTCTTTACGGTTGGCTTTGTAGGCAGGCCACATATCGTGACGGAACGTACGGCTAGGAGAGAAGAAGACCTTAATCTTCTTACTCTTAAGTGTTTTACTGATGGTATCAATATTGCGGTCTGCCTCAGCTTTAGCTTCCACCATGTTGGTTTGAAGTGTCCACGTGTTGTCATCCCAGCGCATCTCTTGCTCAGCCGCACAAGCAGCCTTGTAGAGTAACATATCACCGTCGATTAGTAGGAGTTTGTTTTTTGTTTCTTTCATGTGTGTATTAGTGTTGGTGTTGTTGGACAATCCAATCGTTGGGATTGTATGGAGTGCGTGAGCTATTACTCAAATTGAAATAAAGAGTTTTTCTGTCGGGCAAGTCTCTTACCAGCCAGTAGTTCTCCTCATAAATAACAAACAATATATCGAACTTATCTTCAGCCCTGTATGCCGTGTGGCTTTGTTTGAGTCGCGTCCCCGTGGAGCGTCCTAATCGGCATGTTAAGTAATCATGTCCAGATGAATGAACATAATGAGCAGTCTTAACTTGCACGGTCTCAAGTTTTAAATCTTTCTGGACTACGAAATCGACTACACCTTGTTGAACAAGGGGAGTAAACACGTAGTAACCTTGGGATAAAAACCACTCTTGTGCTTTAAGTTCATTTATTGCGCCTTTCTGATGTCTTGGGTTCATATAAATCAATGAGTGTCTCGCCATGTTTTGCCGACAGAGAACTCTCCATCTAGTGGGCAGTTAAACTTAAGAACCTCTCCAGCTTTCCCTAGAGCGTTACAAAACGTCCTACCAAGTTCGTCGGCGTGTTCTGGCGCACAGGAGAATTGAGCTTCGTCATGAACATTAGCGTGGATCTCGTGAGGAAGCTTAGCCATCTTTACAAATTCCACTAGAGCTTGCTTCATGATAACAGCGCCCGCTGATTGAAGTAACAAGTTCAAAGCTGAGTGAGGACTACGACAAGGCAAAGGACGCCCATCGATACCTCGGAGCATGCCTTTCATTTCCAAAGCATTTGATACTGCTTCTGTAAGACGACGATAGGCGGGAACCTTTTTAACGAAGGAAGCTTTAAGACGTTTACCTTCCTTAGCTCCGCCGTTTGATATGGAACCTAGACGAGAATCCCCTCCGCCGTAAATGAGGCAATATATCGCCGTTTTTGCTTGGTCACGCGTCTCCAAACCCATTGCTATGCGATTTGCTGTGTGAATATCTCCAGTGAGGATCTCCTTGGTGTAAGCACCGTCATCCCAGTTGTGGAGGTAGTGAGCAAGACAACGCAACTCTAAGCCACTAGCGTCAGCACCTACAAGCACCTTACCTTCTGGAGCAGTGAAGCAAGAGCGACACTCGCCACCATAAGGCGCACGAGTAGACGGCACTTGAGCCACATTAGGATTCCTGTGAGTGCATCGACCAGAGACAGCCCCGTTGGTATTCACAGATCCGTGGATACGTCCGTTGCGCTCTAGCTTGAGCCACGCTTGTTTACCCTCAGCCACTTGACCAAGACGCTTGGTGACGAGGAGGTACTCAAGGAGTTTCTCGGATTGGGGTGTACCGATGTCCTTGAGTACCGCCTCGTTGATTGCTGGGCGTTTACCTTCGTAGGCGGAGGGCTTCCAGCCATTAGCCATTAGTCGTTCAGCGATCTGGTCACGACTGTTGGGGTTGAACGGGATGAGCTTAACAACAGGCTCTCCCTTGGTTATCTCCTTAGCTTTAAAGCCCTTCTCGACCAAGGCTTTCTTGGTGCGGGACTTTGTGCCATCAGGAGCGAGCCACCAGTTACTCTTGGTGACTTCTTCAGTAGGCGCGAATAACTCACGCAATTCTACGTCAAGAGCAGCACGGCGACCCATAAGGGTAGCTGTAAGTTCTTCTGCTGCTTTAACGTCAAAAGGAAATCCGTTCATCTCTTGGATACGGATAGCTTTAGCAAAGGCATGCTCTAGGTCACACGCTTGCTGAAGACCTCCTAGACCTCTCTTGAGAAAGAACTCATAGAGAGACTTAGTGACCTCCACATCTTGCACACAATAGTCTTCCATCTCTTGAGACCACTGAGACCAGTCTTCGGTTTCCCCGTGGTCGCTCTTGTTGTTCCCAATGCGATAACCCCAAGCCTTTAAGCTGTGGGAACCGATGAGTTCCTTTGGGAAGTCTTCACGCTTGAAGTCATCGTTGCGAATGTCAGGGAACATCAACCGAGCAATCACAGCGGAGTCGAGAACACCAGCGTGACGGTAGCCGTAGAGTTTCCAAAGGGCGATAGCGTCAAAGCCAATGCTGTTGTGTCCTACGATATGGTCAGCAGCAGAGAGGCGATCTAATCCTTCTTGGATGTTGTCGGCCCGATAAGCTCCTGTTCCATTCTGGTCTATTACTACAAGGCAGTGCAGGTCTTTAAGGTCACTTAGAGTTGACCAGTCTGTGATGCCATTGGTTTCTATGTCGAAGTAAGCTATTGTTTTCATGTGTGTTATTTAATCAATGGTTAGTGTTCATCCGTGTCAACGTCTTTTGTCCATAGTTGATGGTCTAGCCCTAGAACGTCTGACATCTTCACGATTGATAGGAGGTCTTTTCGACCACTCCGTTGGTATCCCTTATAGAGAGCATCCTTGCCTACAGCTACGCGATCACCTACATCACACAGCTTCTCGGCCATTAGTGCTAGGTAGTGCCGCTTGACCATTACGAAGTCTTCCTCCCGCTCAAAAGCAATCCAGTCGGATTTCCCGTAAAGCCACCCGTGTTTCCCTTGGACGTTCTTGAACTCCAGCCATACTAGATCGTCTTGGACATCTGTATCTTTACGAGCAACACGCTTACGGGCTTTGACGTCGATCTTACCGAAGTCAGAGATGTAATCCACGTGAGAGAACTGCTCCTTTAGGTTAGCTGCTCTCACGTTATCGGTTCGTTTGTTTAACAGTTTAGCGAACATGGCTTCTACGCCTTGACCTCGCTTCCATGATGAATCTTGTATCCATTTGCTCATTTACTCCTTTGGTTTGTCTTATTAGAATCCGTAGCCTGAAGCGGCGTCTTCGGTGTCCTCAAAGAGAGGATTAGTATCCTCAGAGAGACGGCACGTTTCTTTGTCGTAAAGAAGGTT
>ERZ1046740.873-NODE-873-length-23317-cov-4.795031_pt1 | contig 23317 bp, 25 predicted proteins | sample MGYA00383093_ERZ1046740 | MGnify/ENA primary metagenome ERZ1046740 (study PRJEB29581, sample SAMEA5548363) | metagenome | biome: marine; feature: coastal; material: water | depth 25 m | study: Short-term variability in the microbial, nano- and picoplankton... | reverse complement strand
CAGGGTCTTACGACTCCCAGGCCGCGAGGAAAGAAGTCTCACCTCTTTAAGTTTCGTTTTCAGTATAGACGGACTTTGACGGAGCTTCAGTCCATTTGTATGAAGAAGAAAATCTTTATACGATTCAGTGTGTTAGCAAATCCTGACAACCTAATACCTGGAAATTAGTGTTAACCGCTAGCCTTTTTCACCTTCTTCCTGCCAGGGGGGCTCTTTGCGCTGGCTTTTACAGACTCCAGCAATGCCAGCCCCAACTCTGCACCTTCACCAAACAGTTCAGGGTCTACCACATGCTCGCTATCGCAGAGAAAACCCAGGGTCAGGCTGTCACCAACGGAAGTGATACCAGCACTGAGCGCTATGATGTCCAGCGGTGGGATCAGGGGGATACTCTCTACAGGTCGCGCATTGGCGACGTACATGGGCTGCTGGGGCCCAGGAACATTACTGAGAAGGGCATTGAATACTGTAACGCTGTTGCCCATTTTACCCATAAGGTTCAATTTGCCCGCCAGGAACAGCAAGCCATCCATTAACAGGGGCGGCACCAGTTCACCCATGGCACCCACATCAAAGGATCCCTCTTCAGGACGAGCAGCCTGCTTGGCCTGACGGGTATCGCTGGAGATAGCGTCCAAACGCTCCTGTGGATCAACAATACTGTTGTGCAGATTCATAAGCGCAGTGACTATTTGATTGCCGCCTTTGCCGTCATCTGTACGGGTACTGACAGGCATAGCACTCCACAGATCGAAATCAACCTCTTCGCCAATAGACTCAAAGTAATGGTCCAAAGCGTGGGAAAAAATAGATAAGGCGATATCGTTAACAGTGACTTGAAAGTATTTGGACAGGCGCTTGATCCGCGCCAGAGACATGGTTCGATACGCCAGGGAACGGTTTGGTGACCACTGGTTTATATTCAGTGATGTGCTGGAAGCCTCGGGCATGGCCAACCGGCCAGGGCCGTCACGTAAAATGTTGGCCAAGCCACCGCTCGCTGCATTTAACATAGGTACGGTGTTGTTAATCCAGAAGCGCGGCGTGGTAATTAGCAGGCGTCGAGAAGATTCGCGAATTGCGTCTGTAAGTAGTGCATAGGCCCCCTTCTCACTTTGCGCCGAGTCATAATCAGCGCTAGGTTTTTCTGCCGCTACCGGCTTCGGGTCGTAAATTGAGCCCAGAGCCTGTAACGCGCCCAGGCCATCGAACAGCGCATGGTGCATCTGGCACATCACGGCCACTCTGCCCCCTTCAAGACCATCCAGTATTGTCCAGCGCCATAGCTCCGTCAGTGTGAGTGGGCGGGCGGAGATTTCGCTGATGGCTGCAGTCAACTCACGATAACCGCCAGGAACCGACAGGGAATCTAGCAGTATATGCTCACTGATATCGAACTCAGGGTCTTCAACCTTACGAACGCTGCCCAGGCGCAAGGGGTCCTGCACAAACTTCTGCCGCATAAGGGGGATCTTTTCCAGGCGGGCGGCCATGTGATCCGCAAGTTCTCTCGCATTGAGACGCCCCTTGGGGGAAGCAGGCTCAAGCACGGAGACGCCTCCCATCACCATACTGGCCACCTGATACTGATCAGCCTTGTAGAACAACTGGTCCATCAGACCGAGGTTTTCCATGGGTTATCTCCCCCAGATCAATGAATTCGGCGGTTTGTTGAGTTACAGAGCCGGGACAAATGTGGCTCTGGAGGGGGATCAATGCAACTGGAGATGCCGCTTCAGTTGACCTAGGTCATTAACGAAGCACTGTCTGTTGACTCAAACTGAATTCCAGCTTCACAAGAGGAGAAGCGAAGGTGGAAGAATATAACGCAGCGTCCAATGAGGCAGAGGATTTTGCCAGCTTCGACGATGGCGCCACGTCCTATAGCCGCAAGGGGCCCCAAAGAGAGGCCGCCAGCGGAGGTGACGCTCTTGGGGAGGTTCTGGAAGTCCTGTACAGCGAGCATCGCTATATCTCATCGTTGTTGGACAAACTGGAGCTGGAATCTGCCAAACTGCGACCAGGGAAAATCCCCGATTACCACCTGCTGCTGGATATGGTGGATTACCTGATTCACTACCCCGACCAATACCACCACCCCCGGGAAGACTTGCTGTACTCGGGCATGCTGGAAAACAACACCACCTTCAAAAAGCACGCAGAGCGCCTGCACCGCGAACACGACACCCTCCACCACTACAGTGATGAGCTATACACCGAACTCTCTACCATCACAGACGGACGACCGGCCCAACAGGCCGAACTAAAGCGGCGTCTCGAGCGATATATTCAGGGCTACCGCCAGCACATTGCTTATGAGAACCGCGAGGTATTTCCCAAGGCCAAGGGAACCATTAACAAGCGCAACCTGGCACAACTACAAAAGAGAACCCACTATATAGACGACCCCCTGTTCGGCACCGAGGTACTACACCGCTACCAACGCCTGTCTCGCTCCTTTGGGGCCAAACTCGGGGTTGCCAGTGCCGAGTTGGTGGCGAAAGAAATGTCCGGCATTGAGTCCTTCATCGGCAGGCTCTCCAGCGCGGCCGATACAGCCCAGAGCTTGCGGGATTCTATGGGCCAGTTGAGAAAGGATTCCTGGGAAGAGCAACTGTCAACGCTCAAGGAACACGCCACTTTAGGAAAGAGGCCAAATATCGCCTTTCTCCCTGCGGCCCTGATGAAGAACCATATTCGCCATCTCCGCCAGGGCTTCAATGACATGCAAGACATCCTCAGTCCGCAGCAGTCGGAAAGCGGCCACAACAAAGTCAGGGGGTAATAAACAATGCCAAGTTGGCAGGCACGGGTAATGAATACGTGCACCCGCACGTTGATGAAGCCGATGATGCGTTTTGGCAGCGTCGAATCCATGCGCGCCATGACAAGCAGTATGGATGGTCCGCAGGAACAGGCTCTGGCTGAGGATATACGCGCAAAGCCAGTGAACCGGGAAGACTTTAAAGGCGAGTGGGTAAGAATCGCAGGCAAACGGTCACGCAAAACCGTGCTCTATTTCCCGGGGGGTGCTTTCATCATACGCACGGCCATTCAGCACAAAAGCTTTGTGGCAAGAATTTGTCGTGCGGCAAACAGCAAAGCCCTGATTGTTCACTACAGGTTGGCACCGGAAGTGCCCTTCCCTGGAGGACTGGAGGATTGCCTGGCAGCCTATCACCACCTACTGGAGCAAGGCATAAAGCCACAGGACATTACCGTTGCCGGGGATTCTGCCGGTGGCGGCCTGGTATTAAGCACCCTGCTCGCCCTGCGAGATGAAGGTACGGAACTGCCCGCTAACGCCATCGTGTTGTCACCGCTGGCCGACCTGACCTACACCGGTGGCTCCAGAGAGTTCAACAAAAAGGCAGACCCCATGCTGCCCACTCACCGCGCCTCACAAATGCACGAGCTATATCTTGGGGAGGCGTCAAAAAAAGACCGCTTCGTGTCCCCCATTTTCGCCGACTTCGACGGCTTTCCACCGCTGCTGGGCATGGTAGGCAGTACAGAAATTCTGCTGGACGATACCGTCCGCGCTGCGGCCCAGGCAGAAAAGGCATCAGTACCGTTCTATCTGGAAATCTGGGACGAAATGATCCATGTGTTTCCGATGTTCACCATACTTCCCGAGAGCCTGGTAGCGGTTGATCGAATAGGCAGCTTTATCAATAACTCGGAGCTTGATAAGGTACCTAGTGAATATGGCAGCTCCAGCTATAACCCCCCGAAGCAAGACAGTTGCAAATGGTTGCCCCGACGCATGCTGGAAGGCCCTGCCCAAACCCTTTAACTCAGGGATGCCCTCATGCTCGAATCCTTCATACTTGCTGTTGAACAGCTTCCCGTCTGGTTCAAGCTGATTCTCGCAGTTACCATGATAAGCGGTTCCATATTAATTGAGGTATGGCGACCAGCACTGGCCCTTAATTACAAAACATGGTGGTCACACGCTCGGGTTAACCTAACCTTGCTGCTTTTTACCATGCTTATCACCGGCTTCTCCGGTATCGCCCTGGTGGGAGTGACGCAATGGGGTAGCGAAGCACAATCGGGTCTGCTGCGCGCTGTAGAACTACCGCTTTGGCTGGAGCTGTTAATCGCCATAATGGCGCTGGATTTAATGGCCCAGTATGTGTCTCACCTGGCGCTGCACAAGGTGCGGCCTCTCTGGCGGGTACACACCATTCATCACAGTGATACCCGGGTGGATGCAACCACCGGTACTCGCCACCACCCCTTCGACATTATCTTTCGAGAAATAATTGCGCTGGGGACTATTGTCGTTCTGGGAATCCCCCTGGGAGCGTATGCACTATACCGATTGCTCACCCTGCCATTCACCTATCTGATTCATGCCAATATTGCTCTGCCTCCGGCAGTGGATGCAGTAATCAATAAAGTGTTTGTCACACCCAACATGCACAAGTATCACCACCATTTTGAACTGCCCTGGACAGATTCAAACTATGGCGGCATGTTTTCTATTTGGGACAGGATGTTCGGCACCTACACCGAAGATGACGCCGGCAAGATTCGCTACGGCCTGAATATCTTCGAGGGCAATGACACCGATAGCGTGGGATATCTGCTAACCGTTCCCTTTGACCAAAATATGAAAAGGGATTCCGACATGAAAGCCCAGGTATATCGCAGCTGAGATTCCAGCGACATCCCCTTAGCGAATGATGCTGTAGTGGTTATCGCTATTGTCTCTTTGAGCATAAATTTCCGCTAGAAAGAATTGCAGACTGGACACTTCCTCCACCTGATGGCGACGCCATTGTTCTATCATCTGCGGATGAAAAACCATTGTGCGCAGGTAGAAATTAATCACGCTTCCGAGCATCGGTAGAGCAGAGCCTATTATCGCATCCACCCGATAAACAGTGCCGCCGTTCTCAGCACGCAGGCTGTGACGGACCTCGCCAATTGCCAGTCCGGCAACCTCTGGTATTGCCAACATCCCGTCAGCTGAAAACTCTACAATTCTCGCGGCGCCTGTACTGTCGTAAGGGCCAAACCATTCCTCGCGCTGAATCATCGCACCCATGGCCATTCCGGGAGTGCCATCAGGTGCTGGCTCCAGTATGCGTAACCTGCCATGCTCGGTGGGGTGAAACATATGGTACAAAGGATACGTTAAGCCATCGAGATCTACGGTTGAGATAGGCAACTGCTGGTAAAACCAGGACACCATTTGCGGTGAGATTCCCTCAAGAAAAAAGTGTTCCACCCGGGTGTAGATGCGCCCGTCTTCGCCCACTTCCCAACTTGTATGCGCAAGCCGGTAGTCGGGCAGCTCCCAGGGCAGGTCTCGCGGAGCATCCCTGGTCAGCGCACCGGGCGTGAACAGCCAAAGAATAAAGCCCAATCCCCCGATGGTTAGCAGTGAGGTAATCAACAGCCACTTTGCCAGCTTGATAATGCTCATCTCGGGCCCCGCTCTCAATTGAGCAGCCTCCATATCAAGTTCAGCGAATAGCGACAGGGTTGATTATCATCTGCACAGCACCGCGCACTTTGGCCTGGCCCAAAACAAACAGAAACTCAGCGACGCCATCACGCACCAGCGGCCCGGTATTCATAGTCTCCAGAATATAAATGCCATTTTCCTTCAGGTAGATAACATGGCCCTGAAAGGCTCGAGCCGGATCAGGTGCAGGCATCACATCCACTCCCCAGGTATCCGCACCAACTGCCACCACATTCTTTGAGGCAAGATAGCGCGCCACTTCCTCACTTTGCCCGGGTTCGCCGGAAGCCCAGCCGGCGGGGTCAGATTTCAGCATGGCGTCTGTCCAGCCGGTATGAAACAACACCACATCTCCCGCTTGAATTGGAGTGCCCTGTTTCTTCGCCACGGCCTCTACCTCCGCCACCGTGAAATACTCACCTGCCTTAAGATGTGACACTCCACGATGGCCAGCCATATCCAACACCACGCCACGGGCGACGATAGGTGGCACATTGTGTACGCCCAGTTTTTTAAGGCCGGTTATATGAGCAAACTCCCGGGTGTCGTTACAGTTATAATAAATACCTTGTGGATCGCCCATATGCCCCAGGCCGTCCAGCTGGGAGCCAATACCCAGCCAGCCAATAAAGATATCGTCGTTATAGGTAGCATTTGGCAAAGCCGGATTTCCCGCTTGCTGGCCCGGCTGCACTATGTTCAGGCTCAGGGTACGCGGGGCGTATGCCGGAGTATTACTATCGATAACAATACCCAGCGAGTATGTTTTGCCGGTTTTGATAAGCTGCGACGCCGCCAGTACCGAGGCTGGGGTAATCAGATTCGCATTACCAATTTCATCATCAACGCCCCACGGCGAAGGGGTACAGTCCGCCGCGAAAGACGTCTGCATATACAAGGCGCTCAACGCCAATAGCCTGATTAATGTCTTCATAGGTTAATCTCCCCAGGTCGATAAGCTTTCCAGCCTAGCAGTTGCTACTGATAAGGCGAGTTTTCATGCAATAGGGCCGGGCAGTACCAGGCAATCAAGAGCCACCACGACACTCACCCGGCAGCCGCTATCGCTTCAGCGCAGGCACGATGAAACCAGAGCACCGGGGTTTCCAGGCCGCCGGTTATCCAGTTCCGGTCAGCACCGGAGCGGGCGGCTTGCTGTATGTTGACACAGACCGCTATATCTTCCGCCGCGAACACCTGCTCGTTGATCAGGGCAAAGGTCTTATCCCAGTATGTGTCACTTAGATCCGCATCTGAGGGGACCAGCATATCGTGGTAGACCAGGCAATTGTCCGTACCGCGTGGATACACCGTGATGCGCGATACCCAGTCAGGGTGGAAGACCAGGATAGTGTTGGGAAAAATAGTGTAAAAGGGCGTGGTCCAGGCGCGAAAATCCCACTGGGAGGGGGGCGTCTCCCGGGCTTCCAGCAGACCTTTTCTGGCACCAACAGAGCGGGAGTGACAACCCAGTTGTGCAAACAAAGTGCCGTGGGTGAGGAAAAAAGGTTCCACGGAATCCTTGTGCAGGCTTTTCAGATGATAACCCTCACTGAAAGCATCTATCACCAGCTTCCAGTTGCAGGCGGGGCGCTGGATGTCCGAGACCCTTACTACATGTTCCGGCAAACCGAACCGCTCCAGGTCTTCACCAACCTCTCCCAGTGATGCACCGATGTCAAATGAACTACCGCCAGGGCTCACCCAGATAAAACCCGCTGCCTCGGCAACCGGCAGACTGACCAATCCATGCTCTGACAGCTCAAGGTCTGGAAACACCTCTTGATCTGGTACAAATTTCAGCTCACCGTCATCCAGATAACTCCAGGCGTGATAAGGACACTTGAATGCCCGCGCCGAACCGCAGGGCTCGGTTGTCACTTTTGCACCCCGGTGACGACAGCTGTTAATAAAGGCTCGCAACACGCCATGGCGATCCCGGTTCACCAACAGAGGTATATTTGCTGTATCAAAGGTGATGAAACTTCCGGGCTCTTTCAGTTGGCTGGCATGGGCAACAAGCAGTGGATAATCGCGAAACAGCACAGCCAGCTCCCGCTCCAGATGCGCTGGACAAGTATAGTCCGACACCCTGAGAGTACCGCTCTCACCCGCCTGGTTGCGTTCCTGCGCAATCAATTCGAGCATGTGCTTGAGGGTATCTGTTTGTTGCTGCTTGTTCATATTCCACCAAAACTACGCTGCATGAGCGAACGGAGAAAGTATGGCACTCCTTCTGTGCAACACAAAAAGAGAGCCGGGCTGCTAATTACTTCAGCCCTGGTTGAAGACCGGCTTACGCTTCTCCAGAAACGCCATAATGCCCTCGGTGGCATCCGCCGTGCCCATATTGTCCAGTACCGCCTGCGCTCAGCTGCCAGCACATCTTCAAGTGAGCGGTCTTCACTGCCAACAATCACCTGGAGCATGCTGCGCACGGCCCCCGCAGGCTGTTCGGTTAACTCCAGGGCCAACGCAATTGCTCGCTCCTTTAACTCAGCCAGCGGCCAAAGTTCGCGGACCAAGCCGATACGCAGGGCCTCGGGGCCGGAAATCTTTTTACCCCGCAAAATCATATCCAGAGCCTGGTTACGGCCCACACACTTACTCAGGCGGGCGCTGCCACCCCAGGCGGGCACCGCGCCCAACTCCATTTCCGGCAGGCCGATTTGAGCGCCCTCCTGAGCCGCCAACCGAAAATGACAACCCAGAGGCAGTTCCAGACCGCCGCCAAGACAATAGCCGAATAAGGTCGCTACAGATGGCTTCCCCAGATTCTCGATAGCCGCGATCACTCGCAGTCGCTGGTCGAACAGCGCTTCCGGGCCGCCCATACGCTCCATACCCTCAGGTAGCTGTTTCAGATTCATGCCCACAGAGAAGTTCTCTTCACCCTCCCCGGTAAACACCAGGGCGCGCACACTGTCATCTGCCGCAAGCTCGGCGATCAACCGCTCAAGTTCGTCTATAAAATCCAGGGTCATGCGGTTATAGGGGGCATCGTTAATGGAAATAATTGCAACGGCAGTCTGCGATTACACCACAGCCCTGTCAATCAACCCTTTGAAACGTGTACTCGTCCAGCCCGGGCAGGGCTTTATCAATAAATTGACACAGAGAGTTAAACCCCGCGCGAGATTAAGCGCCCCATAGGGCTTAATCGCCCACGCCACCGGGCAAGTTCGCTACACTGGATTCTCAACTCTCGGCAAAGGCCTGCAACGCAACCATGCGAACTTACGATAACCACTTTCTGACCGAAGAAATCACCCCGCCCTTTAGCGACGAATGGGAGGCCAAGCGGCGGATGGCCCTGGCGATAAAACAGCTGACTGAAGTGCTGGTTACCAGTTCTCCGGACATCGACAAAATGCATTCCATCGCTGACCAGCTAGAGAGCACTGCACAGCAATTCAGCGAATCACCACGTATTTATGGCCGTCCGGCGTGGGCCCAATCGAAGGAGCACGGCAACTATGGGCAAATCGCCCACGAGCTCAACCCATTATCGGGCTGGAGCAATCCTATCGCACCACCGGTGCGCCGCTGGATTGAAGATGATCGGGCCTATGGCAGCTGTCATTGCGGCTGGGCCTACGAAGGCCCGCCGGACAGTGTCCATGGCGGGATCGTGGCCGCAATCTTCGATGAATTTCTGGGCATGGCTCAGCTAATTGGCGGACAGCCGGGAATGACGGCCTACCTCAATGTGAAGTACCACTCCCCTACACCTTTGCATACTGATTTAAAACTGGAGGGCTGGCTGGAAAAAACCGAGGGGCGCAAAACGTTTATGCACGGCGAGCTACGCGCCGCTGACACGGTCACTGCCCGCTGCAAGGCGCTATTTGTACAACCGCGTATTCCAATGCTGGCGTACACCAAGAGAGATGGGAGCTGATCCGGGCTATACTCCACGCTACTGACCAGACCTATCAATTCGGGACATTCATGCAAAATATTTACCTCGACGGTAAAACGTTCAGCCCTTCCAAGGTTGTTTGTGTGGGCAGGAATTATGTCGCCCACATCGAGGAATTGGGCAACGAAATACCCGATGAGATGGTGGTTTTCAATAAGCCCAACTCCGCCATCAGCGACATCCTGCGATCTCAGGCAGGGGGAGAGTCTCTGCATTACGAGAGTGAACTGTGCTTTCTGGTCAAGGACGGTAAACTGGGAGCGGCGGGGTTCGGTCTGGACCTGACCAAACGCACACTGCAGTCACGCCTGAAAGAAAAGAGCCTACCCTGGGAGCGAGCTAAAAGTTTCGACGGCTCGGTAGTGTTCAGCCAGTTCCGCTCCTTTTGCGGCGACATCGACAGCCTTTCACTGCGTTTGGAGGTCGATGGACTGGAGCGCCAGAATGGCGGTGTAGATCTGATGATGTACAAGCCCGAAACCATTCTCAGGGAATTACGTCAGTTTCTCACCCTGGAAGATGGCGATGTCATTATGACCGGAACCCCTGCCGGGGTAGGTCAGGTGCATCTGGGAGAACGCTTTAACGGCCAAATACTTGAAAACAATAACGTACTGGTAGAAGCGACCTGGGTAGCCCAATAGCGGCTATTAGCGAACAAGTTCAAACTTTTCAGGTACCTGTGCAACTTATTTCACGTTTTCTCCACTTTGCTATCGACCTGACTCCTAACAACAAATAGCCTACAGCTATAAAAATAGCGTCTGCTAGGGACAGCATGCGTTTAGTGAAAGTACCGGCAATGAATCTACAGCCCGGCATGTTTGTCGCCGAGCTCGATCGCCCGTGGCTGGATACTCCTTTTTCGTTACAGGGTTTTGTAGTACGCGATACCAGCGAAGTGCTCTACGTGTCAAAATACGTGGAGCATGTTTATGTCGATGCGGAGTACAAGGGCCAGGGAGAATTCCTCACTCTCGACACTGCTCCCACAGCCATTGACCCTCGCGAGCGCCTCGACTGGAACGATTGTTCCAGGAGCCCTACTACCAGTTTGGCAAAGCCGTGCCGATGGAAATCACCGCCGGTTTCTCAGAAATGGGTGGGCCGGGCAAGGAAATGAGGCAGGCTGTACGACAGGCCAGCATCGCACTGCGCCAGGCGCGCAAATCACCCGGTTTTTTTGACATTTATTCACCTCAGTACGAACAAACTGTAGACCGGGAACGGGAACTGGTGGAGCGTCTGGAGACGGCACTTGAGCTGGACGAAATGCAACTTTATTTACAGCCCAATGTGCACGCCGGCTACCATTCATTGGTGGGCGCCGAGGCCCTGACAATTGAAGCCTTCGAAGCCAGCTACGGCATTGACGGATCCTCTAGTGTCGCGCACGGTGCCGACACCGGCAAACCCCGCCTGCTGACTTAATCCCTGGGACACAAATCTGCCCCAGGGCAAAATATTCACGATTGTAGTTGTCAGATATTTACAGTAGCTTGTAGGCAAGCCTGTGAGTAGGGGATTATGCAAACTATCCTGCGACTGGACCTGGCGGGTCAGCCTAGGGGCTGGATTACCGTACAGGAGGCAGTTTCTGCCTACGCCAAAGGCGATGTCATCTACGGCATCGGGGATCCCCTCCCGCCTGTTTTCGGCGGCATTCAACGGCTCACCGGAATTCGTTCCCGAATAGACCTGCAACCCATCATCGCCCTGCAAGGCAGAGTCATCCAGGGTTTCAGCCCGCCACTGTGTAATCGTACTCTGTTTAAACGCGACGACCATCGCTGCCTCTACTGTGGTGGCCAGTTCCCACGCTCACAATTGACCCGTGACCATGTGATGCCCTCCTCCCGCGGTGGCACAGATCGCTGGGAAAATGTAGTGGCGGCATGCCGCCGGTGCAACTGGGCCAAGGACAACCGCACCCCCGAGGAGGCGCACATGCCTTTGCTTGCTGTACCCTTCAGCCCAAACCCCTTCGAGTGGCACTTTCTTGCCAAAGACCGCATTCTCGCCGACCAGATGGACTATTTGTCCCAGCAATTTCGCGCCGAGCGGGACTGGGCTCACTAAAATTTAATCATTGCAGCCGTTACTGGCTATAATTCTATCGTTTGCGCCATCATCCGATGCGCACGCCCTTGGGAGCAAGCCATTGAGCACCGAACACCATCAGGCCATACATTCCATGATGCAGCAGATGGCGCAGTCCGTCATTGGGCAGGAAGAAGTGGTTCGAACCCTAACCCTGGCTCTGCTGTGTAACGGTAACGTTTTACTGGAAGGCCTGCCGGGCACGGCGAAAACACGCTCCATCAAAACACTGTCCCAGGTACTTAAAGCGGACCTGGGGCGTATTCAGTTCACTCCAGACCTGCTGCCTTCGGATGTCACCGGCAACGAGATCTACCAGGATAACCAGGGCAAAACCGAGCTGACCTTCCAACCGGGGCCAATCTTCAACGAACTTATACTGGCAGATGAAATCAACCGGGCGCCAGCAAAAGTTCAGGCGGCACTACTGGAAGCCATGGAGGAACGACAGGTTACTGTGGCGGGTAAAACCTACCCACTCCCAGAACTGTTTATGGTGTTGGCCACCCAGAACCCCATCGAGCAGGAGGGAACCTACCCCCTACCTGAAGCGCAGATGGACCGGTTTCTGATGAAGATTTCAGTGGACTACCCCAAGACCGATGCGGAACTGGAAATTGTCCGCATGTTACAGGCAGAGGAAACCGATCACGGACAGACTCTGCAAATGATCTCACAGGATCACATTTTCGCGGCAAGGGAAACCATAGGGACAATGACTATGGCGGCTCCGGTAGAGCAGTATCTCGTTGATCTGGTGATGGCAACTCGCAACCCTGCGCTGCTCAGTGACAAGCTGGGTCAATGGATAGACACCGGATCCAGCCCCAGGGCCACTATCGCCCTGCACCGCTGCAGCCGCGCCAGCGCCTGGCTGGATGCCAGGGATCATGTCACCCCGGACGATGTGCGCTCGGTGTTACACGCGGTTATGCGCCACCGCCTGATCCTCAGCTACGATGCCCTGGCGGATCAAGTTACACCTGATACGGTCATTGACGAAATCATTGCCCAGGTGGCTGTCGGCTGAAGCAATCATGACTGCCGCGCCCAACGACGACGTCTACACCAATCTGCGCTCCCTGGTGCGGCTGCGCTATACCGCCAGGGGCTTTAGCTACCTTCCGAGCCAACCAGTTCGTTCACTGCTCGCCGGTCGCAAGCGTTCGCGCCTGCGCGGGCGCGGGCTGGATTTTGACGAACTCAGGCACTACCGACCAGGTGACGACATCCGCACCATGGACTGGCGGGTAACCAACCGAACCGGTAAACCCCATGTACGCGTGTACACCGAAGAACGGGACCGCCCGGTCATTGTCGTAGCCGACCAGCGCCTGCCAATGTTCTTCGGCAGCCAGAAAAAAATGAAGTCCGTGGTTGCGGCAGAAGTAGCAGCTCTTACCGCATGGCGGGTATTGGCGGTGGGTGACCGCATAGGTGCAATTCTTTTCAATGATGAGGAAGTCAAGGAGTACAAGCCCAGCCGCAACGAGCGTCGCGTCACCGCCTGGCTGGGAGACCTGGTAGATATGAACAACAATCTCTCGGTCGCCCCGGGGCACCAGAGCAACCCCAACGGGCTGGCCCAGGCTCTGCGTATGCTGGAACGCAGCATAGGACACGATTACCTGGTAATACTGGTCTCTGATTTTTACGGCTGGAACGAAGAAACCCTGGGGGCAATCCGCCGAGTCAGTGCTCATAACGACATCATCTGCACCATGGTTTACGATCCTCTGGAGAGAGATATTTCCAGCGCCGATGCGCTGGTGGTCAGTGATGGCAGCCTCCAGTTTGAGATAGACCCCATGCGGCAGGGCCTGGGAGAGAAATTCGAAGCCAGCTTTGAAAGCTCCTTCGCCCATGTGCAGGAAGAACTCAAACGCCACCGGATCCCGGTTATACCCATAGACACGCTCAGCCCCACTGCTGATCAACTGCGGGAAAAACTTGGCGGCCAGAGGATTTTGCAGTGAGCGCACCTCCCCTACCAGAGATCTTTGGCAATTACGTACTGGGAGAGTTTGTTGAAGTGGTCGCGCCCTCGGCAATCAGTTGGTTGCCACAGACCCCCGGCTGGGTAGTAGTGGCCGCAATACTGCTGGTCTGGGGCAGTTACCGTGCGAGCCTGGCCATTCGGCACTGGTATCGCAATCGCTATCGCCAGGAAGCGCAGACGCTGCTGCAGCGGCTCCCCTCGCAGGACATCAATGGCCTGGTGGCCAACGTGAATCGGCTGCTGAAGCTTACGGCCTTAAGCGCCTTTCCCCGGGAGCAGGTCGCAAGCCTGTGCGGAGCATGCTGGCCACAATTTCTCAACAGCCGCTGCGCTGAGCCGGTATTCGACGATGAGCAGTGCACCCTGCTGGCCAGCGCCACATACGCCCAGGCATCCCTCAATTCAGAACAGGCCAGACAATTATTACAAGCCAGTGCCACCTGGGTAGAAACTCACAGAAATCGCTACGATGATTGAGCTAGCCCACCCCTGGGCCCTGGCCCTGATCCTCGCACCCCTGCTGATGCGTTTGCTGCCGGCCTACAAAGAAAGCCGGGACTCGGTAAAAGTGCCATTCTTCGACAAATTGATGGAACTCAGTGAGGAGCGCCCGGACACCGGGGCGCGCATACTGCGCCGTGATCGTATTCAACTGGCCCTGGTGTCGGTCACCTGGCTTTGCCTGGTACTCGCCGCCGCCAAACCCGAGTGGGTTGGGCCGCCGGTGGAACAGCAGAAGTCTGGCCGCGACCTGATGGTTGCAGTAGACCTGTCCGGTTCCATGGAGGCCAAGGACTTCACACTGGAAAGCGGCGACACCGTGAACCGGCTGGACGCGGTAAAGGTTGTATTGCAGGAACTCGCAGCCCAGCGCGCTTCAGATCGCCTGGGCCTGATCGTTTTCGGCAACGCCGCCTACCTGCAAACCCCTTTTACCGACGATCACCAGGTATGGTCCCAACTGCTCACAGAAACCGAGATCGGCATGGCCGGCCAGAGCACTGTCTTTGGTGATGCAATCGGCCTGGCAATAAAACTGTTTCGCGAGAACGACTCTGACAACCGGGTGCTGATTATCCTCACCGACGGCAACGATACCGGCAGCACCGTACCGCCGGTGGACGCCGCCAAGGTGGCCGCAAACTATGGTATTCGGATTTACACCATTGCCATAGGCGACCCGTCTACCGTGGGGGAAGAGGCGCTGGATATCGAAGCCCTGCAGCGGGTATCTGAAGTCACCGGCGGACAATTCTTCCAGGCCCTGGATCCCCAACAGTTACACCAGGCCTACCAATCCGTTGGTGAATTGGAACCTGAACTTTATGAAACCATCAGCTTCCGCCCGCGGCAGAGCCTGCACTGGCTGCCCCTGGTATTTAGCGCGTTGTTCAGCCTGCTGTACCATGGCCCACGGGCCTGGATAACCTCCCGCAACCCGGTATCGCCTCGTGTTTCCTGATCTGGCAGCCATGGAATACTTCCATTTCCTACGGCCCACCTGGGGGCTGATGCTAATCCCCTATGGCTTTATTATCTGGATGACCCGGCGACTTGACGCCAACAAAGACATGTTCGGAGGAATAATCGCGCCGCATCTGCTGGCCCATCTGCGCCTGGAGGGCGGGACCAGGCGCTGGTTCTCTCCCAGCTCAATGGGTGGAGTTTTCATAGTGGTGACGCTGATCATCCTGATGGGGCCCAGTTGGCGACAACAGCCATCGCCCCTGAGCCAGGATGAATCCGCTCTGGTAATCCTGCTGGATGCGTCCTCATCCATGGAGCAACGGGACGTCCAGCCCAGTCGACTGCAGCGGGCCAGGCAGAAAGCATCGGATTTGCTTGCGGGCCGCCCGGACAAACGTACCGCTCTTATCGTGTACGCGGGTACCGCCCACACTGTGCTTTCGCTAACCGCCGACCAGGATATCCTCAACCAGTACCTGGCTGCCCTCAAGCCCGGGATTATGCCCCGCTCGGGTAAATTTCCTGAATATGCTCTGCCGCTGGTGGACGAAGTGTTGCGAGACAGCAGCGCCGCTGCCACGGTAGTACTGTTTACCGACGGCAAGGGTGCAGACAGCCAGCAAGCCTTTGTCGATTTCTTTGTCGGCCGGCCCCATCAGTTACTGATTGTCGGCGTCGGTACACAGAACTCGAAGGGAAGTTTAATCCCCCTGGAACGCCGGGGACTTGAACAACTGGCGGAGGGCGCGGGCGGAAAGTACATCGAACTCACTGTCGACGATCGCGATATGCGCCAGGTGCAGCGGCGTATAGAAAGCCACTACGTGGTAGTTGATGACCAGGCGCTACCCTGGCTGGACAGCGGTTACCCGTTGGTATTTGTAGCCATGGCCATTTTTATCCTCTGGTTCCGCAAGGGCTGGACGATTACCTGGGCCTGGCTGATGCTGCCTTTGTTGTTAGCGGCGGGGCAGCCTGCACCGGCAGTCGCAGAGGCAGCTGAGTCACCAGCGGCAAGTATCGACAAGCCATGGTTTGCCGACTTATGGCTAACGCGGGACCAGCAGGGCCGACTGCTTATGCAGCGCGGGCGCTACCGCGATGCTGCAGGTCGTTTCCAGGACCCTCTCTGGAAAGGCATGGCCTGGTACTACGCGGAAGAATTCATGCAGGCTGCGGAATACTTCTCCCGCTCTGATAGCGATGATGCCCTGTTCAACGAAGCCAATGCGAGGGCCCAGGGGCGGGACTATATGCGCGCGGTTAAACGCTATGACCGGCTGCTGGAGCGCAACCCACAATACCCCGGCGCGGCAAAAAATCGCGCGCGTGTGCAGCAGATTATCGACGACATTAATCGGCTCAGTGAAAGCCAGCAGCAGGAACAGGGTGTATCCGGGGAAGACAAGGACCCCGGCGGCGATGATGCCATACCAGCACAAGGGGCTGATGAATTGAGCTGGGAACAGCAGGAGGTAAAACAGCTCAGCGCCGAGGAAATTCTCACAGATCAGGCCACCAGCGATATGTGGCTGCGCAGCGTTCAGCAGGACCCGTCCAATTTCCTGTCTATCAAGTTCAGCATGCAGCTGCAGCATCGTGACGACGCGGGGGAAGCAAAGTGATCTGCCGTACGCTTAAACACTTGCTGCTTTTCTGTGTGCTGCCATGCGCTGTAGTTGCCGCCGATCCGGCCACGGTGGAAGACCTGCAAAGCGCAGGCCGACTGCAGGTGAAAAGCAGCTTACATCCTGAGCAACTAATCCCGGGGCAAAAAGGGGCACTGATTCTGGAGATAGCCACCGATACCTGGTTCACCGGCGGCACCCGTATACGTATACCTGAAATTCCCGGACTGGTACTTCTGCAGACAGAACAGTTTGCCAGCAACGCCAGTGAAAATCGCAAAGGACAGAGCTGGGTTATCCAGCGCTGGACGCTGGATATTTATCCCCAGCGGGAAGGGGCTTTTAGCATTCCACCTTTGGAACTGACAGTAGAGGTGAACGGCGGTGCTGCGGGAAGTCTACAGGGAGAAATCCAAAGCCCGGGAATCGGCTTTACGGTTAACACTCCCTTCGCACTCGAGCAGGAAGAGTTCTGGGTTGCCAGCCCGCGATTTGAGTTGCAACAACATTTCGACCGCGATCTGGAAGGTCTGCAGGTGGGCGACGCATTTGAACGGGAGGTACGCTTTGAGGCCGATGATGTACTACCAATGATGCTGCCCACCTTCAGTGAAACGCCGCAACAGGGGCTGGCCGCCTACCCTGCTCCTGCGCAGTTGAACAATGCTGTTAATCGCGGGCAAGCCAGGGCCACCCGCATTGAGAAAATCAGCTACGTGGTGGAAACAGAAGGTAGCTTCGTTTTGCCGGCGCACGATTTCTCCTGGTGGGATACCGGTACCGGAAAGTTACAGTTGCTCAGCCTTCCCGCTACCGAGATTATCGTGGGCAGCGGTGTAGCGCCTGCGCCAGAAGATAAGGATTTTGATCTTTCGTATCTGGCCTATCTACTTGCGCTGATAGTCCTGGGAACGTTCTTATGGTGGCTGCGGCGTCAGTTTGCCGGCTCGCCACTACAAAGTCTGTGGACTCCGGTGAAAGCGGGCTGGAAATGGCTGGGAGATTTGCGCAAACCCGCTCTTCCAACGCGACTCAACCCCGATGGTAGCGCTGGGGACTGAAGGGCATTTTGGTTACCGTCACAGGCATAGGTTTGCCGCGAACGTCTACTGACAGGGCTGTACCGGGCTCACCCAGGTCGCGTTGCACAAATGCCATGGCAATGGGCCGGCCCACGCTGGCACCGTAGCAGGCAGAGCAGATCTCACCTACCTGCTCACCCAACTCATTCAACACAGCCTGACCTTCACGTACAGGCCTTTTGCCCTCGACACTGAGGCCCACCCGGCGCATCGCCGGCTTATCCACCATGTGCTGGAAAATTGCATCGGCGCCGGGAAAACCTCCCGGCCGCTCCCCATCTGGACGGCGAGCTTTGCTGATCGACCAGGTCAGCCCTGCCTGCACGGGGTTGATATCGGTACTCAGTTCATGGCCATAAAGACTCAGGCCAGCTTCCAGGCGCAGGGAATCCCGTGCCCCCAGGCCAATGGGAGCCACCTGCTCAAAAGCCAATATCTGGCGTGCCAACATATCTGCCTGATCGTTGTGCACCGAGATCTCAAAACCGTCTTCGCCAGTATAACCGGAGCAGGTGATATACAGGTCCGCATCGCCAACGCTTGCCCTGCATCCTTGCATGAATACAAGGTCCGCTGCCGCAGGACACAACTGCGCCATCACCTCACGGGCGCCCGGGCCCTGCAGGGCCAACAAGGCCTGGTCGGCCAATACCGAGAGTGTCTGGTCACCAAGATGAGCGCGCAGGTGGGAAATGTCCTGCTCCTTGCAGGCGGCGTTTACTACCAGAAACAGGGCTTGTTCATCCCAGCGGGTAATAATCAGGTCGTCCAGTACGCCGCCAGTGTCATTGGTAAAAAGGGCATAGGTTTGGCGATCAAGCCCCAGGGATTCCACATCCACCGGCACCAGCGATTCCAGCATGGCGGCACTGCCAGCCCCGGTAATCACCACCTGGCCCATATGCGATACATCAAACAGGCCTGCAGCCTCGCGGGTATGCAGGTGCTCTTTAATGATTCCAGTGGGGTATTGCACCGGCATATCGTAACCGGCAAAAGGCACCATTTTTGCTCCCAGCTCGCGATGCAGGGCATCCAGTGGGGTGGTGAGTAAGCTCATGGCATTGCTCCAGGACAGGGCCTGTCCAATCGGGAAAGGCGCACTCTACCCAGTGCCGCCATGCCACGCAAGCGGCAGGGTTTCCTGGCTACGCCCTGATGGGAGATAATGGCCGCCCTCTTCTCAACTGCTGTGGATTACTCTTGAGCAAACAAGGCAAAGTTCCTCACACCATCAGTCTCATAGGCATGCCCGGCGCGGGCAAAAGTACCGTGGGCGTAATCCTGGCGAAACTGACCGGCCAGCGCTTTGCCGATACCGACCTGGATATTCAATTGCGAGAGCAGGCGACCCTGCAGGAAATCCTGGAGAGTGAAGGACATTTACGTCTGCGCCAAATCGAGGAGGAAGTGGTTCTTGCCTGTGACCTGGACCACGCCGTTATTTCCACGGGTGGCAGTGTGGTTTACAGCGAGACGGGGATGAGGCGCCTGGCTGCAGCAGGACCGGTGGTCTACCTAACCGCTGACTTGGCGACACTGGAGCAACGGGTATCCGCAGCACCGCTGCGGGGAATCGCCAGTGGCAGCACCCAGAGCTTTGCCGACATCTACGCTGAGCGCACACCGCTCTACCAGCGTTACGCTGACCTGTCAGTAGACGCCACTGCAGGAACAGCTGATCAGGTGGCGGCCCAAATATTGGATCAACTCACACTCCAGAGATAGCGCGGACACCACCGGACATGTCCGCAATGCTACTTTTTCACTACCCACAGGCACCCAAACCCGACGAACGTTTCGCAACTTACTGTAATTAAACAAGTTTATTTGAGCTGGCACGAGCCCTGCTATTTTCTCCACGGCGACCCGCCTGCATGCTGAGCCAAGGATGGCAATGTACAGGGAAGTACAAGCAAGTGCAGAGAACGCCAGGGAAGGCAGCGGGTCGTCTATTTAACAAAGTTTTTGCACTCTTTTGACGATAAATAATTTTTATCGTTAGCCCAAGGAAATTTTGATTTACTCCCCATCATGACTGGGGGATATTGCCGCAAGTTGACCTGAAATAGATCATCGGGAGGTGATTTATGGGAGAGCGCAACCAGGAGCCGGCCCCTGTCGAGACCTTGGAAGAAATCTTTGAACCCATGCTGGGTGAGATGACTGACGAGGAACTCGCGGACATGGCACCGGCCTGCTCAGACAAGCAACGCCTGGCGGACAAGCGCCGCCGCGCGGAGCAAAGGCTGGAAGAAAAACGCCTGCGGGACGAACTGGGCTACTACGATCTGGAACTGGACGATTTCTAAGCCTGCCTGACCGGGGCTTAAACATCATCAGTGGCGGTTCGCAGCTTCCTCGCTGCCAGTGTTTCTGGCGGTTAACTACTTTATCCGCCGTAAATTTACTCCTCTACCGGCACGAAGTACTTCACCACTCTCTCGAATATCTCTTCATCGCCCGCAGCAAGAGAGCTCACAAGGTGGAGTTGCCGATAAAACTCCGGCGGCTCCTGTGTCGGGTGATAGAGTCTTAACTTCAGCTCACCGATAGGCACCGACCGAAATTCTTCCAGGCCGTTGGTTTCATACAAAATAGCCATATCGAGACTGCGATCAAGCAGTTTCGAGATGATTTCTTCGGGCTCCAGTACCTGGGTCTGGAACGTCAAATCCTGCTCCGCCTCTTGTAACACTGCCAGGCGCTGCTGCAGTGCAACGCCCCAGATGCCCGATCGGATGCCCAACTGTATCCGGCGAGCCTGACCATCCTCGGCTGTTACATCACGCCGTGCCAGGGCAAGGGTCTGCAGAACCGCTTCCGCATGGGGCACCAGTCGCTCGCCCTCCGGGCTGGTGCGGATATTATTGCGATCTCGACTGAACAGCGACACGCCAAGCATTTCTTCCAGCTGTTTGATGCGCGCGCTGACCGCCGCTTGGGTAATGCACAGGTTCTGCGCCGCCCGCCCGAAATGCCGGGTGGTACGTACTTCCAGAAAGGTTCTCAACAATTCTGTGTCCAAGGTATTTTCCTGAAAAGGATCACCGGGCCAGCTTAACCGCCCCGCAGTTTTGGTCAATAGCTGATATCACTGCGCAAAAAGTTCACTCGCTCTGGCTGCTGCGGGTATGTGCAAGTAGAAGGTGATACGCTACATTGCGTTTTTATCCGCGTACAGGAGCGTGGCATTTGCAACGACCCGTCTGGCTGCTGAGTATGGACTCGGAAGACTTCCATGCCCCACCTACTACCACCGCTGCTCTGACTGCCTATTTCAGGCAAAAGGGCAGCACTACTGATCATACTGATATCGACCTGATACATTTTCAGAGCGAGCGGGAGATAGACACATGGCTGCAACACTGGACCAAAAGTGGGCTACCCCTGGCCAGGGCAGCGCAGGAAGCCGGCCTGGCACCAGTAGTGGGATTCAGCTTTTACACCTGGAACGCGGCCGAGTTTCTCGCCCTGGCTGGCCGATTGCGGGACCTGTTGCCAGAGCTGCTCATTGTCGCCGGCGGCCCTCACGTACAGCAGGCAGAGGACTATCTTGGTGTCGATGCTATTGATGTCATCTTCCTGGGAGAGGCGGAGGTCAGTTTCCAGGAGTTTCTAGACAGCGAAAGCGCCAACCACTGGCCCGGGATAAACGGCCTGGCCTGGTGGAACGGCTCGCAGGTAGAGAGATCTGCTGAGCGCGAACGATGCAAAGAACTGGATCAGTTCCCCTCCCCTTTGGAGGTTCTGGAGTTGACCGATGAGAATGGCCAGCCGCGCTATGAATCCATTTCCTACGAAACCAGCCGCGGCTGCCCGTTCAAATGCGCCTTTTGTGAATGGGGCACAGGCGCCATAGGCAGCAAGATGTACCAGTGGTCACTGGAGCGCATACGCAGTGACTGGGAAGTAATCGCCCAGGCAGGCATTAAGGACATCTGGCTGGCGGATTCCAATTTTGGCGCGCTCAAGCAGGATCTGGAAAAAGCCAGAATGATTGTCGACCTGAAGCAGCGCTATGGACTGCCCCTGTCATTTGCCACTTCATGGTCAAAGAAGCACAGTCGGCAGGTACAGGAAATCGCCCTGCTGCTGCACCACCATCAACTACTGCCCCATTACCAGTTGGCTTTACAGACTCTCACGGCCGAAGCACTGCGCCTGTCTAACCGGCAGAACATGAGTTCCAATGAATACGAGCCTATTGCCAAGCAGATGTCGGAACAGGGCGTGCCTGTTGCGGCGGAGTTAATCTGGGGTCTGCCGGGTGACAATCTTCCGGATTTCGAACGCAACCTGGATCAGTTGTTGGCCACTTTCCCCAATATCAACATCTTTGGCTACACACTGCTGCCGGGTACGGAGTTTTACCGGCGTCGACAGGAATACCAGATCGACGCTATTCCCGTGGCCGGTTACGGCAAGGCCAAGGGCGAATATGTGGTGGGCTGTCACAGCTTTAACCGCGATCAGGGAGAGGAAGGCTATTTCCTTATTAGCGCTCATATCCTGCTGGTGCACGGCCATATCATGCCCCTGACCACCAGGCTGCTGGCCCTGCGTGGCGAAGTTTCAGTTTCTCCCCTGTTCCGTGACATACTGCGCACCCTGATTTCACGATTGCAGGGAAGCGCGCACCTTTCAGATCTGGATGCCACTGACCGAATGGCTGTGTACGAGCAACGCGACGCTATTTATCTCAGCGCACTGGCACACCCGGACGCGATTTATCACACAATTGCTGCTGTGCTTGAGCGTCATCACCTGGCTCAGGGGGCTGACCCACGCCCTGCACTGCAGGTACTGCAGCTGGATCAGGCACTGTCTCCGCGCTATGGACAGGAGCGCAGGCTTCAGCAATCGTTTGCATTTGACGCCAAGCAGGTTTACCAGTGTCTGGCCAGCATGGAGCTCCCGCCACAATCAGCCACCAGGAGCGACGAAATCACCCTGCAGATTCAACACCCGGGAGGGCTTGGTGAGATTCTCACCGTGGCCGACGGTGGTAGCTGGTTACGTGGGGTCATTATGGAAGAACCCCAAAACGACAACAGCGACACTTCAGATATACAGTTTGTCGCGATAGCATAGAGATTCAAAAAGGCAGCGAGGACACCACCATGCCAGAGATCAAACGTGAAGTAAGGCCAGTTGAGGTCAACTACATCTGCGATGCCTGCGGCCAGGGTATGATGGCCCGCTGCGGCGAGCTGGATACCGAGACCGGTGACATTGAACACAACTGTCTTATCTGCGATCACCGGCAAACATTCCAGTGGCGCGAATACCCGCGCATCGACCACGTGGGACTGGACGAAAAAATCTAGCCCTGGGCCAGATACAATAAATCCGGCATCAACCCTGTGCTGCTAACTTAACAACTGCCGCAGCTGCGCCAGCCCTTCAGTGCTTGCCTCAAAACTACCGTGTTCTGTAACCAGTGCCGATACAAACTTTGCCGGTGTTACATCAAAAGCTGGATTTGCGGCCCGGGTGCCGGCGGCCGCCAGGTTCATCTGAAGCCCCTCTCCGGTGGCATCCACACCCGCAATAGCCAGAACCTCTGACGCTTCCCGCTCTTCAATGGGGATACCATCCCCATGCTCGCAGCTCCAGTCAATTGTAGATTCAGGTAGT
>ERZ1046740.871-NODE-871-length-23323-cov-59.998582_pt1 | contig 23323 bp, 15 predicted proteins | sample MGYA00383093_ERZ1046740 | MGnify/ENA primary metagenome ERZ1046740 (study PRJEB29581, sample SAMEA5548363) | metagenome | biome: marine; feature: coastal; material: water | depth 25 m | study: Short-term variability in the microbial, nano- and picoplankton... | reverse complement strand
AGAACGCTTTAATTTGATAGTTTGTGCCATTTGGCTCCTCCAATACTATGCGTATGTACGCAAGAGGTTATTTTAATTTTTAGAAAATTCCGCCGTCTAGAGTCGTAGTCCAAGAGGCTGTGCCAACTGCGTCTATACTTAATATAGGATTAGAGGAACTTGCTGTTCCTGTTCCTGCTCCTACACCTGTTGCTGTAAATACAGTACCTATACTACTATCCGTAGCTCCTATAAGTGTAAAATTAGTAATTCCGGGTGCTGTAATAGTATAAGTTTCTCCTACTACAAAAGCCCCTGCAGTTGTATTAGTTACAGAAGGTTTAGCAAGACGTGTATATCCACCGTCTGAAGCTGCACCTATAAGTAAGTCACCTGCTTCTGTTGAAGAAATCCCTTTAATACGTACATTATCTGAAGAAATCTCAAGAGTAATATTGTCATCATTTAAAAATAAATCATTACCGGTTTTACCAAGACCATCTCCTGCAGTGATTATACCCGCAGATGAAAATTGAGTTATGGTTAAAGCCGTAGTTCCTAAAGTAGGAACAGAATCATGAGTAAATATGTAACCGTTGTCTTGTTGTGCAGAACCCTCTGTTACAAAAGTAAAAGTACCTCCCAAAAGTTCGGTAGCAATATTTGCATCGGCTGCTCGAGTAAGTACCCAAGCTGTTGAGGCGTCTCCAACTGTGGTTACCTCATAAATACCGTTCTCTTCTCCGGCAGTTTGATCTTTTATAAGTACACGATCTTCAGCTACTAAAGATACTCCATCTATAGAAAAAGCTGCATGTGATCCTGAATTTGTAAGAGTTCCTGCACCATTATTATAAGTGGCTGAAATACTCACAGTACTTGCAGCTCTTACTGCATCTTTCACACTAAGAGCTTGTTTTACTGCGTCAACGTACTCTTTTGTAGCTAAAGAATTTGTGCTGAATCCAACGCGATTTTTATATCCGGTAGGTACTTTGACAGTGCCTGTGCCGTTAGGTTCAAGTATTAAATCTCCGTTAGTGTCTGTAGTAGATATTGTATTTGTATCTATACGTACATTATCTACGTCTAATTGCTGTAGACCTGCAATAGAGCTTGTAGTAGCTCCCGGGTTAAGGGCAGAAGTACCTAAGGTGATTGCGTTTAAAGCTACTGCTCCTGCTGTAACTGTAAAATCAGTGGCATTAAAAGATGCTATACCTTTATTAGTTGTGGAAGCGTCTTCTCCTGAAATTGTAGCAGTTCCTGAAGAGTAACTTACATCAATACCTTCCCCAGAATCTATAATTACCACACCTTTATTAGTTGCGGAAGAGTCTTCAGCTGTAAGTGTAACAGTAACATCTGTGCCTGATTTAGCAACAGTAATGTCTAAGCCTTCGCTGCCTGCAAAGTTTAAATCATCTGCTAAAAGATCTACATCGGCTGTAGTACTATCATCTGTAGCGTTTACAGTAAGGACTTTAGGTATGGTTGTAAAACTTACAACGCCTGAGCCGTCTGTGACAAGTGCTTGTTCTGCAGTACCATCGGCAGTAGGTAAAGTATATTCACCTGAAAATTCTACTTGTTTACCGAATTTAATAAGCTGTGCTGAGTTTGTAGTATCGAAAGTAAGATAAGTATGAGAGGCTGTTGCAAAAGTTCCAGCGGTAGCAGAGTTTTCTATTAATTTGAATTCGGTGGCTTGAGTGGTTAAATCAACTGTACCTGTTTTAATTACAAGACTGGCAAAAGGGTTTACAATTAAATTACCTGCCGAGGTATCTATCTGATTAGTCGTATTATTGATACCTATAAAACCTGTAAGTACTTTATCAATCTTACTATCTGCATCTACAATGACTGCGCTATTTGCGGTAAGAATCCCTGCACCATGGTCGAGCATATCAGTGTATAGTTGTCCACCAATTGCTATTACGGAACTATCTGAGGGGGCACCTATAAATAACTTATCACTATTATCGGAGTAAGCTAGCTCGCCCTTCCCTAGACCCGTAGGTGCCGCAGTAGTACTACTGCGTTTGATTTTAATTGTTTGAGCCATTTAGCTTCTCCGTTATAGCCCTTTTAAAAGGACCCTGCGTCAAGTGTATCGGAATCTACTGAAATATTACCTAACATTATAGGTACCCATTCAAACACAGTGGGAGCAGTCTCTCTATAAACTTTGAATTGATTATCATCCATATCATACCAGGTATCTCCTTCGTCTACTTCAGGGCCCTGAGGAGTAGTGTCTTGCTTAAAGGCATTATCTGCTAACTCTATTATGGCATCTTGTACAGTATCTGCTTCCATGCCTGCATGCCCCCCAAAAGAAATAGAGGTGGCGGCCGATAATATAGAAGGAACAGCAAGATTATTAATTTCAATTTGAACGTTGTCAGTCAGAAGATCTATAGTAATATCTGTAGCGTTATTTACAGTTATATCAATAACTTCTTCTGTTATTTCAATTAGATTAGTTACAGCCATTTAATCTCTCGTAATGCTCTGGCTTAAAACAATTTGTCCTTCGATAAGCCTTTTCACTATTACATCAGATGCTGTGAAAATTTCTAAATCATAAAAATAAAGACCGGAGTCTATGGCATCGGATTGAGATGCAGATAGTTCCATCTTTACTTTTCCTTGTGAAGCTGGAATTAAGACGCTGCATGTGAACGAAGCAGCAGCAGTTGCCGCAGACTTAGTTCTGCGCAGCTGGGCCCTAGCTTGGTATCCAGTTAAATCTTTAACGACTCCGGCTTCTTTAACAGTTAAGTCAAGGGCAAAAGTCGTTCCTTGATCTATAGATAGGTTATATGTGGCTGCACTCATTAAATCTCTCCATTGTGAAATTATAGCAAATAGGACATTCGTAGTCAAGAACTATTTTTAAAAGGTTATTAAAGAAAGCATACTTAGTATAAAAAGATAGTATCGAATTAATCTCTTAGATGAGGTGCAACATAATCATTTCCGGAATAAGTATAACTAGGAATACTTGTAGAATTGTTGGCCTTCCAAGTGTTCCAACTCTCTAAAGTTGATTGTAAGCTTTTACGCACCCTGCCATTACGGTTACTAGTAGAGGTTTCTATTACAGTTTGATAACCTTTAGGAGATAAATAGGGAGAATCTATCATAGTTTTTACAGAATTAATTTGAAAAACGTCATAAAATATAGCCTCTCTAATTGTTATGGCTTCATTTCTGTATCCTTGACCTCTATAATCTGGCCTTATAGCTATATGATTTACTTCTATATGTTTATTAGGCAATAATGTCCATTGATTTAAGCCAATTGGCTCATTGTCAGAAACTCTGCATATAGTAACTAGTTCTCTAAAAGAATTTTCATTTGTATAAGGTCTTATTATAGCTCTATAAGAAGTAAAGAGTCCTAACATATAAGTTTTTACCCTTTCAGTAGACAGAGGAAAAGTTTCCCAATCTGACAAAGCCTCTGTAAAAGCTACTAAGTCGGAAGGATTAGTTTCTCTAAGATAAATAGTAGGCCCTCTGCAAAATTCCGTACTCATAAAGTTTCCTCTGACATACTATAACTTAAGGGCACATAGTGCTCTGATGCAATCCACTGTTCCCAGTCTGCACGAGTTTGTGTTGTTTTTTTCCACTCTTCAGCTTTTAAACCTTCTCCTAATCTAGTATTAGAGACCTCTAATGACTGACGGACTGAGTGAGAGTAAGTTGATATGTTTGTTTTTAATTCTACTTCTATTTTAGAGGCCCCCAGACACTCCCAACATGCTTTTGCTAAAAACTGAGCGGCTTCTGTGTAATAATTTTCCCTAGAGTATGTCTTATCTATCATAATCATAAGCACTCTTGTTGTTGTTCCTGAATAATTACATCTTACAAAACCTACGGGTGTATTATCTGTATTTAAGCATAATAATTGTGTGCTTTCCATATCTGTACTATCTGTAATAGGCCATACACACAATTTTGTATTTCTACTCCAAATTTTGCATAAAGATTTTGCTTCTTCATCTGTTAGTTCAAAGTCTTTATAAGTTCCAAAAATACTTTTAAGTTTTTCCCAGTCTTCTTCTTCGATCGTACGAGTGTGTATTCTAGGCCCTATTATAGACATACTATAGTTCCAAGACATTATTTACCTCCTAAATTTCCTAAATTTAATGAAACAGCTATTACAGTAGCTTCCGCTAATGTGGCAGTATTTGCCGAATTCTTCAGAGCTACAGTAGCAGAGGCGGCGTCACTTGTATTATTATTAAATGTTACCGTAACATTATCAGTTGTGTCTTCCCCGCCCACTTCGCTAAGAGTAACATTTCCTGTTGAAGTATTTAATGTACCTCGAATAACTACATCTCCTACAATAGTAGAACCATCTCTAAAAGCAACAGTAGAGTCTAAAGTACCTGAAGGTGCCCAATTACCTCCATTATCTCCTGAACTCCATCCCATGTAGGGATAAGTATTTTGAGTTGTAATTCCACTAGCTCCGTCCTCTCCGTCCTCTCCGTCCGCTCCCTGAACAGCTATAACTTGAGGAGAAGACCAATCTGCTACAGCTATTTCATCCGTGGAGCCTGTGGAAGCTGCGACAGCTGTACAAGCATAAAGGCTTGTAGTACCACTGGGCAAAGTAGATTCAAATTGATTTCCTAAATCATTATTGTTAAATGTACCATCTGCAAAAGTATAGGTCCTAGCAGTATCAGGTTTTTCTGTTGTTAGAGCCGAGCTAGATCTTCTATAAGCAAAAACTACTGCTGAATTAGTTCCCGAAGTCCCATTAGCTGAAATGACTTGAGGAGCTGTCCAATCTGCAGCAACTACAGAGTCTGTGGATTCTGTAGAAGAAGCTATAGCTGTACAAATATAGAGATTATCCGTACCGCTAGGTATTACAGAGTGAAAGTCATTTCCTAGAGCAGTAATAACAGTACCACTAGAATTTTTAAAATTAGCATCTGCAAAAGTCCATGTTGCAGATGTAGAGGGTTTATCGCTTGCTCCAGTTCCTAATGCTGTAGAAGACCTTCTATATGCATAGACTACTGCTGTATTTGTGCCTTCTCCAGGTAAACCATTCGCTCCTTTAGGAACTAGCAGTCGGGCGTCTGTCCAATCTGCAGCTGCTACAGTATCTGTAGCAGCTTGAGAAGTTGCGATAGCTGTGCAAGCGTATATTTCATCCGTACCGCTGGGTATCTCAGAGTGAAAGTCATTTCCTAGAGCAGTAATAACAGTACCACTAGAATTTTTAAAATTAGCATCTGCAAAAGTCCATGTTGCAGATGTAGAGGGTTTATCGCTTGCTCCAGTTCCTAATGCTGTAGAAGACCTTCTATATGCATAGACTACTGCTGTATTACTTCCATTTTCTCCGCTTGCTGACATTTGTTGTGCTGCGGACCAATCCGCAGTAACTACAGAATCTGTAGACTCTGCGGATGATGCTAGGGCTGTACAGGCATATAAAGGGTCTGTGCCGCTGGGTATCTCAGAGTGAAAGTCATTTCCTAGAGCAGTAATAACAGTACCACTAGCATTTTTAAAATTAGCATCTGCAAAAGTCCATGTTGCAGATGTAGAGGGCTTTTCTGTTGTTAGAACTGTAGAAGATCTTCTATATGCATAGACTACTGCTGTGTTGACACCTGAAGCACCTATAAGTTGAGGTGATGACCAGTCAGTAGAGGTTACATCGTCAGTAGTTGCTATTGAAGAAGCTATAGCTGTACAAGCATATAAAGGATCTGTGCCGCTGGGTATCTCAGATTCAAATTGATTTCCTAAATCAATAGTAGTAGCACCGTTAGAATCGCTAAAATCAGCATCTGCAAAAGTCCACGTTCTAGTAGTAGAAGGTTTAACTGAAGCCCCTAATTCTGTAGGGGACCTTCTATATGCATAAACTACTGCTGTATTGACACCGGTTGCTCCTTGTTTTGCTTTTGTGAAAGTTTGTACTTTTTGAAGAGTAGTTGTAGTCCCTATACTACTTTTTATTACAATATTATATGTTATTTTCCCTGTATCCCCGGGCATGGCTGTAATATTTCCTTTAGTAAAGGTGTAAGTACCTATAGTATTCCCTGTTGAAGGTGTTATCCCGCTAGCGGCAGTCCAAACTCTAAAAGAAGAATTATCATGAGGAGAATCTTGATCATTAGATAGAGGTGTGGTACCCACAAAAGCTCTAATAGTTGTACCTGTGTTAGAAAAATTAGGGTTTGTACCGTCTGGGTCACATTGTACAGATACATTATCATTAGTTAAGTTAACGCTTAAACCATCTATTGAACCATCTGATATTCCGGAAATTCCATTGTTGGTAGAAAGAGGCTCGTACTGAGAAAATCTTTCTTTTAATGCAACTGTACTGTTTCCTAGTGTATTTCCTACTACAGCATAACGTATCCAATAATACCGGGTTGTTTGACCCTCGTCTATAATTTGATCTATATGAGTATCTGTTTTTGTAGTGCCTACTAAATGTGCTGAGGCGGAGGCTGCCTCTCCTGATCCTGATCCCGCCCCTGTGGCAGTAAATACGACGCCTACTGTATCTGCGGATGCTCCTATTGCTTGAAAGTCTGTGTCGCCCACTGTTTCAATAGTGTATGTTTGGCCTACTACAAAGCTACCTGCTGATATAGTTTGGCCTGCAAAATTTGCATTATCGTTTCTCCATATTTGAACAGAGTGTGTAGCTGCATTAAAGTTGGCAGAATTTGCCCATGATAAACTAATGCCTCCTCGATTATTATCTGTTGCATATAAACTTGTAGGCTTAGAAGGCAGGGCTGTGGGAGCTCGTCCGCTTTCTGCACCTTTAAGAGTAGCGTCTCTGTTAGTTTCTTGAAGTAGAAAAGCTTCGTTGTGGTGTTCTTCGGCATTTACCTGAACTAAACAGTCTTTTTTAAAGTTTAAGTTAGAAATTCTAAATTCTTTATTAACCCATCCAAATCGCGGATAGTTAAGTTTAATTATTTCTCCGGCAAGAAGAAGCAAACCTTTAGGTGCCATAGTAAAATTAATACTTAAACCATATCTTGAACGTTCTAGGTATTGTTTTGCATTAATACGTCCGTTAAAATAATTAGTAATATGAGGAGTTCTAATATCTCCTTTTTTTGGAATATTTTTATCATCTTTTAAATAAGTAGAATTAAAAAGAGTTACAGACCTATCTTCATATCTATTTTGCGGGTCTTTTATAGAGACAGATACAGTATTAAAAGTACCTTTTTGACCTGCGTCTTCGACATTAATACTACCGATTATATCTTCTTCTTCTATTAAGCTAGGAGTATATACGGTACCGTCCACTGTAACAGTATCTAAAGAATCTGGTGAAGCTCCTGCAATTTCTAAGCTATACAAACCTCCTGAGTATCTTAACATACCGTTAAACTGTGCTAACATACTATTAATGTTATCAAAAACAGAAGTATTGGTATTAACTACCGCATTTGTTTGATGCCTAGTAACATGTCGTTGATTTTGACTTTCCCAACCTAAGTACTTCCAGTATTTTACCTCATCACAATCATACAAAGAATAGCCACTAAGATAAGAGCTTTCTGAAAATTTTCTAACTATAGGATTGCCTTCAGGGGTCATAGCTGTTGTACCCCCTAATGTTAGTGAGAGAGATGCTGGAGAAGAAGTATTTCCGGATACTTTTGCGAGAGCCAGCGAGGAAACAGTAGATATTCCAGAACTAAAATTGGCAGGTATTGGTGCTGCACTACCAGTTTTTGTATACACGGAACCATTATACCATACAAGGTCGCCTACTTGATAAGTTTTCCAATCATGCCATTTTTGTCCAAGCTTTCCTATTACATCTTTCCAAGTTACTTCATTTAAACTATTTTTGGAAGCAACACTTTTTACAGTACCCTGCCATAAAGTTTTTCCCGCACTATTGCTATACTTATAAACATCATCAGCAACAACAGTAGTACCGCTACTGATAGAGGTGGTAATATCTGAATGACTGTCACAGTCTCGAGCCGCTAACTGAAAACCTTCTAAATCTATATCGTTTTCTACGTTTAAGCCACGACCATACCTTTTATTAGATATATAATTTAATAATTGCATTGCGGGATTAATACTTACTCTTTTATCTCCCTTATTTTTAATTTTGTAAGTATAAGTATCATCAGGTACATAACCCGGATCAAAAGCCATATTTACTTTAGCTACTTTTGTGGTACCATTATACGATATAATTTCTCTTTCTTGTACATAGGGTACACCTTCATCAATTTTAGTTAGTTCTAAAGTTTTTCCTACATAAGCATCAGTTACACTACTGGATCCAGAAGCTAGCTTAACTACATCTTTGAGTACTATGGTTCCCAGATCTGAGCTATTAAAATCTGTGGAAGAAAAAGAACCTAAATTATCTAATTCTCCTGCTGTATCTGTTGTTTGGATTTTTAAATTAAGACGACTAATAGCCTGTCTTAAAAGCCTGTGGAAGAGACCAGTGCCAGAGAAATTAAAACTTGCTAAATCAGCGTCTGGCAAAGCCTCGGCTACTGATTGTCCGGTTCCTGCGGGAGATGTAATAGTTACTTTTATACCTTTAATTGTTCCTGCTTCTGCGCTGTCCAAATCTGCTTCTAATTTTTCAGCTACTGTTCCTGATACTGTAACATGGTCATAGGTTTGTAGGTAATATTTATGCGTTCCCTTCTTCATATAAAAGGTAGAAAAAGCTGAGTTAGGTTTAGACTTAAACTTCACTCTATGAGTATCAGTTCCTGTTTCATCTTTAAAAGTGTATATATCTTCAATTATTACACTACTTAAAATAGACGAGTCTGTTTCTGTATAAAAAGTTTCTACTTCATCACCTATATTAAAATTAGAAATATCAGCAGAAGTCTGAGAAGGATCATCTTGATATGCAAAGTCATAATTATAGCACTCTAATATTTTACCTCTTACTACAAAGTCTAAAGAGGGTATTTCGGTTTCTCCTTCTCCTATTGTATATTCTACTACTACATAAGCCGTGTCTAGAAGTCTGTGATTTCTACCCCAGTACTCTTCTGCTTTATCATAGTAGTCACTTTGAATTTTAAAATTATTAGCTTGTGCTATTGATACTAGTAAAGAGTCTGCAACTTGTCCTCTTTTACCCGCATGAAATACAATCCGAGCATCTATAGGAGTAGTTATAGAATGCCCTTTTTCATGGGATATACCTGCTCCAGTCTGTATAGGTGATACGGTACTACCAAAAGTATTTTGAATTCTTTTAAGAATGATTTCTTGAGCAAATTGCTGTGTTTCACCCATAGAATCAATCATTGCTTCCATCTCTTCATCCGGATCAATCTCTATTAAATTGCTCTGATCCAGCACGTCTGTAGAACCTAGTACGTCTCCTCTATCCATTCGGCCTCTGCATAGTACGTCTATAGTATTTTCAGAAGTTTGAGTAGATCTGGCATCGTTATCATTTTGATCTATACATATACTTGACGTATCATCAAAATAAATATCATATAAACCAGCTATTTCTCCTTCACATATTGCATAGGCTACGTACACTTTTTTTGCATCAGTTTTTAAAGTATCTACAAATACTGGAAAACTACTCAATTTTTGAACACCATAAACTACAGGTAAATGTTTTGCATCAAGATTAAATCTAAGATCTACTTCTCTATCAACCTCTACTTCATACTCTACCTGATTATATTTTTTTATAAGACCAAAAAACTTTTTCTTTTTTTCCAGTCTAGTTTTAGTTTCTTTGGCTTGATATATAGATACTAAATTTATTGCCTGTTCTGAGTGTAAAAACCCTAAATCATCTGCATATTCTTTTCTGTCAAGTGCTGAAATATCTGGTATACCTGAACCATCTAAAGCTCTGTGATGTTGGTCTGAGGTTAATCTACCATTTACATTTACGAAGTCTCCCCAATGACTATTAATAACCCACGTTATGACCGAAGATTTTAAAGGATTTTCAACAATTTTTGAGGAGGCTATTATACCTTTAAATAGCAGATAAGGAGACCCAATTATTATACCAGTGTCGGGCTGAATATGGGCTTTGTAAACTTTTACGTCTCTATTTATATACCCTGCATAAGTAGTATTGTTTTCTTTAGGATTGAGTAAGCCTATTACCTCTTCAGAAGAAAATGTTATTTTCCCCTCTCTTTCAGTAGATATGGCTGTTAAATCTGATGAGGGATCGGCTAATAAAGTAGTATCAATTACTGCTGTTTTATTATTGTTTGTGAAAGATTTTATAGTATAATAATTACCACTGTGAGTAGTTGCGTCTCCTACGCCTGTCACTGTGAGTTGAATTTTGTCGCCTTCTGCAAAACCCGCATCCACTAAATCAACATTAGTAATTATAGAAGAAGAAGTCGTTGTAAAATCTATATTTGTTTCAGTATTTAAAGCAGCAGCAGAAAGTTGTATACTAATAGAAGAGGCTCGGGCTTCTATAGTTTCTGAGATACTTCCAGTACTAATTAGTTTGTTAGCAAAATACGTACGGGAACCATTAGCAGCACCACTTCCATCTGTAGAACCATCATCAAAATCTATATCAAAACCAGAATCTGTAATGTAAGCATAGTCACTAGCCTTACGAGAGTTGTCTCCTGTTATAGTTTTTACTGCTTTTTCAATTTTTACTAGATGAGCATATGCGAAAGCATCATTTTTAAGTAAAGAAGCTTTTATATCACTGTCGGCAGAAAGGCTTGACCCTAGAGTCCTTAATGTCATTGTACCTCCTCCAATTGTAATCCGAATTTATATAAACCATTAGTACCTAAAGAATACTCTTGTATATCACTAGAAAGTATTACTTTTATCAAAGGGTTGTAGAAACGAAAGTCGTCGTTGTTTCCCACTGCTTTTGCTAGTCCGGGGGTAAAATGAATACGTACTTGATTATCAAGACCATCACTGTCGTTTATGGGAGAGCCTGATGCTGTATGATAATCACCTTCATCATCATCAGCATGTTCTACTCTTGTAACCATATAAGCCTTTTTATGGTTAGAATTTGTTCCATCAATATTAAATAAATCACCTGGTTTAGGGCTTTTATGGGTAGCTACGTTATAACTACTATTTTCATTACTTACAATTGCGGAAGTAGTACCTGCCAACAAAGCTCCACTAGCATTTATACTTTTTGTGCCCGCTGTACCAATAAAAGTTGCAAAATCACTGTCTTGAGGAAGACGATATTGAGGTAAAGAAACAAAAAAAGGTGTTAAACCTCCTCGTTTATGAATTAAAAAGTTATAAATTCTTTGAAAATCCTCTCTGGTCATGGGGTTATATTCAATAGATATTTTCCATAAGTGGTACCCTATAGCTCTGGAGATAAGACGCCCAGAATTTGTTCTAGTTCTCATAGTGCTGTTTTCAGAGGATAGTTTTACGGAAGCATAGCCAGGGCCTGCTGTCCCAGCTACTTGTCCCGCGTCTCCAATAGTATTATTAGGATCGGGAAGAACATCCTGAAAATTTGTAAATCCTGCCATTATTTATCTCCTGCCTTTATCTTCTTTTAAAAGTATTGCTTCCGTATGCACGTTCTATACCGCCGCCAAATAAGCCGGCCCCTTGAGTTGGTGTCATTGAAGAAGTATCTACTTTCTCCATAAAGGGTTCCCCATACGAATTAGACGCGTCTCTTAACATACCTATAATATTACCTCTTTGTTCAACTAGTAGTTCTTCCACGCCTGTGGCATCTACAGTATTAATATTGAAAGTTATAGCTTGTACATTGCCTTCGCCGATATCATCGTTAGCAACTACTCGTCCCGGAGTTTCAGGTACAAATAGCTCAGGACCTCTTTCTCCTACAACAAAACCTACATTGCCTCCGGCACCTCTATATTTGGCACCGCTAAAGGCTGGTTTAAAGTTTTCGGCTCCGCCTGTGCCATCTTGACCTCTAAAATATGCTAATTCTCCAGCGGCGCTTTGTGATTTAGCCATGTCTGCACTGCTTTTTCTATTGCCCATAGAAATACTGGTGGCCGCTCCGGTTCCGGCTCCTCCTGCTCCTGAACTGCCTCCTCCTTGATAAGAAGTACTGGCAATAGTTGCAAGACTTTTCGCTCCCATTGCAATAACAAGACCTGCTAACATTGCACCTACAATTGGCCCCGCTGCACCCCCTATAGACATTCCTGTGGCGTAAGCCTCTATAGCACCGGTTGCTGTAGCAACAACTGTTTGTGCCATCTTCATTTTCTTTTGTGTTTCAAAAGATTTACGTGCAGCAGCGTCTTTTTTCTTTTCTAAAGATTTTAATTTTGCTACTGAGGCGGCGGATTTACCGTCTCGATTTTTCTCTGCTGCTATTTCTGAATCAATTGCTTTAATTTTTTCTGCAGAAGCCTGCTTCTGGATCTGCGAACCCATAGTAAGTATTGCACCTACGACTGCAAGACCTGCTTTCACTTTATCAAGAGCGCTTCCACCGTCTTCACCTAACAAAGTGAAAGCAGTATTTATACTAGCAATGCCATCTAAAGTAAGAGCCATTAACTCTCCTTCAGGTCCTATAGCTCTTAGATCTTCGGCTAGTGCATTCATAGACAAAGAGGCTTCTTCTCTTGTTGCGATCATATTTGATTTTTTTGCTGCGTTAAGAGCGTCTGTCTCCGCTTTGTTGTCTTCTGGATCTGCTTTGTCAACCGCATCCTGAAGGCTTGCTATATTTGCAGCCCTGTCAGCACGAGCCAGAGAATTTTTAGCTCCTTGGGCTACCGTGGCAGATCCAGTAGCTGCTGCAAATTTATCTATAGTCGCTATTTGAGCGGCTCTATCTTCTTTTCTCTTAGCTAGTCTTTGTTTCTCAAGTTCTAATGTTTTTAACGCCAGATCATATTCATAAGTAGCAGAGGTTTCTACCAGCTCACTTCTTTCCTTTTTAAGTTGCGTTATTATTTTTTCGTGTTGCTCGTCTCTTAAGTCAAGAACCCGTTGTCTATCTCCAAGCATCTCTGCGTTTTGTATTTTAAGATCTATTTGGTCTAACTCTAGTTTTCTGGCTTCTTTGGCTATTCTTAGCCCTAACAAAGCTTCTTTATTTGTATCTTCCGCATCTTTATCAGCAAATTCAGCTTTTTTTGCTTCTACAGCTAATGTTTTTGCGCCGGAGACTCCTCCTCGTAGTTTATCAATAGTGTCAAGAGCGGTCTCAGCAGCTTTGTCACTCAACTTATCCTCGTCTCTTAGTCTTTCTATTTTTGATTTTTCTAGTGCAAACTGAAGATTTAATAATTCAAACTCAATCCGTATACGATCTAAAGCTGCTGTTTCTTTTCGCTCTTTTAAACTTTCGCCTTCCTCGTTTTTTTCATTTTCAAGTTTCTTCCTGTCTCTGAGTAGCTGTAGTTCGTCTGCCGCACTAATAGAAAGACCTTGTTGGGCTTTTAACAGTTCTAAAGATCTTCGTGCAGAAGCAGTTTTAATACTATTAAGTTTTTGTTGCGAAGCGAGCATTTTATCAGTAAAGCCAAGCATTTGTTTTTCTTGATTAAGTCTAGCTATTCCAACTTTAAAACCATCATCTTCAGTTGCTGCAATTTTTTGCTCTATAACAAGTAACTCAGCTGCGGCTTTTTTTACAGATTGTGCGTTTTTATCGTCGCCTGCCTTTGCTAATTTTATAGCCAACGCAGATTCTAAGCGTTTTTTCTCGCTTTCTAAAGCGCTTAAAGAGGCATCTAGCTCTGCTTGTTTTAATGCTGCATTATTTTTCGATACCTTTCCTAATTCTGAAGCTAAAGCAAGATGTGTTTTAGTTATTGCAGGCTGCTCTGCTAAAACATCTAAGTGCTCTTCATATAATCTTTTGGTTTCTACTGCTTTTTCTTTTAAACTTCCTGAAAAATCATCGGCTATACCTAAAGCTTTCCCCATGCTATCAAGAGCTTTTACATCAGCTTCATTTACAGGGATTTTCTTGTCTCCTGCACCTAACTCCCCTAGTCTCTCGGTTCCTTTAATAATAGCATCAAGAGCATCAATCTCTTCTTTACCCTCAGCTCGTGCTTTAGCTGCATTTTTCCTGCTTAGCCGGCCTAGTTCCTCATAGGCTCCTATCACTCCCTCTGTTTCTTTAAATACTTGTGTAGTTACTTTAAGCCTATCGTCAAGTGCTTTAAGCTGTTCTTTTGTCTGACTTCCCTCTCCTTCTAAATTTTTTATTTCGTTCTCTAATTGCAGTATTTCTTCAGCGTAATATATAGCACCCTCTCCGACCTTCATACGAATTACTTGCTCGCTTAGCATACCTTTGATTATCTTGTTTTTAACTGTAACCTCTTTTTCCTCCATTGCGGTATATGCAGCGCTTGCGTCTGTAGCTACTTTTTGCATTAGAGCTATTTGCTCAGCAGTAAAACCTTTATTTTGCATATTAATTACATCTTGCTCTGCCTTGTGCTGTCTGGTTTTTAGCTCTATAAGTTTTGTCGCTCTTTCAATTTCTGCGGTTTCTTCAATTTTGGCCATACCTGATCTAATTTGTTCCATTAAACCTGAGCGTACTTTAAGGGTTGCCATATATTTTTCTTCAGCAGATTGTAAATCTCCTAGTTTTACGGTTAGTTGTGCAGTTATTTTTGAAGTATTTTCCATAGATTTACTTACTTCGTCAGCCGCTTTTGCAACTGCGCCCTTACCCCATAATTTCTCCAAATAAGGCCACAAAAGACTGAGCACAAACAGGAGTTGACCTATATAAGGTATCATGTTTAATAGGGCAGAGCCCATTAGCATAGCTGCTCCAGCCGCTGCTTTAAAACCTACCTTAAGTCGTGCAAGTCCTTTTACTCCTTTATTGTGTCTATCAGTCAACCCTTGCATCTGTAGACCGGCATACTTATAGGCTACGGCGAGTTTATCGAGTACGCCAGTTGTTTTTTCCATTTCAGAAAAACCACGGGCTGTAATACCTTTTACATTACTCCCTTTTCTTGCTTCTGAGGAGGCTGCTCCTTTAGTATACTTTTGTTTATCTGCTGCTGCTAGGCCCTCCATGGCCATTCTCTGTTGGACTATAGCTGCGGTTTCTGCCTTATAATTTATCAAGGCTTCGCCACTGTATTTTTTATTTTGCTTGTTTCTTTGGGTCTCTGATATTTTTAAAGTAGTGATTGATTTTTTAAGCTCTTCTGAGGAGATTTTTCCAGATTTGAATTGCTTTTCTAATGACTGTACATATTTAGGAGAGATAGAAAAATCTAGTTTTTTGATAGTAGCCTGAGCTTCTTTGTACTTTGTGGAAATAACAGTGGAGGCTTTTTTAGCCATTACAGCTGCCTGAGCTGCAATTTGTTTTTGTTTTGATGCCAGATCGGAAACAGCAGGAAGAATCGATTTAACAATAGTAGAACCAAACATAACTAAAACACCCAATAAAGCAACAGGGTTTTTAGCTAAAAGAGATACTAAAGGTTCTAATACATTACCTACAATTTGTAAAAGTATTTTACTCAAATCTGCGAAACTAGCCGCAAGTTTATCATAAGGGTTTGCTTCTACAGACTCTGCTATAAGATCAAACTTTTTCTTGCCTTGCTCAATAGTAGCGTTCAAAAAAGCTTGTTGCTTTTCAAACCGGGTTAAACTATCTACTGCCTTGTCATTTGCATCCGCATACGTTTGGCTTGCTTCGTCTAAACGCACAAGAATACCTAATTCATCCAGAATTTCAGGCTCTAATTTTGCCGTACCTTTTGTTAGTCGAGTTAAAGCGTCTCCCATGTCTCTACCAAGCGCTAAGGATGCCCCTTTTGCGACTTTAGTCAACTCCTTTAATTGTTTTGTTGAAAATCCTGCACTTATTGCTAAAGCAGTGGATTCCATGGCTTGTTTCATGGATACCGCGGAACCTGTGATATCTTTTATTTGAGAAGCTACATAAGGAAGATTTTGTCCGGCAGCTTGACCTACTATTTTTAGACCTTCTTCTAATTGTGCTGTGGCTTGAGCACGTTGAAGAGCACCAAAAGCAGCAGTAATAGCAAATACATTAGCGGCTAAAGTAGCATAGGCGGGAACAAGCCCCCCAGAAATACCAGTAGTCATTTTTGAAAAAGCCTTGGCACTGCTAAGACCTGCTTGACCTACTCCTTTTTGTCTCTTTTGATAATGATCAGCAGCATCTCCAGCGTTTCTTTGAGCCTTGCCTACACGTCCAAGTGAATCAGCAGCTGCTTTTGCTTTTTTCTGAACAACATCAAGAGAGCCGTTATCTGATACTCTAATAGTTAATTTAACGTCGTTAGCCACTATTTTTTTCTCTTTAGCTTATCATGCTCCCTTTTAAGTTGTTCTTGGGACTTTTTGATAGCTCTTGAATCAAGGAACTGCAGTACTTCTAAAAAGAAGCCTCTATCCTCAATTCCGTAAATTTCTATATAAGTATTTAAATTAGTATAGTCTTTTCCTACAAAGCCTATATCTGGGTATACTCTATCCCCTAAAGTGTTGAAGGTATTTATTGCATATACCATTTCATCTGGAAGATCCTCCCAATCGGGAGGAATTTCTGAGTCTTTAGGTTCTTTATCTAATTGTTCCATCATCGTGAAATATTTATCACGAGTCATTCCTGTATCAAGATTCTGAAATAGTTTTTCCAGCCTTTCCAGGGCTTTTTGTTTTTCCTTTACTACGAAAGTTTTCTAAATCAAAGACTACCTCGTTGAGCCATGTATCGAATTCGGTTGAATTTGTAACAAGAATTTCTCCATTTTCTTCCGAATACTCTACCTCAGCTGCGGGATCTTGATTATCTGTATCAATGAGAAGTAAAGTTTCTAAGTGTGCAATTGTAAGACCTTTCCAGTTTTGAATAGTTGCTTTTGCAAACTCTTTAACAAATTTGTCTTCGTCTAAATTTTCTACAATCTGTCTAGATTTGCGATCAAACTTACTAGAAGTACATCTTTTTCTTAAGCCTGTTAATTCTTTTCTGGAAAGGTTTGACACCTCTATTTGAAAATTTTCTAATCCGGGGAAATCTATCCATATAGATTTTGTATCCACCATTAATTTTTTTAGTTCCATTTATATTGACCTCCTCAGTCAGTTATATAATTAAGTTTTGTTGCTAAACTAGAGACATTTTCTACCATTCTCCAGTCATAATTTTGAGTATACACCGTTCCAGTATTTACTCGATTAGTTATACTGCAAGTTGCTGGCCCAAATGAAAAACCTCTAAAATTAGGGCTTGCTAAACCATTTCCTGCACTTATAGTCAGACTCGCGTCTGTATCCCAGTCTAGTGTATTAGATACAGTAGCATCTGTGAGATATTGAGTAATCGAACCGGAGAGTATTTTTTTAGAAAGAACAAATGCAGTTGGATACATAGTATTTGAGGCATTTGTAACTGTCAGAGCATTATGTACAGTAGTGTAGGGCGTCCATGAAATATCATTCTGTAATTCCATAGCTACACTAGTTACGCCGTCTAGCACAGTACTATTTAAAGTTATAGAAACTCTAGGTACTGTATAAGACATAGCAGCACTTCTATTTTGAAGTGTTCCTACTAGCGTTGCTCCTCGAGTAAGCTTTGACGCTTCTCCTTGAATCTGTATACTCAGGGGTCGAGATCTCTCAATTCCGAAACTTCCATTTGTAATTACAGCGGTTTCAAGTTTAAACGTGTCTGCTGAAGTTTTAATATATAAGTCAAAAGAACCAGCATCTAACAATTTATCTCTTACTATTTCAAAATCTGCCTCTGTGATAGCCGGTATAGTAAAAGAAAAAGTAGCGGCGTTAGCTTTATTTATAATACTACCTTCAAATACATCATTCTGTGCGTGAAGAGTTTTAACTGGATAACTTTGCTCACTAAATGTTTGACTAAAAGATATGTCCTGTACGTCTAATTTATACCTAAGTCCTCCGCTTACTATAAATACTTGGGACTCTCTTTTAAAATTATAGCTTGGCATATTTTTTCTCTTTAAGAGAGGTAGCTCTCACTTTGACTAATGTATAGTATAGTTCATAGGAGAATAAAAGTCAAGAACTATTTTTGCTAGGTATAATAAAAAAGGGGCCTAAGCCCCTTTTAAACTAAATCAGATAATTTTAAGATGCGAGATACTTAACAGTAACTTCATCTGTATTATCAATTGTGCTAGGAAGTGCATTGAAGTTGCTTTCTAATGAAATTACATCTTCAATTGAGTGTGTGGGAATTTCAATATGACAATTAGGCATATTTACTTCCAAACGTGGAGCAGTACTAGTAGTTCCTCCAACCTTAAAAGTAAGATTTAAAGAGTTTGTTACCACATTGGTAATACTTCTTAAATCATCATAAAAAGCAGAAGAGTCTTGATCACTATTGCTGTCACTTGTTAGATAGCAGGTGAAAGAGCCTGAAACTGTACGAGTACCTGTAACATGACCAATAGGTACGTTTACAGTACCTAAAACTTCTGGAGTAATATAGCTTACGTTATTTGAAATACTAATACTTCCTCCTGTCAGTGTCAAGTCATAACTAAGTTCTAATTCTTGAGTTCCATCCTTGTCTGGGTCCGCAGTTCCATAAACTTCGGGGGTCGTCCCTGCATTTGCCGTAGTAGTAATTGTCAATTGAGTTAAACGATTACGAATAAAGTTGTCAGTACTATCAATAGCTTCATTGATATAAGGAGTGACTGCAGATGCAGTAGTATGGACATATAGTCTAAAGTTTTCTGAACTATCTAAAAGAACGTCTCCTATAGTTTTGCCGCTGCCTGCTTCTGCTGCGGTATAGGTACTTGCTCCAAAATCAATTACGTCATTAGAGTTTCCTGACCAATTAATAGTAGCAATACCATCGATATCAAAATCAAGAGTAGCTTCATTAACGGTAATATCCTTTAGCTTCATAACTTTACGATCTGAATCACCAATTACAAAGTACAGGTTTGCAGGCTCAAAAGTAGAAGAGTTAGAAGCATGGAAAGAAAATCTGCTTTCAGTAGTTGTTGGATTATTTACTATACGCTTACAAGTTGCGTCGGTATTTTCAGAGTCCGTTGCTGCAGTGGCAGTTTTAGTAAAAATTGTTCCCGCAGCGAACCCTGCTGGAGCTCCTATACCTGCCCAGTTAGCAGATGGGGATGTACCTGTGCCCACAGCTACAATTTCATAAGTTTCCCCTTCTTTTGTATCTGTGATTGGAATTGCAGTTGAGTTCTCAAAAAAACTTACTCCGTTAGTGGTAAGATCATTAGTATAATCATCTGCACCCATCATTAAGGCCCATAGTAGTTCTTCTACTGCGTGTACTTTTGCGGATAAATCCGCAGTGCCCGCAGTGTTTCCTGCTGCAGCTTTAAAAGGTCGTACGTACGTTGAACACGACCACTCACCAGGAGACAAAGAATCGTTAAATGCTTTTCGTCCTCGCCTTGATGCACCTGTAGAGGATTCCATCTCTGCGAGAGTAATCTCACTTGAGTTGGTAGATTGAGAGAAACTAAACCCGTCTAAGACCGGTACCTCCCAAACATAACCTTTAAACTCGATAAACATCTTCGAGTCGCGACTAAAATATAGTTGTTGTGCCATAGTTTTTCTCCTATGTTCCTTGAAAAGACTTGAACGTGAACGTTTGTTCTTGCAAGTATTTTCTAATATCGAACCTCTAAAGCAATTTCACCTACGCCTAGAGGCTCTAGTACACCTTCGTCAGTATCAATACTAACGACCGTGATCTGTTGTGTGAAGTGAGGGGCATTTAGCCTATCTCTATATTGTAGTCTTGAGTTTTCTTCGACTACTGTTTCTACGTCTTCCATTAGAGCGTTTAGAGCGTCTTGAGCATTTTCTTCGTTTACATAACATCTAACAGTTAAAGAAAGAAACCTGTCTTTAAACCCGCCCGCTTGATAATCTCTAGACTCGCTTCCTGCATTAATATGTAGGGCAGGAAAATCATCTATTTCATCCCAGAACTTAAGAAAGGGATGAACATTGTCGGATACATCCGTAATCATTTTACCGGAACCATTTATACCCTTAAATTGTTCAACTAACGCATTTACTATGTTTGCTCTGCGAGATGTATAAATTCTTTCATTAGCCATTATAATCTCCTAGTATAAAGTCTTCCGATACCGTATTTTGCGGCAATCTCTCTAATAGAAACATCTACTAAAGCTCTGGGATCTCTTTCAGTGCTAGAAAACCTTGATCCACTACTATTTTCAAAAACTTGATAAGGATTTTTTTGGTAGGTGTATCCTACACTTGGAAAACCCTGTCTTGTTTGTGCAATATCTAAAACTGTAACACTTCTAGAAAATCTTCCTGTTTGAAAGTTAAGTCTAGGAGCTCCCATATTATTAGCTACTGTAGTAGGAAGCTCCTGATTAAATATGCCTATTAAAAACTTAACATTCATAGTACTCCTTGGAGGCGAAGGTTTTCTTTTATTTTTTCTTACTTGTTTTTTTCTTCCTAAAGATTTGGACCCCATTGATACAGCAATTGCTTTAGAAGTCCTTGATATCTTTGCAGGTTTAGTATTTTCCTCTATCTTAGTATTTTCTACTGTTACTTTTGCTCCTTTTATGGCTTTAAAAGGGTCTGTTACTGCTTTTATCGACTTTTTTCGATAAGAGGTTTCTAAGCTATCTGAACCGTCCAAATTAGTTACATCTAACTTTGCTATAGCATTTTTTAACGCCACCTGCAGCCTATCAGCTAGTCCTTGTTCCAGTTTTCCCGCGCCTTGTTGAGCATTAAGTAAAGCACTAGAAATACTTACATCTACTTTTCCGAGCCTACCATTTTTTGTGATTTCGAGAAATGTTTTATAATCTTTAGTATCTAGGTATCTTTTTAACTCGCTATCTATCTTTGACATATTGCTAGCATCACCATATGTGGCGTCTAAGGCCCCATATACGGCATCATTCATTTGATGCAATACGTTACTTCCTCCTTCATGAGTTAAGTTAAAAGCACCTCCTGCCGAAGAAATGGTGTGTATCTTATTACTGCTTCCGCTTTTTCTTCTTAAACCCTGAGGTCTTCCTAAGGCCTTTAAAAGGTCCGTATACCAGTTCTTTAATGTTACGCTATACAAAGCTTGTATTTGACGATAATTACGTCTAATAGAACCGTCTTTATTTGTAGATACTTCAAAGATAACAGAACATCCCGCTCGGATCTTTCTATAATGTATATCTCCCTTATGCAAGTCTGCATAGTTATAGAATATAGTCCTGAGATCTTCAGTTAAATCTCTTATTCGCTTGTTAAGATCTTTAGGAGATATATAGGCATTATCTGGTCCTTTAAGTTGATTCCCTTGTTTATCAAAGTCTGCAGTATTATTTAAATTAATTAAAAGATTTACAGCTGCTCGTATCTTATGGTTTTTATGAGTAAGAGTAGTATACTTCCTGTCCCCCACTGCTGTTCTATAATCCTCGACATCTCTTTCCATCTCTTTATCGAGTCTATTTAGGAAAGCCAGTAAGCTAGCACTACTCATTAAAAGTTTTTATACAAGTCTAAGACTCGCTTAATATGGTCTGGAAAACCAACATTATCATTTAAACTGGTAGAGCTAGGATTTTGAATGCTTGCTCCTCCTAAAGTTCTTGTTTCTCTGTGCTCTTCTTTTAGATAGTAAGTAATCAAATCTATTACTGCTAACTTTAAATCTGCGGGGCAAGTCGAATACCCTGCAGTATAGGTAACTTTAATTGCTCCTGCCCCTAGAGGCCAGTTTTTGTAGGTAGATCCCGTTACATATAGTACACTATCCGTCGCTTGGTCTAGATAATAGTCTGTTGATGGCACGGTGCTGTAACTTTCTGAAACGGAATCTCTTTTCTCTACAGAAACTATTGTATTAACGGGGCTTTCTGTAAGCTGCACTACATGAGTATTCCACCCAATATTAAATGTCTCTACTTTATTGGTTGAATAATAGTCTAATATACTATTACCGCAATAAGTTTTTACTAATTGACTCACAGAAGGTATAAGCGGAGAAAGTTTTAAATCTTCTTTTATAGAAGAAATTCCTCTAGCGGTCTTATAATCATCTATTGTAATTAAATCTGCCATATTCTATAAGTCCATTAGTAAAAACTTAGGGGAGATAAACTCCCCCTCGTTTCTATAGCTTAGCTATTACGCTACTGCGTTAAGTCGAACTACTGATACGTCAGTTGCAGTGTCAGCAACTAGCTGGTTAAAGCCAAGTGACTGAGTAGCAACGATAACGTTACGCTGGTTCATTACTTCGTAGTCTTGCTCTACATTCACACCACGTAGGCGTGGAATAGCAAAGTTACGAATGTTGACTGCAAGGCCAACACAAGCATTATCAGCTTCTGCGCCAAAGTTATCAGATACAATTACAGGAGTTCCGTAAATTGCACCAACTTGACCAGTGAGCTTAGTAGCAACATCAGAACCTACGTCTGTAATGTCAGCAAAAGCAGTATCTGCGATTAGATCGTAGTAACGCTTCTGTGAAACAACATACACGAGCTCTTCAGGCATCATACCATACTTACCCATCAGCTTACGAGCACCCAAGAAGTCGGCTGCATCTACTGAAGTAGTTGCAAGTGCTGCAGCGGATACTGAAGTATCAAAGACGTTGGTTCCAGCTGTCTTAATCAAACCACTGAAGTCGTCAGAACCTGTTGCATCGTGGTTCAAGATAGCGTCGTCAACTGCGCGAGCGTGTGAACGTGCTACTGACTCAACGAGCATAGGCATCAGATTGATAAGAATCTCTTCATCTACATGGTTATCCATGAGAGTAGTGGAGATCAAGCGGAACGCTTTCAATGTTACCTGTGCTGGAGATGGAGCAGCTCCACCGCGAGTTTGCAAGTTACCAGCTGTAGCAGCTCCAGTTTGGAAGGTAGCCAAACCAGTGTCTTGCTGAATTGGCAATACCTGTGCTTGTGAATTAATCTGAATTTCACGGAAAGCACGTGCAAGTTTCAACTCACGCATGATTTCTTTCTCGATTTGACCAGATACTTCAGTAGCAATGTTAGGCTGTGCAGAAGCATAAGTTACACCAGCTTTTTCAATAATGTCACGACCATATGCAGTGCCTTCAAGGCCCTTACCAGTCATTACACCAAGAAGGTGTGCGTTCATAAACTCTTTGCCCCACTTAGAGACAGTGTTTAAGCTATCTGAACGATCAGAGAATACACGCTTAGACTCACGCATTTTAGTGATTTCTTCGCTTTTCTCTTCCAACTCAGACTTGTACTGCTTAAGTACTTCGTCCATTTTTGCGTCT
>ERZ1046740.868-NODE-868-length-23367-cov-20.939731_pt1 | contig 23367 bp, 15 predicted proteins | sample MGYA00383093_ERZ1046740 | MGnify/ENA primary metagenome ERZ1046740 (study PRJEB29581, sample SAMEA5548363) | metagenome | biome: marine; feature: coastal; material: water | depth 25 m | study: Short-term variability in the microbial, nano- and picoplankton... | reverse complement strand
GCGCTAGACGAAAGCATCGAATCCGTTGCGGATGAGGATGACTCTGAAGACATTCGCCCGGTGCGCAAGCCCCGCCCAAAGCGGTACAAAATTCAGGAAGTAATCAAGGTTCGCCAGATCCTTTTGGTTCAGGTTGTGAAAGAAGAGCGTGGCAACAAAGGCGCCGCGCTTACGACCTACCTTTCTCTGGCAGGTCGCTATTGCGTACTTATGCCAAACACTGCACGCGGTGGCGGCATCAGCCGCAAAATCACCAACGCAGCTGACCGCAAGAAACTCAAAGAGATCGCAAATGGCATCGACGTCCCTCAGGGCGCGGGTCTGATTGTTCGAACTGCTGGTGCCAAACGCACCAAAGCTGAGATCAAGCGCGACTATGAATACCTACAACGCCTGTGGGAACAGATCCGTGAACTGACTTTGCAGTCGGTTGCACCGGCAAAGATCTACGAAGAAGGTAATCTGATCAAACGCTCGATCCGCGACCTTTATAATCGTGAGATTGACGAAGTTCTGGTCGAAGGCGAGCGCGGATATCGCGTCGCAAAAGACTTCATGAAAATGATCATGCCGTCGCATGCAAAGAACGTCAGACACTATCAAGATGCACTGCCTTTGTTCGCCCGTTTCCAAGTCGAAAGCTATTTGGGTGGCATGTTCAACCCGACAGTCCAGCTTAGATCGGGTGGCTATATTGTCATCGGCGTGACCGAGGCGCTTGTCGCGATTGACGTGAACTCTGGCAAAGCCACGAAAGAAGGCTCGATCGAAGAGACAGCCTTGAAGACAAACCTTGAAGCGGCGGAAGAGGTCGCACGTCAATTGCGTCTGCGTGACTTGGCTGGTCTGATTGTCATCGACTTCATCGACATGGACGAGCGTAAGAACAACTCTGCCGTCGAAAAGCGGATGAAGGATAAGCTTAAGACTGATCGTGCACGAATTCAGGTCGGCCGAATTTCCGGTTTTGGCCTGATGGAAATGAGTCGCCAGCGTCTACGCCCCGGTATGATCGAGGCGACCACGCAACCATGTCCACATTGTCACGGCACGGGTCTTTTACGTTCAGACGATAACCTGTCTCTTGCGATCCTACGTCAGCTTGAGGAAGAGGGCGTTCGCGGTAAATCCAAAGAGGTACTGGTGCGTGCACCAGTGGCCATTGCCAACTACCTGATGAACCAGAAACGCGAACATGTTTCGATGATTGAAGGGCGTTATGGCCTTTCTGTGCGCGTCGAAGGTGATCCAATGCTGGTCAGCCCAGATTTCGCGATTGAGAAATTCAAGACCGCAACGCGTGTTGTTGCGCCAGTTGATGTTCCAGTTGTGTCAGTCGATAGCACGATAATGAGCGCCGTTGATGCTGAGGCGGATGAAGACGAAGAAGTTGTAGAACCCGTCGAAACCTCGGAAGAGGAAGCGCCACGCAAGAAACGTCGCCGTCGTCGGCGTCGTCGGAAAGGCAATGGCAACGGGGAGGAAGGGGCAGACGCCTCGGAAGACTCAAACCAAACTGACCCAGAGCAACCTGCAGAGGCTACTGAAGCCGAAGTAACTGAAGAATCTCCTTCAGACGTTACAGACGACAAAGAGCCTGAGGCCGAAGAAAAGCCAAAGAAAACACGGACACGACGATCTCGTTCGCGCAAGAAGAAGGCGGACGATGATGAAGTTGTTGCAGAGCCTAAGGCCCCAGTAGAAGCCGCTGAACCGGTGGCCGAAGAAGCTGCGCCGACTGAAGTCACGCCAGAAGCACCGGTTGAAGAAGCAACGCAAGCTGCTGATGAGCCAACGGAAGAACCAGCACCTGCAGTTGAAGTTCAGGTGGAAGAGCCTGCCAAGGCAGAAGTCCCTGTTGAAGCTGAAAAAGCCGTGGTTATAGAAGAACCACAGGCCGAAGCCGCCGAGGTTCAGTCTGACGAAACACCCAAACCCAAACGACGCGGTTGGTGGTCTCGCTAATCATAACTTTCAAAAGCCCGCCCATTGTGGCGGGCTTTTCGTTACAAACTTCCACGCAGATGTGACTTTTTGAGACGTGCACTTTTGACTGTGACAGCTTAGGTCATACTTATGTTCGGAATTGACATCATCGGCGCAGGGCTATTACCGGCCATGTTTGTTGCTCTTCTTGCGGGGCTTATCTCGTTCGCGAGCCCCTGTGTTCTTCCGATCGTTCCGCCTTACCTTGCTTACATAAGTGGTGTGTCGGTCTCGGATTTGTCGAACAACGGTAAAGACCGACAACAAATCATCATCACGGCGCTGTTCTTTGTGCTAGGTCTCTCTACCGTATTTTTGCTGCTTGGGTTTACGGCCTCAGTCATCGGTGCGTTTTTCCTGCAGAACCAGCTGATGTTCTCACGGATATCTGGAGTGATCGTCATCATCTTCGGTCTGCATTTTCTGTCGGTTTTCAGAATTCCTTTTCTGGATCGAGAAGCACGAATTGACGCCGGACAAGAGGGTGGGTCTGCTTTTGGGGCTTATGTCCTCGGGCTGGCATTTGCGTTTGGATGGACCCCATGTATCGGCCCACAATTGGGGGCGATATTGTCACTTGCAGCATCTGAAGCCTCTGTCGCGAAGGGCACTTTGTTGCTAGGCGTTTATGCCTTGGGCCTCGGCGTTCCATTCTTATTGGCTGCGATTTTCCTGACCCGCGCAATCGGCATCATGAACCGAATGAAGCGCCATATGTCACTGATCGAAAAAATCATGGGCGCTTTGTTATTGGTTGTGGGCATAGCCTTGCTTACCGGCGCATTCAGCTCGTTTTCCTTCTGGCTTCTTGAAACTTTCCCTGCACTGGCAACATTGGGCTAATCAGGGCTTACGTTAAGCCCACGCCCCCGCTATTCTGCAGCCAGCAGGAGGCCAAATGCAGGCAGAGTCTCAGCAGATCGTGAAAAAGCGGCGGGTGTTTTATATACCCGGCTACGATCCCTTTCATCCAAGACGCTACCGAGAGCTCTATCGTAAAGAGTCCAAGTCTCAGGCCTCGGTATCAGGTTACGACATTTCCCAGTCCGCAAAGCAGGGCGGAGGGACCTATGGGTGGCACGTTTCGTCCAAGATTGACGGACATACAGTCGAGACCGATATTGATGTCCTTGTTTGGTCGGATTTGGTGCAAAACAGCATGTCCAAGGGTATTACTGCTACCTATTTTCAATTGGCTAAAACGGCATGGCTTTACATATCCACGGGCGCATTGGGTCGGTTAACAAAGTTGCGCAAGGGGCCGATCATCGCAGCACTCTATCCAATAGGGTTCCTACTTCTCCAGTTGGTAGCGGCGCTACTAATTGCCTGGGGCATAGGAACCGGATTGTCATATATACATCCGGCACTGGCTTGCGGTGGTTTGATAATTGTCTGGCCGATATTGGAATGGTTTCGGCGAAAGGACAACAAGCTTTTTGCCTATTACCTGATGCAGGATTACGCCTACTCCTCGCAGTTTCGGGGGGCAAATCCTTCGGAACTGAACGAACGCTTGAACGCGTTTCGAGAAACACTTGAGGCAGCCCTAAGCGACGATTGCGATGAGGTTCTTATCGTCGGTCATTCCTCGGGTGCGCATTTGGCGGTTCATGTGTTGGCGGAAATTCTGAGGCGCAACCCCGCCTTGGAAGGCTGTCCTAGATTGGGTTTTTTGTCTTTGGGACAGGTGGTTCCAATGATGTCATTTCTACCAGACGCGGATGAATTGCGAAGAGACCTACGACAGCTTTCAGAACAGTCGAGAATCTTTTGGCTCGACGTGACGGCGCCAGGTGATGGGTGCGCATTTGCGCTTTGCGATCCGGTTTCAGTAAGTGGTGTCGCGACCGAGAATAAGAAGTGGCCGATTGTGATTTCTGCAGCTTTCACCCAGACTCTTTCTGAACAGCGTTGGAAAGAGTTGAAACGCCGCTACTTTCGCCTTCATTTTCAGTACCTATGTGCATTCGACCGCCCTGGTGATTACGATTATTTTCAAATCACTGCGGGTCCCCAAAGCCTTAGTGATCGCTTTTTAAATCGCGCGCCCTCAAAGACGCGGATCGAAACACCGGTCAACAAGTTCAGGGACATGGCGCCTTGAGACCGCCTAAACCCATTTCCCGCCCGGATAAGGTTTCGCTTTGGCGATACCTCAAACTGTTTCGCAAGGATTTATTGTCTGCCCAGCCAGAGCGCCTTTACCGTGCTTGGATGGCTGAGTTCAAAACGCCGTTTTTCAGATCATACTTGATCAACCAACCTGAATTGGTCGACTTGGTTTTGAAAGAACGCCCGATGGATTTTCCCAAATCCAATCGGATTGCCGAGGGGCTTCGACCTCTGCTCGGGCAATCGGTTTTCCTGACGAACGGAGAGCATTGGCAAAAACAGCGCAGGATCATTGATCCCGCGTTCGAGGGTGGCCGTCTAAAGGACAGTTTTCAGGCTATGTCTGATGCTACGATTGCGGCTGCGGCTCGAATGCCCATCGGCAAGCGTGTTGAGCTGGAAGAGCAATGTAGCCACGCTGCTGCGGATGTGATTTTTCGCACGCTTTTTTCGATACCTATTGAACACGAAGTGGCGACTGAGGTTTTTCAGTTGTTCAAGGATCATCAAAGAAGTCAGCCGATAGTGAACCTTGCTGCTTTTGTTCCCATCCCACGTTGGATGCCGAGATTTCATCCTAGCAAGGCCAAGTCGACAGCTAGGAAAATCCGTGCACTGATCACTGGATTGGTCGATGAAAGACAGCGCGAGATTGAACAGAGTTTAGCCTCTCAAGACCTTGCCACGAAGATCATGACGACACCTGATCCTCAGACGGGAGAGTTGTTTTCGCCTGAGGAAATGGTCGATCAAGTTGCGATCTTCTTTCTTGCGGGGCATGAAACAAGTGCATCTGCATTGGCATGGTCTCTCTATCTATTGGCCGCTAATCCCGAGTGGCAGTCCAAGGTGGCGATAGAGGCCCGTGAACAGGATTTGACTACCTTTGGCGCTATTTCTAAGTTGAAAACGGCCCGCGATGTCTTTCGAGAGGCCTTACGGCTATACCCACCCGTTCCGATGATGGTGCGTGAAACAACCCAAACAGAGTGCTTTCGTGATCGCGACGTGCCGATAGGGGCGCAGATCGTGATAAGCCCGTGGCACCTGCATCGTCATTCGCGGCAATGGGACAGCCCAGATGATTTTGATCCAGATCGGTGGAAGACTGACAACGGTAAGGAATGTATGCGAAACGCATATATCCCCTTTTCCACTGGCAAGCGCGTTTGCCCCGGGGCGGGTTTTGCTATGATCGAAGGGCCGCTTATGTTGGCTAAATTGGCAACAGAATATCAGTTCGCGGCTCTGCCGGATGAGGTGCCCGAGCCTGTCGCCCATTTAACCGTGCGCGCAAAAAACGGAATCATTGTTGAGGTTAAAAAAAGAACTGACAGCTAAAGAATAGCCGTCAGTTCCTAGCTATTCTGCGGCGCGAAGTGTGCTTGGAGCTAACGTAGTATCTTTCTCGTCCGTATCCCAAAGAATGGTCGGCGTTTTGGCGCGACGTGCCGCCCGTCGCAACGTTAGGTCCTTGGCTAGACGACTACCGCGGCCCAACGATAGGCGTGCAAGTAAGCGAGCCAACCACAAAACGTAGGTGCCCGTCCATACGCGCAGCGCTAGCATGGCGGGGGTAAATACAAGTGTCAAAACCGTTGCGATCCCGAGGCCAAACACAATGGCAGTTGCCAGTTGCATCCACCACAGGGCGGTGGGGCTACTAAAGGAATAACCGCCGTTAAAGAAGTCTAGTGACAGCCCATACATCATTGGCGTTAGGCCAGCCATCGTTGTGATTGTCGTCAGTAAAACAGGTCGGATGCGCGCTTGAGCGGTGCGTACAATCGCATCAATACGCGACATGTATTTGCTGTATTCTTGATACGTGTCGATTAAAACAATGTTGTTGTTCACCACGATCCCTGCAAGCGCCACAATACCCGTGCCGGTCATAATGATTGAGAATGCTTGATCTCGAAGCATCATCCCCCAAAGAACGCCAGCGGTAGATAGCACCACCGCCAAAAGGACCAGAACCGAGTTATAGAAGCTGTTGAACTGCGCCAGCAGAATGATGAACATCAGACCCAAAGCACCCGCAAAGGCAGACATAAGGAAGGCTTGGCTTTCCTCTTGCTCGGCCGTGTCACCAGTCCATTCCCAGCTTACGCCGGGCGCGAGGGGTTTGGTGTCGAGCCACTCTGTCAAAAGAGCGATACGTTCACTAGCGGTGATGTTTGTGCCATCGGCGGTCGTCAAGCCAGTGCCAATACCAGCTTTAACTTCAAAATAGCGTTTTTGATCTATCCGGTTGATCTCGGCCAGCTTTGCAACTGGCTGGCGTGTAATGAAGTTCGCAAGTGGAACAAGGCCGTCTTGGGTGCGCACTTTGAGGCTATCGAGGGTTGAAAGAACCCTGTCTTCCTCTGGTAATCGAACGCGGATTTCAACTTCTTCATCCGAGCTATCAACGCGCATTGTATCAAGCAGGATACCCCGCGTCACAAGCTGTACCATACCGCCCACAGTGGCAACATCCGCCCCATAGCGACCTGCCTTTTCAACGTCCACGTTGATCTGCCAGTCGATGCCTGGAAGCGGTAGCGTATCCTCAATCAGTGTCAGACCGTCGGTGTTGTCAAACTTTTGGCGGACAAACGTCGTAGCAGCCACCAAGTCGTCCCAGTTGTCTGATTTCAGACGAAGACTCACCGGTTTACCAGAGGCCGGACCACGTGAAGCCGACAGAATTTCCACTCGGATACCAGGCAGGCTTTCAAGGCTTTCCGTCAATTGCTCTAGAACGAGGTCGCCATCCCAAGCAGGATCCTTCACCGTCCGATTGATCTGTGTTCCAAGAACAGGAAGCTTGAACCACGGCACCGAGATTGTTGGGCGATCTGTCCAAGGAACCGTCTCAAGCTGAATTTGACCGATGGTATCAAGGGGTACGGCTGCGCCACCGGTGTTTGAGCTGAGACCACCTTGGCCGGCAAATGCAAACGCGGTCGCTATACCTGGGTGCGTAAGAACAACATCTTCGGCACGACGCACAAGAGCGTCTTTTTCATCAAGCGACAGGTTTCCGCGTGCAAGCACATAGACAATCGCTTGTTCAGGTTCGGATTCCACAAAGAACTCGACGCCTTTGTTATTTTCACCAAAAGATACAAACGTAAAGACAACAAACGCCGCGACGCCACCGATTGTAACCAATGGCATTATCGGGTTGCCAGCGATCAGTTTGATGAAGCGGCCAAACAAAGTTAGCCCGCCCTGTTCTTTTACCTTTTCGCGGCGCTGCGGCTTGGCCGCTGTCATGAAAATTGTGGCCATAAAGCTGGAAAGAAGGAAAAGAACCATCCCGACCAACCACGCATACGAGCCAAGTTCGTCTAGGGCGTCACCAAACAGATAAGTTGGGTTCAGTGTCTGCATAAGCGATGCGAACAGAGCATAGATCGAAACAGGCACCAGCGCAGCACGCAAAAGCCACGGTGTCGACGCCCGCATTTTCTCGGATACGTCCAAAAAAACGCGCGACAGGCGGCCAGTGACACCACCCATAACGGGCAGATAGACCAAAGCGACGACCAACGAGGCGCTTAGAACGAAGATTAGGGTTACCGGCAACATGCCCATGAATTGACCAGGAACACCGGGCCAAAACAGCATTGGAAGGAAGGCGCAAAGCGTTGTGGCAGTCGAGCTGACGATGGGCCAGAACATACGTTTGGCGGCGTCTACATAAGCGTGCATCGGTCCCACGCCTTCGCGAATGCGGCGGTCGGCGTATTCAACAACCACGATCGCGCCATCAACCAACATACCCACGGCAAGAATCAGTCCGAACATGACGATGTTCGAAATGGTCACGTCCAATGCTGCAAGCAGTGCGAAGCAAAGTAAAAAAGATGTAGGAATAGCAAACCCGACGAGAAGGGCAGGGCGTGGTCCAAGGGCAGCCAGGACGACGATCATCACAAGTGCAATGGCAGTTAGAACCGAACCCTCAAGCTGACTAACCATTGAACCAACAACTACACTTTGGTCGTTTGAGGTGCCGACGTTCACAGCGGCGGTCAATTCATCCGGCCACGCAGCCGCGATTTCTTCGACCTTGATTTTAACTTCTTCGGCAGTGCCAATCAGGTTGTAACCGCGTCGCTTTACCACCTGTAACGCGACCGTTGTTTCCCCATTAAATCGCGCAGTTCCGACGCTGTCTTCAAAAGCCAGACGGATTTCTGCTAGATCACCAAGCGTGACAACACGATCCCCGTTTCTTTTAACGGGTAGGGTGTAGATATCCTGAGGGTCATTGAAACTAGATGGTATTTTTACGGCAAATTTGCCTTGGCTGGTTTCAATTTCACCTGCCGCAATCAGTTGGTTGTTGTTGCGGACGACGTTGATCAGCTCGTTGGCCGTCACATTGTAGCTTTCAAGGCGCAACGGATCGATTAGTACTTCGATCATTTCGCCACGTTTGCCTGCGATGCCTGCCTCAAGAACCGAGTCCATAGCCTCGATTTCTTCCTGCATTTCGGTCGCGACCTTGTTCATCGTCCGTTCGGGCAGATTACCCGTTAGGTTCACGATGATGATCGGGAATTCAGAAAAGTTGATCTCATTGACCGAGTATGTTTCCGCCCCATCGGGAAATTTCCCCTGCGCCGCGTTCATCGCATCGCGCACGTCAGCCATGGTTTTGGTTTTGTCCCAGCCGAATTCAAACTCAAGCGCGACGCCAGCATAGCTTTCGGATGCTGTAGCAGAGAGGGTTTTTAGGCCGTCGAGGTCGGCAAGTTCGACCTCCATCGGTTTAACGAGAAGTGTTTCACTGTCTTCAGCAGAAATGCCAGGGAAGGGGACTGACACGAAAAGTGCCGGAATTTCGATATCGGGTTCACCTTCTTTCGGAAGCCCTACGTAAGCATATCCGCCAACTGCAAGGGAAAGAATAATGAACGCCAGAACCATGCGCGCACGGCTGGCTGCCCAATCGACGATACCGGTCATTGGATCAACTCCTCGTAGCTTGCCAAGACTGGCGTGCCATCAGAAGTGTACTCTTGGCCAACAAGGATTACGTCGGCCTTTTCAGTCAAGCCAGAAACCCAAACACCCTTAGCGCTATCTCGAAGGATAGCGACCTTCGTGAACAGTGCTTTTCCGTCCACGATGGTACGCACGCCCAAATCGCCACCGTCGCTTAACGTCAGTGCTGACTGAGGCAGCAAGTGAGCGGAAGCGCCATCAGATTCGATAAGAATATCGGCCGTCTGACCATCGCGAATCTTTAGGTCAGGATTGGCGACACCAATTTCGACAAGGAACGTACGTGTTGTTTGATCTGCAGAGCGTGAGAGGAACTCAACCGATCCAAAGACTTGCTGACCGTCGATCATTTGCGCACCCGCGCGAACGCCCTCGGTTATGCGGTTCACATCTGCTTCTGGAACAAAGCCAACAATCTTTATGGGATCAAGCTGAATGATGGTGCCGCAGAGCGAGCCTTGTTGCATCAGGCTACCCAATTCCGCTGTATCGCTTTCTAGCAACCCTTTGAATGGTGCGCGTATCGTCAACTTCTCGATTTCGCGGTTTGCCGATGCTACGCCAGCTTCGGCGCTTTGGATCGAGGCACTGATATTGTCCATTCCAGCTTTGGCAGCCTTTAGCCCAGCCTCGGCACTGCTAATTGCGGCCTCAGCGCTTTTTACGGCAGCGATTGCAGATACAACGCGGCTTTCGGTTGCAAAGCCATCCTCAAACAACTTTTCGGCTTGGTTTTTTGTGATTTCGGCCTCAACCAAACGCGATGACGCTTCCTGCAGGCGAGCGACAGCCTCAGGAATGCGCGCTTCGGTTTCAGGGATGCGAGATTTTGCTTCGGCCAAACGTGCGTGCGCGTCGGCAAGTGAGACTTCACGCGTTCCTTTGTCGATCTCGCACATAACTTGATCTTTTATGACAAAGGTACCTTTTCGCAATGGCTCTGATACGACCTGTCCGCTGGTCTCTGCGCGAAGTTCAACCTGACGTGCGGCTCGGGTTTCGCCCCGAACAATCACAGCGCTGTCGATCGTTTGTGCAACGGATTTGCGGGCGATGACGGCAACTGCCTTTTTGGGGGTGGAAGGGGTATCGGCCGTGTCAGAATCGCCGGTAGCAGGGACACTTTCTGTGTCTTCGACGGTGGTCCCAGAATTCACGCCAGCAAATTCAAAAAGCGCCTCACGCTCGACCACAATAAAATAAAAGAACACCATAACCAAAATGGCAGATAAAAAAGGTACTAGTTTCATTATAATTTCCCAGCGTCCGCGCCCAAGATTGGTAAATAAGGTCTGGGCGGAATATTCCAAGCCCCATATTTTCCTACGCTGAACTCAGTAGTTCAGAATGAGTTTTTTTGCAATGCAGCATAGATCACAATTTGGAGGGCGAAATCCTTGCCCTTGGCATTTCCAATCCGCATGCATTATGAGGGTGTGAAACAATATGCACAGCGCCGAAAAACAGGTGGGGACCACGTGAGCGATACAGATAGTTTTATTGAGGAAGTTACCGAAGAAGTTCGCCGAGAGCAGCTATACGGCTATCTAAAACGCTACGGTTGGATCGCGGTTGTACTGGTTCTCGGTATCGTTGGCACAGCGGCCTTTCTTGAGTGGCAAAAAGCCCAGACGACTGCGACCGCACAAGGGATTGGGGACGCAGTTCTTGGAGCCTTGGAAAACGATGATGCGAGTGCGCGTTTAACTTCCCTAACAACGATTAATGCCGAAGGCGTCGAAGCTGACGCACTTATCTCAATGCTGACCGCACGAGAAGCCGAGGTCGTTGGCGATATTCCAGCCGCCGTCGCAGCTTTGGAATCAGTTGCGACCAACGGGGCACTGCCGCTTGAGTATTCTCAGTTGGCCGGCCTGAAATCGCTGATGTTGCAACATGAAACGCTATCGGCAGAAGATCGCCGTCTGCAATTTGAAGCGCTAGCAACACCCGGTGCGCCGTATCGCATGCTGGCACAAGAACAATTGGCGCTTATTGCCGCCGAACAAGGCGATGTATCCGCAGCAGTTGAGCAGCTTGAGGCGATCCGCTTGGACGCTGAAACGTCTGGGGGCTTGCGCGCTCGGGCAACTCAGTTGATTGTTGCTTTGGGGGAGACCCCTAGCGATGTAAACGATATTCCGCTCGCGTCCGGAAACTGACGTTGATCCCATGGGGCAGGGAAGTATGACGAACCGACTGATAAATACGGCATTGGCTCTTGTTGTTGGGCTAGGTGTTTCTGCTTGTAGCTCTATTTCGGGCAAAGACGACATATTGCCCGGCGAGCGCGAACCGATCCGTCCTTCAGAAGGATATGCGGGTGTTGTTCCCGCCGAGGTCTCGGGTTCTGCTGATATCCGTATCCCACGGGCGCGTGCATATTCAAGCTGGTCGCATCGCGGAAGCGATATTGATCACGTTCAAGATCATGCCGCACTTGGCGGTGATCTGACCCTTGCTTGGACTGCCGAGATTGGTGGCGGCAATGATCGCCGGCATCGCGTAACTGCCGAACCAGTGGCGGCACGCGGACAGATCTATACCCTCGATAGCACGGGAACTGTCACGGCGTTGAACACCCAAGGTGAAACCGTTTGGCAAACCAGCGTTTCCCCAAGCGCCGAACCGTTGGATGCTTCTGGCGGAGGATTGGCAGTTGATGGTGAAACGCTTTATGTCACGTCCGCTTTTGGCGCTTTGTTCGCGCTGGAGACTGAAACAGGTAACCAACGTTGGAAGCAGGATCTTGACGCTTCCGGTGTGGCAGCGCCAGCAGTTGCCGGCGGCATAGTTTACGTTGCCGGCGGCGACAGCCGTGCATGGGCGATCAATTCCAGCACTGGCCGGATTAATTGGACATTCTCAGGTGTTCCATCGGACCAAAGTTTCGCGGGCGGTGCCTCACCTGCAGTAGGCCGCTCGCTGGCGATTTTCCCGTTTGCGAACGGAGACGTTCAGGCTGTATTCCGGCGGGGTGGATTTAACCGCTGGAACGCAAGTGTCAGCGGTGCGCGCGAAGGGTTCGCCGTCAACAAGATATCTGAGATCACTGCCGATCCTGTTATTGACAACGGTCGTGTTTACGTCGGCAATTTCTCGGGCCGTATTGCTGCATTCAATGGCACAACTGGCAACCGAATTTGGACGGCAGAGCAGGGGGCCAATGGCGCTATTCTGCCTGTGGGCCGCAACGATCTGTTCACAATCACGGATCACAATCAACTGATGCGCTTGTCGGCCAAAGATGGATCCGTGGTTTGGTCAAAACAATTGCCCCATTTCCTTGATGATGCAGAGAAGCGTCGCGCTGAAGTTACCGTTCACTATGGACCAATTCTTGCAGGTGACCGCTTGATCGTAGTTTCAAGCGATGGCGTACTTCGACAGTTCTCAGCCACGGATGGTTCTTCGCTTGTTAGTGTTGAATTGCCAGCCGGTGCAGCCTCAAACCCGATCGTCGTTGGCGAAGTTCTATACGTTGTGACGGCAAAAGGTCAGCTTGCCGCTTTCCGTTGACGTTAAACTGGTGTATCGCAGCGGCTTGATCCGCCTCGAGAGACTCTAATATGAGCTTTACACTCGCCATTGTTGGCCGCCCAAATGTGGGAAAATCTACACTTTTCAATCGGTTGGTTGGGAAAAAGCTGGCTTTGGTTGACGACCAGCCCGGGGTGACTCGTGATTTGCGTGAAGGCGAAGCACGCCTTGCTGACCTGCGCTTCACTGTGATTGACACCGCTGGTTTGGAAGACGCTACCGACGATAGTCTTGAAGGGCGCATGCGTCGTTTAACCGAACGTGCTGTTGATATGGCCGACGTCTGTTTGTTCATGATTGATGCGCGTGCCGGAGTGACTCCGATTGACGAGATTTTCGCCGAAATCCTGCGCAAGCGTTCAGATAAGGTGATCCTAGCAGCAAACAAAGGCGAAGGCTCTGCGGCCGATGCTGGCGTTCTAGAGGCTTGGAACCTTGGACTGGGCGAGCCGATGCGTGTTTCCGCTGAGCACGGTGAGGGTATGGCAGAGTTGCTGACGACCCTAAGGCCAATTGCGGAAGAGTTTGAAGAACGTGCAAAGCGTGATGCGCCTGACACAGATATCGAATTGGATGAAGACGGCAACATCATCAACGAAGTTGACGCGAAGCCGATGCAGATTGCTGTTATTGGCAGACCAAATGCCGGTAAGTCCACGCTGATCAACAAGATCATCGGCGAGGATCGTTTGCTGACCGGCCCTGAGGCTGGGATTACCCGCGATTCAATCTCTGTTATGACCAACTGGTCCGGCCATGAAATGCGGATATTTGACACCGCCGGAATGCGTAAACGGGCGAAGGTTCAAGGAAAGCTTGAAAAGCTCTCGGTCTCGGATGGTTTGCGCGCTGTGAAGTTTGCTGAGGTCGTCGTCGTCCTTCTTGATGCGGCTATCCCGTTTGAGCAACAGGACTTGCGGATTGCTGATTTGGCCGAGCGCGAAGGCCGCGCAGTCGTTGTTGCCGTCAACAAATGGGACGTTGAGGACGAGAAACAGCAAAAACTACGCGATCTCAAGGAATCGTTTGAGCGTCTGTTGCCTCAATTGCGTGGAGCCCCGCTTGTCACGGTCTCGGCAAAAACCGGTCGTGGGTTGGATCGACTGAATGAGGCGATTATCAAAGCCCATGACGTCTGGAACCGCCGCGTTTCGACTGCTCAGTTGAACCGTTGGTTGATTGGTATGGTTGAACAGCATCCACCGCCCGCACCTGGTGGCCGTCGGATCAAGTTGCGCTATATGACCCAAGCAAAAACCCGTCCGCCGGGCTTTGTGGTGATGTGTAGTCTGCCTGACAAGTTGCCTGAAAGCTATTCACGCTATTTGGTGAATGGTCTTCGTGAAGATTTCGACATGCCTGGCACGCCAATCCGTCTATACATGCGCGGGCAGGGGGATCAGAACCCTTACAAAGGCAAAAAGAAATCCACGCCTTCGCGCTTGAAGAAGCATTTGGACAAGTCGAAATAAACGGGCAAACTGAAGACGAAAGGAGCCTTTCTGCCATGAGCCGGCTGTTTCTGTCTTCGTTGAAGTTGTCCCACTATCGTTCGCATCAGGTATCAAAGCTTGAGCTCGACGGTCGCCCTATAGCGCTGTTCGGTTTGAATGGCGCAGGCAAGACGAACATCCTTGAAGCGGTTTCAATGTTTTCCCCGGGGCGTGGTATGCGCCGCGCTGCCGCCGCTGATATGGTGCGGCGGCCCGAGGCATTGGGTTGGAAGCTAAGCGGAATCTTACAAAGCCTCAGTCATGTACACGAAGTTGAAACTTGGTCAGAGGGTGGGGCGAGGCAGGTTAAGATTGACGAAAAACCGGCCTCTCAAATTGCTTTAGGTCGCATTGCGCGTGTGCTTTGGCTTGTACCTTCGATGGATCGGCTCTGGATCGAAGGTGCCGACGGGCGTCGGCGCTTTCTGGATCGGATTGCTCTTAGTTTTGAGCCCTTACATGCTGAAGCCAGTCTAAAATACGAAAAGGCGATGCGTGAACGAAATCGGTTGTTGAAGGACCAAGTGCAGGATGCGCATTGGTATCGTGCCTTGGAAAGACAGATGGCCGATGCGGGTGAGGCAATCATACGAAATCGCAAAGCGTCGGTTACTAAGCTGTTGGATGCTCAGCAAAAATCGCAAAGCGCGTTTCCTGCTGCTGAGCTAAGCCTAACGCACGCCGAGGGCGAGTTGCCAGAAACTGCGGAAGGTCTAGAGGAAGCGTTTTCCACTGGGCGTGCGCGGGACATGGCCGCTGGGCGAACACTTGTCGGCCCCCATCGCGCAGATCTTGAGGCGATCTATACCGCCAAAGGCGTGCCAGCCAAAGATTGCTCAACCGGCGAACAAAAGGCGCTACTTGTGTCGCTTATCCTCGCGAATGCGCGTGGGCTAGCTGAAGACATCGGCATGCCGCCTTTGCTTTTACTAGACGAAGTCGCCGCCCATCTCGATGTTAATAGACGGGCCGCGCTTTACGATGAGATTTGCGCATTGGGCGCACAGGCTTGGATGACAGGAACCGGACCAGAATTGTTTGAAACTTTGGGGGATCGGGCGCAGTATTTCGAAGTTCTCGAAGAGGGTGGCATTAGCCAATGCCGAGGAGCTTCAGCGGATCGAGAGGCTGAACTATGAGCGCTGGTATTTGGGAACTTACATTTTACGCGGGCGCCATATTCATTCTTTTTATCACACCCGGCCCAGTTTGGCTGGCCGTTGTTGCGCGTTCTTTATCGGGTGGTTTTGCCGCGGCATGGCCCTTGGCCTTTGGCGTTATGGTTGGAGACATCGTTTGGCCATTGCTCGCAATTCTAGGCGTCAGCTGGATCGTCAGCGTATTTGACGGATTTCTTGAGGTCCTAAGATGGGTCGCATGTGGAATGTTCATTGCGATGGGGTTTCTGCTGATCAAACACGCGGACAAATCTCTATCCACTGACGGTAAATTGACCCTCCCTGGTGTTTGGGCAGGGTTTCTAGCAGGGTTGATCGCGATTCTCGGAAACCCAAAGGCGATCTTGTTTTACATGGGCGTTTTGCCGGGCTTTTTTGACCTGGAAACGATCACGCACTGGGACATTGTTGCGATCGTTTTGATATCTATGATCGTACCGTTTGCTGGCAATCTTTTATTGGCCTCGTTTGTGGATAGAATTAGGCGATTGCTGCAGGAACCAACTCAAATAAAACGACTGAATATCGCCTCCGGTGGGCTGCTTATTGTTGTTGGCGCTCTTATTCCGCTCGTGGCCTAAAATTAGGTCAATAATTAACGTATAGAACCGCAAAATATGGTGTGATTGCGTGACAACGACCCCAAGACCTCGTATGATTTGTCAAAAGAATGACGGATAGGGTCACATGTCGGATACCGAGCAAAATCAAGCAGAATATGGTGCAGAATCGATCAAGGTCCTTAGGGGGCTTGAGGCCGTTCGCAAACGCCCCGGGATGTACATCGGGGACACTGACGACGGCAGTGGTTTGCACCACATGGTTTACGAAGTTGTCGATAATGGCATCGACGAAGCTTTGGCGGGTCATGCGGATTTCGTCTCGGTAACGATCCATCGCGACAACAGTGTTTCTGTGCGCGATAACGGTCGTGGTATCCCTGTAGATATCCACCATGAAGAGGGCGTCAGCGCAGCTGAAGTTATAATGACCCAGCTTCATGCTGGCGGAAAGTTCGACAGCAACTCCTACAAGGTTTCGGGTGGTTTGCACGGCGTTGGTGTTTCCGTTGTGAACGCACTCTCGGATTGGCTTGAGTTGCGCATTTGGCGAAATGGCAAGGAACACTTGGCTCGCTTTGAGGGCGGCGATACAGTCGACCACCTGAAAGTCGTCGCAGAAGCTGAGGGTGAAACCGGCACCGAAGTCCGCTTTATGGCGTCGACGAATACATTCTCAAATCTTGAATACTCATTTGAGACTTTGGAAAAACGTCTTCGCGAATTGGCGTTCCTGAATTCAGGCGCTCGGATCATCTTGAAAGACGAACGACCAGCAGAGCCACTGGAAAGCGACCTATTCTACGAAGGCGGCGTGCGCGAATTTGTAAAATATATCGACCGTCACAAAAATCCGATGATGCCAGAACCTATCTACGTTCAAGGCGAAAAAGACGACATAGGCGTGGAAGTTGCGATGTGGTGGAATGACAGCTACCACGAGACCGTATTGCCTTTCACAAACAATATTCCTCAGCGCGACGGCGGCACCCATATCGCCGGTTTCCGCGGGGCGTTGACGCGCACGATCCAAAAGTACGCTCAGGAAAGCGGCATCGCTAAGCGTGAAAAGATCAGCTTTACCGGCGACGATGCACGTGAAGGATTGTCATGTGTGCTTTCTGTCAAAGTGCCTGACCCGAAATTCTCAAGCCAAACCAAAGATAAGCTAGTTTCATCCGAAGTTCGCCCTGCCGTCGAGGGCCTGATGAATGAGCGTCTATCGGAATGGTTCGAAGAAAACCCAACTCAAGCGAAGCTCATCGTCGGAAAGATCGTTGAGGCTGCTTTTGCCCGCGAAGCCGCCCGTAAAGCCCGAGAGCTTACGCGCCGTAAAACCGCGATGGATGTGAACTTCTTGGCTGGAAAGCTAAAAGATTGTTCTGAAAAAGACCCTTCAAAAACCGAAGTCTTCCTCGTCGAGGGTGACTCGGCCGGTGGTTCAGCCCAAACGGGCAGGGACCGCCTGACACAGGCGGTTTTGCCGCTGCGTGGCAAGATCCTAAACGTTGAGCGTGCTCGTTTTGATAGGATGTTGGGATCGCAAGAGATCGGCAACCTAGTCATGGCGCTTGGAACCGGCATCGGTCGCGACGAATTCAACATTGAGAAGCTTCGCTACCACAAGGTCATCATCATGACGGACGCTGACGTGGATGGCGCGCATATTCGTACACTCTTGCTGACGTTCTTTTACCGACAGATGCCGGAACTGATTGAGGGCGGCTATCTCTACGTTGCTCAGCCCCCGTTGTTCAAAGTGATGCGCGGTAAGTCTGAGGTGTACCTTAAGGATCAGGGTGCATTGGATGACTACCTCGTCCAGCAAGGCATCGATGACGCTGTACTGCGTTTGGCCAGTGGTGAAGAAATCGTCGGCGCTGACCTTATGCGTATCGTCGAAGAGGCACGTCAGGCAAAGCGCGTGTTGGATGCATTTCCGACGCATTACCCTCGCCATATCCTTGAGCAGGCGGCGATTTCAGGCGCCTTTGACGCTGGTCGTGCAGAGGCGGACTTGCAAGCAGTTGCAGACGGCATCGCGAACCGGCTTGATTTGATCGCCGCAGAATACGAACGCGGTTGGCAGGGTCGTCAGACACAGGACAAGGGTGTGCGCCTTAGCCGTATCCTGCGAGGTGTAGAAGAGCGCCGCGTTCTGGACGGCAATGTCATGCGCAGTGGCGAGGCGCGTAAGCTTGGAAGCATGTCAGGGCTGCTACGTGAAGTGTACGACGACAAAACGCAGTTGGTACGCCGTGAGCGTATCCAAGACGTTTACGGGCCTCTAGACCTTCTGGACGCGATCCTCAAAGAAGGTGAGAAAGGTCTCAGCCTGCAACGCTACAAAGGCTTGGGCGAAATGAACCCTGGGCAGCTTTGGGAAACTACTCTCGACCCCGAGGCGCGCACCTTGTTGCAAGTTAAGGTCAATGATGTTGCAGACGCAGATGATCTATTCACCAAGTTAATGGGTGATGTGGTCGAACCACGTCGCGAATTCATCCAAAAGAACGCCCTAAGTGTTGAGAATTTGGATTTCTGATCCTCTGTAGGATTCCCCATAATCTTTCGTGACACCTATAATATTTCGCGCGACGCCCAAAATTTTTCGTTTCCTTTTATTGGAGGCGAAATCCAGCTTTCCCAAATCTGAACGAAAATTGGTGCATGAAATTCGTTTTCACGAATGCCTTAACTTGGGTTAACTACAGCAGTTGAATATCGCGATTTACGGCCCACAACTTTCAATGAGAAACTCTAACGTGTTTTTTGGGAGCGGAGAGAGTTTCACTTTAGGTTGTCGCTGTGAAATTGGGTGAAAGGGACGGAAACCGGACCTTCGCTGCAGTTTGCTCTGAGGTCAGCTGTGCGGACAAACCTGACCTTGGATATTCAGCCTTCGCTGATGCAGCATCGCTTCGTATCTAATTCACGCTCGATATTGCATCGCGGTGAAAGTCGCCAATGCGGTCAATCACGAGTGTGGAATTCGCCCGAACCTAAGCCGCACTTTCGTTTTAATCTTGTCAGGCTAGCGAGACGCGGGACAAACGCCTCCTAGAGCGGTCGTCGCTATTGCTGACGCAATATATCCGCGCATGCTCAGCGGGTCTTTTGCTGCGCTCCGGCCCATGCGCCGGAGCGGATGTTGGAAAACTCGTTCAAAAGCTGCACCACATTCGACTTTTCCGCCAAGGGCTTCCAAGTCCTAGAAATTCTGCGTTAAGTTCGAGAAAGGAAAAAACCAGCGGACTTTTACCATAATATTTACAGTTTTGTTCTTTTTTTTAACCTTTGCAAAGACGCGCGCATCTCAATAGATACGTTCAACTGATGAGACACTTTTTCCACTCGGTTTTCGATCAAGTCAATCAAACTTTCAGCGGCCATGCGGCCCATTTGACGATGTGGAACATGCACTGTGGTTAGGGCCGGAAAGATGTGCTTAGCCAGTTCAATATCGTCAAAACCGGTGACTGAAATATCATCTGGAACAGTGAAGCCCAAGTCTCGTGCCTTTGAGATCACCCCTGCTGCAAGTACATCGTTTCCGCACATAATGACGGTCGGGTTAACGTCAGCCTGAACCAACTGTTCAAAGGCTGCAGCGCCGTTCTCAATTTCATACTGCATTTGAATGATGGGTAGGTCATCTAGATGAAAGCCATGTGCCTGCCAGCTGTCCTGAATGCCGGACAGCCTTTCTGCGGCGCGATCGTTTCCGTCAACTATGCCGGAAACAACAGCAATCCGTCGGTGGCCCATGTCGATGACTTTGTCCGCTAACAGCCGCATCGCCGTACGGTTGTCAAATCCCACTGAGGAGTGTTCCGAATTTGGTATCGAAGCCCATGCCAACACCGTTGGAATGCCCCGCTGGGCCAAATACTCATACACTGCCTCGTCCCGCTCATAGCCGATCAATAGCAAGCCATCCGCGCCACGCGCCACAAGTTCTCGAATTTGTTGGGCTTCCAGTTCGGGCTGATAAGCGCTGCTTGAGACCAGCAAAATGTATCCTTGTTCAAGAAGTTTTTCCTGAAAAGCCTGCAAGCCGCGGGCAAAAATTGCGTTCTCCATAGTGGGGATGATCGCGCCGATTGTATGGGATTGTTTGGCCGCCATCGCACGCGCGTTGAAGTTCGGGATGTAGCCAAGTGATTCTACCGCTTCCATCACTTTTGCCAGCGTTCTTGGCGACACTTTTTGTTTTTCGTTGAGACAACGCGACACGGTAGCCGTCGAAACACCAGCAGCGTTTGCGACATCATCCAATGTAGGAATACGTGGTGAAACAAGCATTTACAGGCAGATCCGTGGCCGTTATTCGTCTTCCCAACGTAGGGTAATAAATGTGCACTTAAAAGATGTAAGCGCTTGCAATCTGCATTTATAAGCGCTTACACTGAGCCGTGAACCAGACAGCAGGGAGGCTCGTCATGTTTCTCATCGGTGCAGTTATTGTATTTTTGGCGTTCTTTTTGAACGTGGCGTTGGGCGCTTTTGCCGATGCTGCGCTCTTAGGGGATGTCGGAGAAATGTTGGTTCTGTCTTGTGCGTCGGTTCTGTTTGTCGTCGCCATTTTAAGAAAAGAAGCTGATCGCTCGAAGATCGACGACAGCAGATAAGCCTAAAGGGAGGAGATCCAGATGGATCATAAAGATCGCAAAGAGCTCACGTCAGTAGAGCGCCGGAATTTTCTGAAAGTTGCATCAAGCGCAGGTTTCACAGCCGCATTGGTTGCGGGCGCCGCAGGGACGCTTTGGTCCACAGCGGCCGCAGCGCAGTCCGCCACAGAAGAGCGTGATCGTGAGGCCGCCGCCGAGCACACAATGACAATCGCGACAGCTTATGTGCTGGGCGCATCGCGCAGCTATCCTATCATGCAGCTGGACCTCAAGGAGAACATCCAGAACGCCACAAACGGCAAAGTCTACGTTAAGCTGGCCCCCGGTGGTCAGTTGGGTGCAGGCGGCGCTTTGGTGCAGGCCGTTCAAGGCGGTACGATCCAAGCGGCTCAGCATTCGCTGTCCAACTTTGCGCCTTTTGCGTCCACTGTTGATCTGATCAACATGCCGTACCTGTGCGGTTCCAATCAGCGTTTCACAAACCTTGTAAACTCCGACTTCTGGAACAACAACGTCACACCCAAGATTGAACAGAACGGCTTTAAGCCCTTGTTCTATGTCAACATCGACCCCCGTGTTGTTGCCGTTCGTAAGGGTGGCAACGGTGCTGTACTGACGCCAAGCGATTTGGACGGCGTCAAGTTCCGCGTGCCAGGTTCCGCCATGTTGCAGCAGTACTACCGCATGGTTGGTGCCAACCCGACGCCGGTCGCATGGGGTGAAACACCTTCAGCGATCCAGCAGGGTGTGGCTGATGCGCTTGACCCGTCGGTCGGCGCGCTGTTCGTGTTCGGCTTCAAGGACATGCTGTCCCACGTGACCTTCACACAGGCTGTACCAGACTCACAGGTCTACTCGTGCAACCTCGAATGGTTCAACTCCATGCCTTCCGACATCCAAGAAGGCATCATGTGGGCCTCCGAGATGACCGGGCACCAGAATCTCGCCAAAGTGCCATCCGCACGTTCCCACGCCATGGCCGAGCTGGCCAAAGCCGGCGTTGAATTCCACAGCCTCAGCGATGATCAGCTGGCTGAGTGGAAAGACGCAGGCGGTTATCAGCGTTCCGAGTGGGACAAGTTCAAGATCGAGCTTGCCGGCTCCATGGATGCCTTTGCACAGATGGAAGAAGCTGCCTCGACACAGGGCAAGTACTACGTGCACGACGCGTAAACGAACCCGTCGGACGTCTCCACGGCGTCCGACACCCTTTCTCTTCGACATGCAAAACGGTTCGCGCACAGGATGCGCCGTCTGTTTGCATGGTAACCGAATGGACGCATTATGAAATTCCTGCGCAAATTTGATCGAAACGCAGAACGTTGGCTACTCTTAACTTTCTACGTGATACTTGTCATCACCATGGCGGTCGAAGTCTTGCGCCGCGAAATATTTGCCTATTCGTCCATCTGGGGCGAAGAAATTGTGCGATATTCCTTTATTTATCTCGCGTGGGTCGGGGCCTCGGCGGCCGTAAAAGAACGCGCACACATCCGCATTGATGTGGTCATGCACTATCTCGGTCAGCGGCCCAAAGCGCTCTTATATATGTTTGGTGATATCGTCATGATGATCGTCGCTTTGATCGCGCTTTATTGGTCCTTTGAAGCTGTGCACGTGTCATGGAAGTTCGGTTCTGTGACGGACGGTTTGCGGGTCTCCAAGGTGTGGTTCCTCATGGCTGTCCCCACAGGTTTTGGCCTGATGATCTGGCGTCTGCTGCAATCGTTGCGCCGCGACTTCATTTCCCTCAAGACTGGCAAGCCGGTCTATGAGGGCGACACTCTGTTTGATTGAGGAGCAACGCTATGCTTTGGAACACTGTCGCGCAGACTGTTGAGCTTGGCTGGGACTTTTATGTACCCGTCATCTTATTCGTGGCGCTAATCGCAATGGCCGTGCCCGTGTGGGCGGCGATTGGATCCTCTGCCATTTTGATGTTGCTCATGTCAGGCGACCTGCCGCTCAGCCTTGTGGGCGAGCGGTTGTTCACCGGCATTGACGCCTTTGCACTGACGGCAATCCCGCTGTTCATCCTGACCGGCGACGTGTTGGTTCGAACGGGGCTCAGTCGTAAATTCCTCGACGTGGCCGAAGCACTCACCTGCTTTACCAAAGGCGGTTTCGGCTCTGCCACGGTTCTGGTCTGCGGCATGTTTGCTGCGATCTCAGGCTCTGACGCGGCTGGTGCTGCTGCGGTGGGCCGCATGACCATCGCTCGTCTGGTCGAGGCGGGATACCCGCGCCCCTATGCCTGCGCGCTTGTGGCTTCTGGTGCCTGTACCGGCATCCTGATCCCACCTTCCATCGCTTACATCATCATCGGCCTTGTGTTGGGTGTTTCCGCCTCCACCTTGTTCCTCGCGGCCTTGATCCCCGGTCTGTGCATCCTGTTTGCGATCCTGATAACCAACCTCGTCGTGAACCGGGTATATGCCTATGAGAGCGGCGGCAATCTGACGTTCTTCGAATGGCTGGCTAATCTGGGCCGTTCGCTGAAATCCGGTTGGTATGCGTTCATCGTGCCTGGCATCATCTTTTACGGCATCTTCTCTGGGCGTCTGACCCCAACCGAGGCCGGTGCAACTGCTGTTGTTGTTACGATCTTGATGGGCTTTCTCCTCAGAACACTAAGCTTTGCTGATTTTCCCGCGATGTTGGTTAGCTCGGCCAAGGTCAACGGCGTGATCCTTCCGATCATCGCATTTTCTGCCCCACTGGCCGAAGCTCTTGCAATCATGGGTGTGCCACAAGGCTTTGTCACCTCCGCCACCAGCCTTACCAATGAGCCGTGGATCCTGATCTTGTTGATGATCGGCATCCTGATCGCGGCAGGCTGTGTGATGGAAACCACGCCCAA
>ERZ1046740.865-NODE-865-length-23405-cov-4.771478_pt1 | contig 23405 bp, 23 predicted proteins | sample MGYA00383093_ERZ1046740 | MGnify/ENA primary metagenome ERZ1046740 (study PRJEB29581, sample SAMEA5548363) | metagenome | biome: marine; feature: coastal; material: water | depth 25 m | study: Short-term variability in the microbial, nano- and picoplankton... | reverse complement strand
GTACCGGGTTGTTAAACTTGTCGGCCATACGCACGGTCAGGGTACGTTTTTTGCCATTCTCGATCATGCCATTCTCGACCACGAAGCTTCCTGCTACCCCAAAAGTCATGGAGTCCTGGTCCGGTAAGCCGGTACTGACCGTCAGAATATCGGAGACTGCAGAGATATCACCCGCGCCAAGCCCGGCATCACCTGTGGCAACCACGCGAACTACCGTTGCCACGTCACCGGAAAAGACGGTGGTCGCGGCATTGCCTGCCGCGTCAGTCACTGCCGAGACGGGATTCAAGCGCAGGCCGCCCACATCCGTGGTCAGGTCGAACATTAACTCAACGCCGCTGAGGGGTTGGTTGTTACTGTTTACAGCCTGGAATGTTACTACCGAAGACTCCACCCGGTCCGGGCCGCCACCGGTGCCTTTCAGCACAATCAACTGGGGCTCGGCGCTGACGAAGGTCAGGCCGTTGGCAGTGGGTGGGGCAATGTCCAGATCCGCGATGGCCTGGGCACCTTGACCAACCAACTCGGCTGTCACGGTGTCTGATCCGACACAGCCGTTGGGCTCATAGGTTGCGTTGATCAGCCCATTTGCCGCGGCTATTGGGCTCTCGGGCGTCACGGTGGCATTTCCAGAGTCCAGGCAGGGGCTGGTAATGCGAACGGTTTCACCGCTCTTTATCAGCCTGTCGTTTTCCTCAACGATAGAAATAGAAAGCAGCACCTGCCCCTGGGAGGGAATAGTGCCCGGTGGTTCTAACGCGATTTCCCCGTCGATGAATGTACTGCTTTCGAAGCGGCCCAGGCGCAGGTTGTCATATCCCAACTGGAAGGGGATTGATTCGGACACGGTGTCACCATTTTCGTCCTCAACAGACACCACAATGGTGCCCGCACCTCTACCATCACCGGCCTGCACGCCAAATGTCACCAGACCTTCCGCATTGGTAAGCTTGCTGCCCTCTGGAGGGTCGAGCAGGCCGCTGTCGGTGGAGGCCTTGACAATGATATTAGGTACAGCAGCACCCTTGGCATTTTTCCTGGTTACCAGCACTTGCAAGGTACCCGGGTCCGAGGGATTCACGGTATTGGTGGGATTGCCGTCGGGATCATTCAGTGCCAACTGCAGAAAATAGGTGGCGCCATCGGAACCACCACCACCTTCACCCAGAAAGCCACCACCGCCGCCGCCCCCGCCGCCCCCGCCGCCACAGGCGGCAATGGTGAACAGTACGCTGAGTATTAATATAAGACGGCTGGTGAGAGTGGCGAACCGAGTAATCATCCTTTTATCCCCTGTAGCCTGCTATAAAGCAGGTCTTTATATTTTGATTCGGCGTCCTTGATTCTGGAGTCTTTGCCCAGAGTGCCAACCATTCGGTGATCGACTTTTCACAGACTAACATGGTGTAAGTCGAAAACTCTATAAAATACATGGCGGTAGACGGCTTTTGTGATTTTCTGCACAAAGTAATTCTCTAGGTCTCATTAGCAGGATTATAGCCATGGCAAATCATATTTCTAGAAATATATGCGAAAATGTTATATCTCTTCGCTCGGTACGCTACGAAGTGAATAAATTCGGCTGATTATGGTGTGAGAAGTGTGCATTTTCACGTCAGTTAGCACCTGTTACCATTGCCGCGATGGAATCAGCCAAGCCTTCCAATACCCACCTTTCTGTATCGATAGTGGTCTACAACAACTCAGTGGATATGCTACAGAGAACCTTGGGCAGCCTGAAAATAGCCGCCTCTGTGCTGGACAGGGTGTCAGTGCTGTTGCTGGACAACGCTTCACAGCCATCATACCGGGCTGAATTGGCTGAAATGATCTCGCAATGGCAACTTCCGGAGGGAAATGGCTTCACCTTCGAGTACCAAGAACTGCCAGAGAACCTTGGCTTTGGTGGCGGACATAATCGGGCACTGGAGGGTCTGGATAGCGATTTTCACCTGATCCTCAACCCTGATGTGGAATTGATGCCAGATGCCCTGTCTACAGCAATAGCCAGGCTGCGCTCAGATAATGATCTTGCGCTATTGTCTCCCCGGGTAGAAGGCCCGAACGGAGAGCAGGAGTTTCTGTGCAAACGCTACCCATCAGTTCTGGTATTGGTTCTGCGGGCCTTTGCCCCGGCCTTCTTGCGGCGCCAGTTTCAACAACGGTTGGAAGATTACCAGATGGAAGACATCTGCTCGGGGGATGAGGAGGCTGAAGTTCCCCTGGCCAGCGGTTGCTGCATGCTGGTACGAACGGCTCATTTGCTTGACGAGGGTGGCTTTGATGAGCGCTACTTTATGTACTTTGAAGATTTCGATCTCTCTTTGCGCCTGGCCCGTCGTGGTCGCCTGCTGTTTTACCCGGCTATGCGTATTGTTCACCATGGCGGCTATGCGGCCAGTAAGGGCGTTGATCATATCCGCTATTTTATAAGCTCCGGATTACGTTTCTTTCGCCAACACGGGTGGCGCTTTATATAGTGTTGCCGACAATGCTGATAAACTCCTGTGGCGTGAACCAAGAGAAATCAGGCAATGAATGAATTGAGCCGGCTGGCCTATCTGGAGGCAATGGGTATAAACAGCTATGTCTCCCGCCAGCAGTTGCCAGGGGCGGCTACCACCAGGCGCCTGGTGGTGAGGCGAAAGGATTCGGTGGCGGCTACCAGCCTCGCCCCCTCCCACAAACCGGCGAAAGCTGAAGAGGCGGCAATCCCCCGGTTCGATATCGAGCCACGTGCGGTATCCGACAGAGCAAACCAATCTGCAGCAGTGCCCGAAAAGGCCGAGACTACGCCGACAGTCCGTTTTAACCTCGCCGCTGTCGCAGTAGGAGGGTTCATATGGCTGGAAGAGTTGGCAGGCAGGCCTTTGGCCCAGGAGCAGGTGCATTTAATGCATGCTATGGCCAGGGCGGTATCGCCAGAGGCGGCGAACCCAAAGGTTGCCCAGTTCGATTGGCCCATGCATAACAACCAACAGCTTGATCTTGGAGAAGACGCGGCCAGAAGCAGCGTCGCCAGTTTTCTCTCACGTCGTATGCAACAGTTGGGCTGTACTGGCCTGATCCTGCTAGGTGAGGCATGCCAGAACCGCGTACCACTGGAGCAATTCGGGTCGGCCCGTATTGTTCGCACTGTGAGTGCGGCAGATATGTTGTCCCGCCCGACTCTGAAAAAGCAAGCGGGGCAGGATTTGCTGCCGCTGGTAGCGAAGGCCCGGTAGGCTGCCAGTTGTTCTGCGACAGGCCTCTTTGGAGGATGTGCCGGCGCTGGCTGCAATAGAGGCGCTGGTGACACCCGGCCCCTGGAGTGAGCAACGGTTCTGCCAGGCAGCAATGGACGAAGGGGCGGAAACTATTCTGGTTTGCGAGCAATCTTCCAAACTGGTTGGCTTCGTGATCTTCTGCGTGGTGCTGGATGAGGCGTCCATCCACAATATTGCGGTACATCCTGAGCATCAGGGATCCGGGCTGGGAAGTGCGCTTCTGGAGGTGGCGCTGGAGCAGATGAAACAACAGCAAGTGGCACGCTGCCTGCTGGAGGTTCGCTCTTCAAACAAGCCAGCACAGGCACTGTATCTTGGCCACGGTTTTGGCGTGGATGGCACCAGGCGTAACTACTATAGACTGGCACAGGGGCGTGAGGATGCCCTGCTGATGTCCAGGGCTTTGTGAGGTAAGGCAATGAATATACTGGAAACAGAATGGTGGTCACTGGCCGTGCCGCCTGAGTGGTGGGCCGAAGCTGAAGAAGAAAGCATTCTGGTGGGCGACCACGATAGTGTGGGTTGTATAGAGATCAGTACCCTGCATAAGGACGAGGGTGAGTTCGATATGCAGGCCTTAAAGGATATCGCCCGCGACGAGTCCGACCAGCCTGTGGCCTGGCAGTCGGCGAAATTTGGCGATTTTGTGGGTGTGGCTGGAAGCTACCTGGAAGAAGACGCCGCCATTCGCGAGTGGTATCTAGCCAATGGCGCAATGATGCTGTTCGTCACCTACAGCTGTGATGAGGAAAATGGCGGCATGGACGATGCGGCAGTGGACGAAATCCTTGATACGTTGATGGTTATCCCTGAAGGCTCAGATGCCCGCCACTGACGAGCGCAGCGTCAGGAAATTGTCCCGGTAACCCTCACTCGCTTGGAACCCTTCTCCGGCGCGTCTTTCAGGGCATCCTGGCGAGCCTGAATTCGTGCATCGATAATATTTTTCAGGGCGATAATCAGGCCGGTGAATATGAACGCACCGGGTGGCAGGATGGCCAGCAAAAAAGCCTGGTAGTTTTCTACCACGACAATTTTCCAATCTGCAGCCATAGGGCCGAACAATAAATCCATATTGGCAAATAGCGCGCCGGTACCTGCGAGTTCGCGCAAACCTCCCAGCAGTACCAGAACCAGGCCGAAACCCACACCCATAATCAGCCCGTCATAAATGGCCGGAGCCAAGCTGTTTTTGCAGGCGAAGCCGTCAGCACGGCCCAGGATGACGCAGTTGGTGGTAATCAGCGGCAGGAAGATGCCCAGAATCTGGTACAACTCATAGGCGAATGCCTGCATGAGTAATTCGATACAGGTAACTGCTGAGGCGATAATCATCACGAAGGCCGGCAGTCGCACCGCGTCTGACACAATGTTGCGGATCAGGGAGACGGCCGTGTTGGAGGTGACCAGTACCAGGGTTGTGGCCAGTGCCAGGCCAATGGCGTTGACCACGCTGCCGGTAACGGCCAGCAGCGGGCAGAGGCCAAGTAACTGTACGATAGCCGGATTGTTTTTCCACAGGCCATTGAGGGACAGCTCTTTGTAACTTACTTCGGCCATTACTCGGTTCCTCCGGCAGGGGTTTGACCCTGCACGGCAAACAGGGTTGCGCTGTTTTCCTGAGCATACTCCAATACTCGCCTGGTCGCAGCGACTACCGATCTTGGGGTAATAGTGGCCCCGGTAAACTGGTCAAAAACGCCCTTGTCTTTTTTGACTGCCCAGCCTGAGGGAGTCGGATTCTTCAGGGAGCGGCCATTAAAACCTAGTACCCAATCGGATTTTTTCAGGTCTACCTTGTCACCAAGCCCCGGGGTTTCTTTATGCGACAGTGCGCGCACACCGGCAATGGTGCCATCGGCGTTAACACCAACGACCAGGTCGATATCTCCGGTGTAGCCATCCCGGGCGGTTGCGGGGATGATGGCAGCTACCACCGACGCTCCCTTGCGTGCGATATAAATACGTTTCTCTTGTCGCAGGCCCAACTGAGCGGTCTCTTTTCCTACTGGGAAGGTGTCATCAAGCATGGAATTGTCATGACGCTCCCTGGGCACTATCTCCAGTAAAGCCTTTTCCTCGGCCTTGCGGATTTCTTCGGCGATGCGATCCTTGGTAAGCAGGTAGCTTCCTGCCAGCAGCAGGGCGGTAGCCACGGCAAACAGGGCAAGCAGGATACTATTGCGGCTGATAGATTGGCCCAGCATCATGTATCTTCCTTTGAGGCACTGTGGCCATAAGTGCGAGGCTGGGTGTACTGGTCTATAAACGGCGCGGCAAAATTCATGATCAACACGGCAAAAGCGACTGCGTCCGGGTAATTGCCTCGCACCCGGATGATATAAATCAGCAGCCCTATCAGTGCGCCATACACCAGTCGACCGCGCACGGAAACCGCAGAGGAGACCGGGTCAGTAACGATGAAGAAAGCTCCGAACATGGTCGCCCCGGACAGCAGGTGAAACAGCGGGGAGCCGCCGCTGGCGGAGCTGCCACCGTCATAGAAAATCGCTGCCATCAGGGCCAGGGCAGCCAGCATTGCCACCGGTGCATGCCAGGTAAAAATTCGCTGGTACAGTAACCAGGCACCACCGGCCAGGAACGCCAGATTGGCCCACTCCCAGCCCAGCCCGGCCCAGCGACCAAACTGTGGACTCTGTGACCACAGGTCTTCCACCAGCAGTGAGCTGTTTTGCTTCATTACATCCAGTGGCGTGGCCATGGTAACGCCATCGAAGCTTGCCGGTAAAAAGCAGGCCTGCAGGGCCTGCAATAAGCTCGGTAGTTCCCCGGCTCCGCGCGGTGGTGCCCAGGCGGTCATCTGCACCGGGAAGGAAATCAGCAACACCACATAGCCCACCATCGCCGGGTTGAACGGGTTGTAACCCAGGCCGCCGTAAAGGTGTTTAGCCATCAAGATGGCCGAGGCAATGCCCACGCAGATTAACCACCAGGGCGAGTAGGGGGGCAACGCTATGCCCAGCAGTACCGCGGTTACCAGGGCGCTGTAATCACCGAGGTAAAAACCCAGGGGGCGCTTGCGCAGGGTAAGGGCCAGGGCTTCACAGGCCAGGGCCACCACTGAGCCGAACAGAATATTGACCAGGGTGCCAAAGCCGAAGAAATGGGTGAGCACGATAACGCCGGGGATGGTCGCCAGCAACACGTTCTGCATCACTCGCGATGTGCTCATGGGCCCATGGGCGTGGGGCGAGGTGATTCGCATTAACGCCACGTCAGGACACCTCCGCTTCGCCGAGTTGCGCCTGGGCCTGGGCGACCTTGTCTTGCAGGCGTGTCACAGTGGACTCCAGGGCTTCGATAATTTTGTCCTCTTCGCCGCTGGCTTTACCTTCTGCCAGGCGTGCCTCGGATTTGGCCAGGCGCTGCTGTAGCTTCTCCAGCTGCTTGCGGGCCTTTTCCTGTGGGCTCAAGTCTGTCTCGGCCGCGCGGGCAGCCATTGCCTTTTCAATGGCGGCCTGGGCGGCACTGTTAGCGGGTTTTTCCTCTTCTGATTTCTCTGCAGCGGGTGTGGCAGCCTGTTGGTAGTCATGAAGCGCCTTCTCGGCACCTTCCAGCTTGGCCTTTGTCTTGTCGACACCGGTTTGCAGCGCGTCCACCAGGTCGGAGCCTTCGGCCTGTGCGGTTTCCAGTTTGCCCTGGGCAGTTTCCAGTCGCTTGCGGGTGGTTGTTACCGCTTTTTCCAGCTTTTCCAGTTCGTTGGTCTCGCCACCACCTTCGGTCTGGGCGGCCTTCTTTGCCTTGGCCCGATCAATGGCTGCCTGGATGGGATCTTCTTCGCCACCGCCACTTTCTGCCGCCTTGCGAGCCTTTTCTTCGGCAGCCTTCTTGCGAGCAGCGCGCTTGGCTTCCTTCTCGGCTTCTTCCTGGGCCAGCCTTTCCTGGCGGGCTTCGAAGCGCACACGAGAGTGCTCGGATTTTTCCTGGTCCCTGCGCATCTGTAGCACTTCCGCCTTGGAGGCTCGGTAGTACTGCACCAGTGGGATATTGCTGGGGCAGACGTAGGAGCAGGCGCCACACTCTATGCAATCAAACAGATTGTGTTGTTCTGATTTTTCAAATTCCTTGCCCTGTGCAAACCAGAATAACTGCTGTGGCAGCAGGCTGGCCGGACAAGCCTCTGCGCACATGCCGCAGCGGATACAGGCCTGGGCTGGCGGCGGCATAGGAAGCTCTGCCGCTGATGGGGCCAGCAGGCAGTTTGTGGTTTTAACAATAGGTACGTCAGGGCTGGGGACGGTAAAGCCCATCATTGGGCCGCCCATGATCAGGCGGGAGGCCTGGCTTGGCTGGTAACCTGCCTTGTCCAGCAAGTAGGCTATTGAAGTGCCGATAAGAACCTCAAAATTTTGCGGCTCGCTCACACCTTCGCCGGTGACGGTAGTAATGCGGGAAATGAGCGGGCGGCCTTCAATTACCGCGTCACGGATGGCCACTGTAGAGCCGATGTTCATGCATACAACGCCCACTTGAGAGGGCAGCCCACCGCTGGGAACCTGCTTACCAGTGAGAATTTCAATCAGCTGTTTTTCGCCACCGGACGGATACTTGGTGGGGAACTCGACAATTTCGATGCCGCTGCCATCAGCCGCAGCGCGCAGGGCCGCAAGCCCCTCAGGTTTGTTGTCCTCTACACCGATCAGGGTTTCGCCGGGGGCAATCAAATGGCGCAGGATTTTGGCGCCCTCGATGATTTGCTGCGCGCGCTCTCGCATCAGGATATCGTCGGCGGTGATATAGGGTTCGCATTCAGTACCGTTGATGACCAGTGTTTCTATTTCGGTACCCGGGGGAACTGAAAGTTTTACCGCTGAAGGGAAGCCCGCGCCGCCCATGCCTGCAATGCCCGCATTGCGGATACGGTTTAGCAGTTCCCCTATATCAAGAGATTCATAATCAGGCGAGCCGCTATGGTCTACCCACTCGTCCTTCCCATCGCTGGCAATCACGATACAGGGTGCGCTATACCCCGAAGGATGAGCGATCTGCCTGTCCTCCACGGCAGCAATAGTGCCGGAGGTGGGTGCATGCTGTGGCACACTGACGAAACCGCCGGGCTGGGCGATAACCTGCCCTTTGAGAACGCGCTGACCGGGTTCTACGACCGACCCGGAGGGGGCGCCAATGTGCTGGGATAGCGGAATAACCAGCTCCGCAGGAACTCCCGCATCGGCAATTGGTGTGCGCACCGATTGCAGTTTGTTCTCCGGCGGGTGAATACCACCGTGGAATGTATGGACCTTGCTCATGCGGCCTGGTCCTCATTCCGGGAGTTATTGGAAGCTGGATCGGTGGCGATAATGTCCACTTCCCGGCTAACCGGGTCCGGCAGATGCCAGCTCCAGTTTTGCAAGGTTTGTGCCTCAGGGATCATATCGATGCAATCCACGGGGCAAGGCTCTACACAGAGGTCACAACCGGTGCATTCAGAAACGATAACCGTGTGCATTTGTTTGGCGGCGCCCAGGATCGCATCTACCGGGCAGGCCTGTATGCACTTGGTGCAACCTATACACTCTGCCTCGCGGATGTAAGCCACCGAGGTGACATCCTCTTCGCCGTGCTCGGCATCAAGAGGTATGGCCTCTACATCCAACAGGTCAGCCAGTGCCTGAATGCCCGCCTCACCGCCGGGAGGGCATTTATTAATGGCCTCGTCTTCATTGGCGATAGCCTCAGCGTAGGGGCGGCACCCGGGGTGGCCACATTGGCCGCACTGGGTCTGGGGCAAAATGTCGTTAATCTGATCGACAATGGGGTTGCCTTCAGTTTTGAAACGCACCGCGGCGTAGCCCAGCAGCGCGCCAAAGGCGGCGCCGAGGCTAACCAGGGCGAACAGGGCCGCCAGTAGCGGAGATTGGGCGATAAATTCAAACACTGATGTCTATACCAATCCCGCGAAGCCCATAAAGGCCAGGGACATCAGCCCCGCTGTGACCATGCCGATAGCAGCCCCTTTAAAAGGTATCGGCACATCGGCCACAGCCAGTCGCTCGCGCATGGCAGCGAACAGGACAAGTACCAGGGAAAACCCGACGGCAGCCCCGAAACCGTAGAACAGGGACTGCATGAAATTATGTTCTTTGTTGATATTAAGCAAAGCCACCCCCAGTACCGCGCAGTTGGTGGTAATCAGGGGAAGGTAAACCCCCAGCACACGGTGCAGCAGCGGACTGGATTTACGCACTACCATTTCGGTGAACTGCACTACCACCGCAATCACCAGGATAAAAGAGATGGTTTTCAGGTAGCCAAGGCCCAGTGGCTGTAACAGGTAGTTGTAGGTCAGGTTGCTGCAGGCTGAGGCCAGGGTGAGTACAAAGGTGGTGGCCATGGACATGCCCATGGCGGTTTCCAGCTTATTCGAGACACCCATGAACGGACACAGTCCCAGGAACTGTACCAGTACGAAGTTATTGACCAGAATCGCACCGATCAACAGGATGGAGTAGTCAGCGAGCATGGTAAATCTCTCGCCCAGGGAGGCTAAAACTGCAACCCGGGCATCGTCTTAAATCAAGTGGTCCATTCTATCGTTTACCGGGCAGAATGGCAGTACATATTGCCAGACTAATGGTCGTTAGTCTGGCTCCAGTGGTGTAATAAGGGCTTGGTATCAGGGCACAGCACACCGGGTGGCTGGCTTACTTCACTTGCATACCTGGCACTGCACCCGCATGAGGCTCTAACAGGTAAATATCTTCACCGCCGGGCCCTGCCGCCAATACCATGCCCTCGGAAACGCCGAAACGCATTTTACGAGGTGCCAGGTTAGCCACCATAACCGTCAGTTTTCCTACCAGAGCTTCTGGCTGGTAGGCGGATTTAATGCCTGCGAATACCTGCCGGGTGTCGTTCTCCCCCAGGCTCAGGGTCAATTGCAGTAACTTGTCTGCTCCCTCCACATGATCTGCGGCGATAATTTCAGCGATACGCAGGTCAACCTTGGCGAAATCATTGAACTCAATGGTCGCTGGGCCATCCCCTGATTTTTCAGGCTTGGCGTCGGGGGCTTTTGCGGCGGGAGCCGTTTCTGTTTGCTTGCTGGCATCCACCATGGCTTCTACCTCTTTCGGGTCGATACGGGTAATTAGTGGCTTGAACTTGGCAAGTGTGTGGTCAAGGAGCGGGCCTTCCACAGCGGTCCAGTCCAGTGAGTGATTGAGAAAGGCTTCTGCCTTCGTCGCCATCTCTGGTAAAACCGGCTTCAGGTAGGTCATTAATACGCGGAACAGGTTGACACCAACACTGCAGACCTCGTGTACTTCCTGCTCTTTGCCCTCTTCCTTGGACAGCACCCAGGGCTTCTTGGCGTCGATGTACTGATTGGCCTTGTCTGCCAGGGCGACGATTTCGCGCATGGCCCTGTTGAATTCACGGCTCTCGTACAGTTCGGCGATGCCATCACCGGCGTCGATAAACTCCTGCACCAGTGCCGCCTCTGCACATTCTGCGGTCAAAGTGTTATCGAAGCCCTTGCGCAAAAACCCGGCACAGCGGCTGGCGATATTCACGACTTTGCCCACTACATCGGAATTTACCCGTTGCACGAAGTCATCAAGGTTGAGATCCATATCGTCTATGGAGCTGCCCAGCTTGGTGGCAAAGTAATATCTCAGGTACTCAGCATCCAGGTGATCCAGGTAGGTGCTGGCCTTGATAAATGTACCTCGGCTCTTTGACATCTTGGTGCCGTTCACGGTGAGAAAACCGTGAGCAAAGATGGCGGTGGGAGTGCGCAGCCCGGCAGAGTGCAACATGGCCGGCCAGAACAGGCCATGGAAGTTGATAATGTCCTTGCCTATAAAGTGATACAGCTCAGTATCGTGCCCCGGCTGCCAGTACTCATCAAAGGCATGACCGGTGCGCTCACAGTAGTTCTGGAAGCTGGCGATATAACCTATGGGTGCGTCCAGCCATACATAGAAGTATTTGCCCGGCTCGCCGGGGATTTCAAAGCCGAAGTAGGGTGTGTCACGGCTGATGTCCCACTCCTGTAAGCCAGCATCAGTCCATTCCCGCAGTTTGTTGGCCACTTGCGGTTGCAGGGTATCGGAATCCAGCCACTGCTTCAGCATGACCTCGAACTCAGGCAGCTTGAAGAAGAAGTGGGTCGATTCCTTGTCCACGGGGGTGGCGCCGGATATGGCGGAAACCGGGTTGATCAAATCCGTTGGCGAGTAGGTAGCACCGCAAGCCTCGCAGTTGTCGCCGTACTGGTCCTCGGTTTTGCATTTTGGGCAGGTGCCCTTGATAAAGCGGTCTGCCAGGAATAGTTTTTTCTCAGGGTCAAAAGCCTGGGTGATTTCCCGGGAGGCGATGTGATTATTGTCCTTCAGGCGACGATAAATATCTTCGGCCCAATGGCGGTTTTCATCAGAATGGGTGCTGTAGAAGTTGGCAAAGTCGATCAGGAAACCCTTGCTGTCCCGCTCGTGGTCGGCGTGAATGGCATCAATGTGCTCTTCTGCGGTAATTCCCTGCTTCTCGGCTGCCAGCATAATAGCAGTTCCGTGGGCATCGTCGGCGCATACGTACAGGCAGTCATGCCCTCTGGACTTCTGGAAGCGAACCCAGATATCAGTCTGTACCTGTTCCAGCATATGGCCAAGGTGCAGGGGCGCATTGGCGTAGGGCAGGGCGCTGGTAACCAGTATTTTGCGCGGGGCGTTTGAGGCCATATTCGGGGTTTGTCCGTGTGCTTGAAAAAGGGGCGCTACTATAGCGGTTTTAACCGTCGTTTTCACCCGTGGGAGATTGTTGAACGACCTGCAACTCCTTATACTACCCGCCTCTTTTGATCCGGGGCTATCATGAACGAAATCAAGCACATCATTGCCGTCGCATCCGGCAAGGGCGGGGTTGGCAAATCTACCACCGCAGTCAATCTCGCACTGGCCCTTAAGGGCCTTGGCAACAAGGTAGGCCTGCTCGATGCAGACATTTACGGGCCAAGCCAGCAGATGATGCTGGGCGTTGCGCCAGACGTAAGGCCGGAAAACCAGGGTGGCCAGTTCCTGCTCCCCATTGAGCGCCACGGGCTGAAAACCATGTCCATGGGCTACCTGATTGACGAGGGAACGCCCATGGTATGGCGTGGCCCCATGGCTGGCGGTGCTCTTGCCCAGATGCTGGAGCAAACCCTGTGGGGGGAGCTGGATTACCTGATTATCGACATGCCTCCTGGCACCGGCGATATTCAGTTAACCCTTTCCCAGAAAGCCAAACTCGCTGGTGCGGTCATCGTAACTACCCCCCAGGATATTGCCCTGCTGGATGCCCGTAAGGGAATCGAGATGTTCACCAAGGTAGAAGTGCCTATTCTCGGGATTGTGGAGAACATGGCCATGCATACCTGTAGCCAGTGTGGTCACCAGGAGCATATTTTTGGCGACAGCGGCGGTGAGCGTATAGCGGCGGATTACGGTGTACCCTTGCTGGCGAGCCTGCCTCTGGCCCGCTCGATTCGTGAGCAGACTGACTCTGGCACGCCCACGGTAGTGCAAGACCCTGATTCTTCCGTGACCGCTATTTATCGGGAGATGGCGGGCAAAGTGGCGGAGACCGTGAGCAGCAAGGGGGACGACACTGTCCGCATGTTCCCCGAAATCAAAATTACAGACGACTGATAAGGTAAATCACGTTGAGCATAAAAGCAGATAAGTGGATTCGTCGCATGGCCGAAGAGCACGCGATGATCGAGCCCTTCGAAGCAGGGCAAGTACGCGCCAATGAGCAGGGCGACAGGCTGATCTCTTACGGCACCTCCAGCTACGGTTACGATGTGCGATGCTCCCCGGAGTTCAAGGTATTCACCAACATCAACTCAGCCACTGTCGACCCCAAGGGTTTTGACGAGGGCAGTTTTGTTGATGTGGTTGGGGATGTTTGCGTTATCCCGCCAAACTCTTTCGCCCTGGCTAGCACCGTTGAGTATTTCCGTATCCCGCGCAATGTGCTGACTATTTGCCTGGGTAAATCGACTTACGCGCGCTGCGGCATTATTGTCAACGTGACCCCGCTGGAGCCTGAGTGGGAAGGGCACGTCACACTGGAATTTTCCAATACCACCACCTTGCCGGCGAAGATTTACGCCAATGAAGGGGTAGCGCAGATGTTGTTCTTTGAATCTGATGAGATCTGTGACGTGAGTTACAAGGATCGCGGCGGAAAATACCAGGGACAGACCGGCGTTACGCTGCCAAAAGCCTGATCGTTGGCAGCCCGCAAGGGCGAATTATCCTGTAGGGCGGGACTGCCCCGCCCTTATTGTTACTTCTCCAGGCCCTTGATTTCAGCGCTTTGCAGGGTCACCTCCACCGGCTTTCCATCTTCGACGTGCAGAGTTTTGACCATCAGGTAGTCAAGGTCCGGTGCCACCCAGGTGTCTGATTTACGATCCGGGTCATCGTGCAGGCGCTCGAAATGCAGTGTGCGCTGCTTTCCAAGGGGGGTATCCAGTATTTCTTCTCCCACGTATATCAACTGGTAATCCTTGATTCGTTTGCCATCTGCCACGCGGATATTGATGTCTTCCTTGGGGGTGGGGTCATTTAGCAGGGCCAGTCGTAGCTGCTCCTGTTGGCTCATGCGATCCAGGGTGCCCTCGGTATAGGGCAGGTCGTACCAATTGTCTTTGTACAGGCTGCGAATAGTGTCCGAACCGGGTGTGAAGTGCACTTCACGACGGCGATTGATCAGACCAGTGCCCTGGTAAACATAGGACTTGGGCACCACTTGTGAACCATCGGTGGTAAATACACTAACCTCGTGAAAGCCCACTACCATGATTTTTCCGCCATTGGTCAGTGTGAAACTGCCGTCTTTGCTGGCTTTGAGCTTGCGGGTGAGAGTGAGAGCCATGCCTCTGGCAGTGGTTTTGTATTTGGCGGAGTAGGGCCTTAGTGTCTCACTGGCGTTAGCCTCTTCCTCGGCCCAACTCGCGGCCGTGCCAGCAAGCAGCAATGCGGCGATAAAACCGCTCAGGCTCCTAAATATGTTGGGGTGCATGGTTAATGCCCGTTGTAGGGATTGGCTCGCCATCCAGCGTAACTCCTTGGTTTGTCAGTTGCAGTCGGCCTTCGAGATGCCATCGCGCCGCCAATGGGTAAATGACATGCTCTTCCTTTATTACCCGGGCCGCCAGTGTGTCGGCGGTATCGTCCGGGAGAACTGCTACCCGGGCCTGGAGGATGGGTGGCCCCCCGTCAAGTTCTGGCGTCACATAATGCACTGTGACCCCCGCCTCGGTATCGCCGGCATCCAGCGCCCGTTGGTGGGTGTGCAGTCCCGGGTACTTTGGCAACAAAGAAGGGTGAATGTTCAATAATCTTCCGGCAAAAGGTTGAATGAATACCGGCGTTAAAATTCGCATAAAGCCCGCCAGAACCACCAGATCAACCTGCTCCTGTTGCAGACGTTCCACCAGGGCGGCGTCAAAGCTCTCCCTGTCGGAGAATTCGCGGTGATTAACGCAACAGGCGCTTATTCCGGCTTCTACAGCTTTATCCAGGCCTGTTGCGTTGGGATTATTGCTGATGACTACCGCTATTTCAGCGTTGAGATCGCCACTATTACAGGCTTCGATAAACGCCTGCATATTTGAGCCACGCCCGGAAATCAGAATGGCAAGGCGCTGCTTGCTCACGGTAGCAGGACGACCTCGTTGTCACCATCGGTAATAGAGCCTATCTGCCATGCCTCGTGGCCAGCCTGGGCCAGTTGTGACAATGCGTCGTCGCAGTTTTCCTGAGCGACACAGACCACCATGCCAACACCGCAGTTAAAGGTGCGGTACATCTCGTTGGTTTCGACATTGCCTTGTTGTTGTAGCCAGTTAAATACTTCCGGCCACTGCCAGCTATCGGTGTTAATACCGGCGTTGCAGTTATCGGGCAGTACGCGCGGGATATTTTCAAGCAGGCCGCCGCCGGTAATATGGGACAGGGCCTTCACCTCCACAGATTTGAATAACTGAAGCAGCGCCTTAACGTAAATAGTGGTGGGTGCCAGCAGTGCCTGCCCCAGGGTTTTGTCTCCCAGAGGCTGGTTGGTACTGGCGCCGCTGACTTCAAGAATCTTGCGCACCAGGGAATAGCCGTTTGAGTGGGGGCCGCTGCTGGCGATACCGATAAGAGCATCCCCGGCGCTGACTTTGCTGCCGTCGATAATCTCTGATTTCTCCACCACGCCCACACAGAAACCTGCCAGGTCGTAGTCGTCGCCCTCGTACATGCCGGGCATTTCAGCTGTCTCGCCACCAACTAAAGCGCAGCCGGACAGTTCACAGCCCTGGCCTATGCCTTCCACCACATCGGCAGCGGTGTCTATGTTCAAGGCACCAGTGGCATAATAATCAAGGAAGAACAGGGGTTCAGCACCGGCTACCACCAGGTCGTTAACGCACATGGCAACCAGATCGATACCTATTGTGTTGTGGATTCCCATATCCATCGCCAGGCGCAGTTTCGTACCCACGCCGTCTGTACCCGACACCAGCACCGGCTGACGATAACCCTCGGGGATTTCACACAGCGCGCCGAATCCACCCAGGCCTCCCAGCACCTCTGGCCTTGCTGTGCGGCGGGAAACGCCCTTGATTCGCTCAACCAGGGCATTGCCTGCATCGATATTGACCCCGGCATCCTTGTAGCTCAGAGAAGGTTGGGTGCTGTCATTACTCATGGATTCAGATTTCCGCTGGTAGTTACTGGTAACAGGAAGGGGGGCATTTTAGCTTGCCTGCGCCTGTAGCGCACTCCCGAAATACTAGGGCACCTCTGATTAATCCGGTAATGCCTCAGCGGCTCCGCTGAGGCATTACCGGATTAATCAGAGGTGCCCCGGAAAAAGCACCACGGTGCTACCGCCACACAGGGCTGCTACAATGCCCGCCTTGTCGAAGATACTGGAGTTGGCCGAGTGCGTACTTTAGGGCTGATACTGCTCACTTTATTATCACTTCCCCTGCGCGGGGAGGTTGTTGCGGATCTGTATTCCGCGACAGTGCCTGTAAGTAGCCAGAGCTCCGCAGCCCTAGCCAGTGCCTCCCGTGATGCGCTGGCGGAAATTTTTGTGAAGGTATCAGGCAGTAGTGAGGTGTTGTCCAACCCCGCCATTGACAGTGCTCTCAAGGAGGCTCGCAGCCGTGTACAGCAATATGCCTATGTTCGGGATGAGCAGGGCGAAGGCGGGCTCTCTGCGAGATTTGAGTTCGAGAGTGATTTTGTCACCCGCACAGTGACCGATGCAGGCGCTCCTTTGTGGACAGCCAATCGCCCACGGGTGCTGGTGTGGATGGTGCTAGAGCAAAATGGCGAGCGCTATTTTGTTAACAGCGAAACCCAACCGGAATTGGCCGAAGAGTTGCTGGCAGCCTTCTCCAGCCGTGGTGTACCGGCTCAGCTGCCCCTGTTTGACCTCACAGATTCAACAACAATATCCACCGAGGAAGTTTGGCGCTTATATGCTCCGGCCCTGGAGCAGGCGTCCAGTCGGTATCAGGTTGAAGATATTCTGGTTGGCCGGGCGGTGATGCTGTCTACAGGTAGCTGGACTGGCGACTGGTCTTACCTGCGCGGTATCAACCGCATTGATCGCTCTATCACTGCGCCCCAATCCTATGGTTTTCTGCAGTCTGGCGCCGGTATGGTTGCAGAGGATATGGCGGGCCGATACGCGGTAGTTGCCAGTGGTAACGGTCAGCAGGGGGTGCGAATGGCCGTCACAGGCGTACATCATTATGCCGATTACGCAGGCATTGTTTCCTGGCTTGAGAGCCTTGAACTGATTGAACACGCCAACGTGGAACTGATTAGTGGTGATCGCATCGAGCTGCGGCTGCACGCCCATGGGGATGCGCAACAACTGGCAAGCGTTATCGGGCTTGAGCCGAGGTTGCTGCCACTGCCTGCAACCGCCGCTGGAAGTGGGTTGGACTATCAATGGACGAACTAGAGCCTTCGCCGGAGGACGTTAACCGCTGGCCACTGGTGCTTGTCGGGATATTCTCATTTGCGGTATTGATATACTTGTTGCAGCCTATTTTGCTGCCCTTTGTACTCGGTGCATTAATTGCCTACCTGGGTGATCCACTGGTTGATGCCCTGGAGCGGCATAAGGTAGGCCGCTCTACCGGCGTGATCCTGGTTTTCCTGTTTTTCACCACCGTTACCCTGTTGGCCCTGGTAGTGGCTATTCCCATGCTGTTTCAGCAGCTTGATGCCCTGGCGAGAAAAATTCCCGAGCTTTATCACTGGCTGACCCAGGTTGCCATGCCCTGGGCGCAGCAGCGATTTAATATCCCGGCGGAGCAACTACCCCGGGTGGACTGGTCGGGACAGTTGGCAGATAACTGGCAATCGGTGGGTAAAATGACTGCCCAGACGCTGAAAAAAATTACCGGTTCCGGAGCAGGCCTTGTTCTGGGGCTGGCAAATCTTGCGCTGGTGCCTGTGGTAGCCTTTTACCTGATGCGTGATTGGGATCTGCTTAACAAAAAGGCAGTGGGCCTGTTGCCCGTGGCCTGGCAGGACAAGACAGTCTATATGGCCGCAGAAGCTGATGAGGTAGTCGGTGCTTTTTTACGTGGGCAATTTTTGGTGATGACGGCGCTTGGCTTGATATACAGCGTTGGACTCTCGCTGGTGGGGCTGCAACTGGCACTGCTTTTGGGTTTTATCGCCGGCCTGGCAAGCATTGTTCCTTACCTGGGCTTTATCGTCGGCATTACCGCCTCGTGTATTGCCGCCTACGCCCAGTTTCAAGATCTGACCATGCTGCTGTGGGTGGGGCTGGTGTTTGGTATTGGTCAGGCTCTGGAAGGTATGGTGCTCACGCCAATCCTGGTGGGCGATCGCATCGGCTTGCATCCGGTGGCAGTGATTTTTGCGCTGATGGCCGGTGGCCAGATAGCGGGTTTTGTTGGCGTGGTGCTGGCACTGCCGGTAGCGGCGGTCATCATGGTATTTATTCGCCACGCCGTAATTCACTATCGTTCCAGCGATCTCTACGGCGGCGAGTAATGAGTAGCGCAGGAAAGCAAAGCTCGCAGCAATTGCCGCTGCAGATTAAGCTGCGCGATGAAGCCACCAGGGATAACTTCTTTGCCACGCCCTTGACTGAGCCGCTATTGGAGCAACTCGAATCGCAACTGGCTCCTCAGGGGGAGCCGATAATTCTGTTGTACGGCCCTGGCGCTTGCGGAAAATCTCATCTGCTGCAGGCCAGTTGTCATCTGGCGGGTAGCGCAGCGCTGTATCTACCGTTGCGAAATATTTCCGATTATTCACCAGAAGAGGTTCTCAGCGGGGTGGAATCGCTGAATCTGGTTTGCCTGGATGATCTCGATGCGGTGCTGGGTGTGCCAGAGTGGGAACTGGCATTGTTCAACCTGTTTAATCGAGCCAGGGCAGCGCAGTGTCGCCTGCTGGTTGCGGCCAGCGCGGCTCCAAGAGCGCTGTCGTTAGATCTGGAAGATCTTCGTTCGCGATTGTCCTGGGGAATTGTCTATCAATTGCAGGAATCCTCAGACGACGACAAGACAGCCATTTTGCAGTTTCGCGCTTCCCGGCGCGGACTCCATCTTACTGACGAGGTAGCACGCTATATTGTAAACCGCGCCCCCCGTTCCCTGGATCACCTGCTGGCACTGCTGGACGACCTCGACCAGGCCTCCCTGGTGGAAAAACGAGCTCTGTCTATTCCCTTCGTCAAACAGGCCTTGGGCTGGTAGTAGGTCTGCTGTAGGGCAGGTACTACTGGGCCAGTAGTATTTCCCGCAGTGCCCTGGCCTGGTTCTGGATTCGCGCGGTGTTTTCTGGCCCCATACGAATCAGTTGCTTATGTACTGGTGATTGGGCTTCCAGCGCAGGATCGGCAAACTTGTAGGTCACCACAGCTTTTTCTACCGCGATAGGTTCTTCGATGATAGGCGCTGAAAGAATGCTATCCAGTGTGCGTATCAGGGTATTGTCCAACTCCTCAGGTGGGTAACCCAGACCCTCGTAGGCCTGTTCCAGAAGTGGACGGAACTTGTGGAAGCTCGTGGCCAACTGTTTGCTGTCCATTGCTTCTATTGCCGTGGCGTAGGCGTCGTAACGCTGGAAAGTCTCAGGGTTGATGAGGACCACATCCCCTTCTTCACTAACGGTAAAGCTTCCCTGCGGTGCTGGCAGTGGCATTAGTTTGTGCAGCAGCATGCCACGGCTGATGGTATCGATAAGAGCCGTGCCGCGATCCAGCAAGTTGTCATTGGCCAGGGCGCTTGCCATCAAGGCGCTGTCACCGGCCGCCGCCAGGGATTCACGGACCACAGGATCACTGGTCTCCAGGGTTAGTGCAGGAGGAGGGGGTTCTACAGGTTCATTGGGCTCGACAGGCTCGTTGGGGTCTGGGACCAACACAACTTCCACCGGCTGTTCTGGAATGTCTGGCGCAGGCGGTAATTCAGGTTCGGGCTCAGGCTCGGGAAGAACAACCGGCTCGGGTTCTGGCTCTGGCTCTGGTTGGCTGTTGTAGAGCCAGACTCCCGCGATCAGGGCGAGCACCGCCAGCACAGTAATGATTAAACCGGTAGAGGGGCCAGATGATGATGGCGTGGGGTGATCGTCTACGTAGCGTTCTTCGGGATCGTTTTGCATGGTTTACTCTTATTGGTTTCAGCGGCGAGTTTGAATAGTATCTATAGTGCCTGTTTCAGACCAGCGCAAACTGGTCTGCATCCAGATGACAGGGAAATTTCTCCCGGTAGTCTGACAAGGTCTGGGCACTGAGGTTCACTTGCTGTAATGCCGACTCGTTCTGCATGTCCAGCAACAGTTCGCCTTCAGCCGAAATAGCCAGGCTGTCGCCGCTGTAATCAAGCCCCTTGGCATCACTACCAATTCGATTCACGCCCACCACACAGGCCAGGTTTTCTATCGCCCGGGCGATCAACAACTGGCGCCAGTGCCGGCGACGTGCCTCCGGCCAGTTGGCGACGTACAGGGCGAGATCGTAATCCCCGGTGTTGCGGCTAAATACCGGGAAGCGCAGGTCGTAGCAGACCTGGAGTAATATGCGCCAGCCTCGCCAGTTGACCACCACGCGGCCCTCGCCCTGTTGGTAGCGGTTATGTTCACCAGCCATGCGAAACAAGTGGCGCTTATCGTAGTGGGTGATGCCTTCAGGGGTGGCAAACAACATGCGGTTGTAAACACCGCCATCTGCTTGTACCGCGATACTGCCGCTGATCGCGCAGTTGTGCTGTGCTGCCAGTGCCTGCATCCAGTGTTCGGTTTCGCCGTTGGGTTGTTCCGCATTCGCCAGGGCATTCATGGAAAAGCCGGTGGTAAACATTTCTGGAAGAACAATAAGATCGGTATCGGTTTTCAGGCTGGCGATGGCATTGGCGATTTGTTCGCGGTTGGCACTGGGGTCTTCCCAGGCCAGCTCGCATTGCAGCAATGTAATGTTCAGGTCCTGCATGTTAAATCCTGTGTATTAAATTTTGCATGTTATATCTTGCACAATATAGCAGCCGCCTCCAGCAATACCTCGTCACTTTTGGCAAAACAAAAGCGCAGGAAGTTTTGCCTGGGAGCATCTTCATAAAAGACTGAAATGGGGATGGAGGCAATACCGTAGTCTCGGGTCCATTGTTCACACAGTAGCGAATCTGGCGTGTCGGTGATGGCGCTGTAATCCAGCAGTTGGAAGTAGCTGCCGCCAGCGGGAGTGAAGGTGAAGCGCGAGTCTGCCAGGGCACTGCAGAACAGGTCTCTTTTGCCCTGGTAAAAAGCGGCCAGGGTTGCGGGGTACTCGGGCTGCTGCTCGAGAAAATCTGCCACCGCAAGTTGCACCGGGGTGACCGCAACAAAAGCAACATACTGGTGCACTTTGCGAAGCTCCGCCGTCAGTGCAGGTGGCGCCACACAGTAGCCGGTTTTCCAGCCGGTAACGCTAAAGGTTTTGCCAAAAGAAAAATGAGCAAAACTGCGCTCTCGCAACCCTGGGAATTGCAGAACGCTGTGATGGGCTTGGCCGTCATAGACCAGGTGTTCGTACACCTCGTCGCTGCAAACAATCAAATCGTGCTTTTCGGCTATTTGCTGTAGCTGCAACAGGTCATCGTGGCTGAGTGTTGTTCCCGTAGGGTTGTGCGGTGAGTTGATTATCAGCATGCGGGTAGTTTTAGTGATTGCAGCGGTGACCTGCTCCCAGTCCACTGCAAAACTACCGCTGGTAAGAGGAACGTGTACTGCCCGAGCGCCAGCTAGTTCAATGGCTGGTTGGTAGCTGTCGTAACAGGGATCCAGAACAATGACCTCATCCCCCGGGCGCACACAGGCCATTACTGTGCAAAAAATGCCCTCGGTGGCGCCGGGCACGATGGTGATTTCAGTCTCTGGATCTGCCTGCACCGAGCGATGCTGTTGTAACTGTACTGCCAGTTGCTCGCGCAGCCGTGGGTTTCCCGCCATTGGCGAGTACTGGTTGTGCCCCGCCAGAGTATTGCGCGCAAGAGCCTCCAGTAATGCCTTGGGTGCATCAAAGTCGGGAAAGCCCTGGCTCAGGTTGAGTGCCCCATGTTCGGCGGCCATGGCCGACATACGGGTGAAGATAGTGGTGCCCACGCGGGGGAGTTTGCTTTTGATCATGGCGGAAGCTTCCCGCGAATAGGGTCCTTTGTCTAGAGACTGTGCTTTTGTTCTTATGGCTCCAGCTGCAAGTACCTACGCAAATAATGCACTGCAACATAAAACGGCCCGGTATCCAGCAGTGCCACTGTGGCTTTAAACAGGTAGTTACTCCCTACCAATACCAATAGTGTTTTAAATGCCATATCGCCACGGAAAAATGCCGCGCCGAATGTAACGGTAATCACCATCACGGAATCCACCATCTGGCTCATTAGCGTGCTGAAGTTGTTTCGCATCCAAAGGTGCTTCCCCCTGGTAACGCGTTTCCAGAAGTGGAACAGGCGTACGTCGCAGTATTGCGCAGCAATATAGGCAAGCATGGAAGCAAATACAGCACCGGAGGTGGTGGCGTAGATGAGTTGGTACAGGCCTACACTTTTCTCCACCATATCGCCATTGGGCAAAGCAACAGGCGCCGCCAGCTGTAGAATCTGCCAGGGAGGCATGCTCTCGGTCGGAACTGATGGCAGACTGTTACCTAGTAATAGTACCGCGAGAATGAAAAAGTTAAGCCCCAGGCCCACAGTCACCAGAAAATTTGCCCTGGCCTTGCCATAGAGCTCGCAGACAAGGTCGGTACAAAGAAAAGTAAGCGGGTAGGGGAGTACGCCAACTGCGAGGGCCATCGGGCCCAATTGTACAAAGCGGGTAATGCCAATCACGTTAAGCAAGGTCATTGCGCAGAGGAAGGTGCCGGCAAGCACCAGGAATACTCGTTCGCGACGTTCTTGCAGCATGGAGAGCGAGAGCTCCATCTAGTTTTCCTTCTGCCCCAGGTTGGCATGAAGTACGGCGCCGTTAATGACCGGATTATGGTGAGCCCAGTGTATAAACTCGGCAATTTCTGCTGGGTCAATCAGGCGGTCAAAACTGTTCATGGAGGCGATGCTTTGCTCTACCGCAGAGTCGGTGCCAATGTGGGTGCGCAGCATCTCTGTGTCAGTAAAGCCCGGGCATATCAGGGCGGTATGAATGCCGCTGCCCATCAGGTCCTGACAGGTGGCGCGCATTACGCCCAGCTGAGCGTGTTTGCTAACCACGTAGCTGAATGAACCGGCAACGGCTTTTTCAGACAAGGTGGAGCCTACATAAAGAATGCTGGAGCTTGAGGGCATAAGAGGGATTAATGCCTTGTTAAGGCTGTTGATGGCCACCACGTTGGTTTCCAGCACCTCGCGCAAGCTGTCACTGTCGCAGTTGTCGGTACTGTCTTTGCGCATCTGGCTGGCGTTGTGCACCAGGGCAACAGATTCGGCCGGGGATAGTTTCCCCGCTAGCTCTTGAGTGGTCTGGGTAATAGAGTCTTCTGAGCTGAGGTCGCAGCGAATATTCTGCACGCCTGCGACCGGGCACTCCCTGCGCGAGAGGTTAAATACCTGGTAGCCCGAAGCCAGAAAGCCTGCGGCGGCCTCACAACCAATACCCACACTGGCACCAG
>ERZ1046740.861-NODE-861-length-23506-cov-4.946399_pt1 | contig 23506 bp, 20 predicted proteins | sample MGYA00383093_ERZ1046740 | MGnify/ENA primary metagenome ERZ1046740 (study PRJEB29581, sample SAMEA5548363) | metagenome | biome: marine; feature: coastal; material: water | depth 25 m | study: Short-term variability in the microbial, nano- and picoplankton... | reverse complement strand
TGATCTCGATCGCGCCTTGGACGCAGTTATCTTTATGATCTACTCAATCAACGGCGAACGTTGCACGTCCTCCTCGCGTCTGTTGGTCCAAGACACGATCCGCGAAGAATTCGAGACCCGTTTGGTCGAGCGCGTCAATAATATCAAGGTGGGCCATCCGTTAGACCCTGACACAGTGATCGGCCCGCTTGTGGGCGAAGAACACTTTAACAAAGTGTCATCCTATTTCGACATCGCGGTCGAGGATGGAGCCACAGTTGCCGCAGGTGGCGTGGTGGTGGGCGACAAGGGCTATTTCGTACGCCCGACCCTGTTCACCAACGCACATAACAAAATGCGCATTGCCCAAGAGGAAATCTTTGGCCCGGTGCTAACCTCGATCCCGTTTGCCACCGAAGCCGAAGCGCTTGAGATCGCCAATGACACAGATTACGGGTTAACCGGCTATCTGTGGACCAACGATATGACCCGAGCGCTGCGCTTTACCGATCAGCTCGAGGCGGGCATGATCTGGGTAAACTCGGAAAATGTGCGACACCTGCCGACACCCTTTGGAGGTGTGAAAGCATCCGGCATTGGCCGCGACGGTGGCGAATGGTCGTTCGAGTTTTACATGGAACAAAACCTGGTGGGCTTTGCCATCGGCGATCACAAAATACCGCGCCTTGGCGCATAACCTGAACGACGACACACTTGATACAGTAGGGAGGAAGACCATGGGAGAGATTGTTCTCGCCGCTAAAATGACCCACGTACCCACCATGCTCATGTCTGAGCAAGACGGGCCTGTAAAAGGCAAACGAAAACCGGCCATTGATGGGCATCTGGAAATTGCGCGCCGCGCCAAAGCCCTGGGTGCTGACACTGTGGTGATCTGCGACACACATTGGGTGATCAACGCGGGCTTTCACATCAATTCAAACTCTCAGTTTGAAGGTGTTTTCACCTCAAACGAGTTCCCGCAGTTCATCCAGAACCTGCCCTATAACTACAAAGGCAATCCCGAACTGGGCGACGCAATCGCCGCCAAAGCCAGTGACATGGGGGCCTATACGCTGTCGCATCAGCTGGACTCGCTCGAACTGGAGTACGGCACACTTGTGCCAATGCGGTTCATGTCGCGCGAACACGACATGAAAGTCGTTTCCGTCGCAGCTTGGTGTACGGTCCATGGCCACGACGAAAGCCGCATTGTCGGTGAAGCAATTCGTGCCGCGATTGAGGAAAGTGATAGCAAGGTTCTCTTGGTTGCTTCTGGATCATTGTCCCATAAAATTTGGCCCAACAAAGACTACGCCGCCAACAATGGCACCTTTACGATCTCATCCGAATTCAACCGTCAGATGGATTTGCATGTACTGGAGATGTGGAAAAACGGCGACCATGCGACCTTTTTAAAGATGCTGGGTGACTATGCCGAATACTGCTGTGGCGAAGGCTCCATGCATGACACGGCCATGCTGTATGGTGCATTGGGTTGGGACAAATACGACGCGAAGTGCGAAGTTCTGACCGAGTATTTCCCGTCCTCAGGCACAGGCCAAACCAACGTAATTTTTCCAGTTCAGTAAGCGAAAACTGCCAGTGGGTGTCTGATCCGCAAAAGTGGTTTGAGTATTTATGCAAGAAAGAAGCAAGGGATCACGATGAAATTTGCAAGCGTAAACGCAGGCGACAAGGAACTGTATGGTGCTGTCGTGGACGGTGGGTTTGTAGCGCTCAGCCCAGAGTTTCCGCAGTGGCCCACGATGTTGGATGTGATCCGTGCCGATGGGCTAGGTGCTTTGGTCAAGGCCGCAAAAGGCAAGGCTGTCACGCATACCGATTTCACCTATGACATCCCGCTTCCCGGTGCTCCGCGCATCCTGTGTGTCGGCGTGAATTTTCCTGATCGCAACGCTGAATACAAGGATGGCAGTGCACAACCCAAACACATGTCGTTGTTTCCACGCTTTGTCAGCGGCTTTACGGGACACGAATGTAACCTCGTGCGCCCTCCAGAAAACCACACATTGGATTACGAGGGCGAAGTGGCCATTGTAATAGGCAAAGGTGGGCGGCGCATTGCAGCGGAAAATGCTTATGACCACATCTCAGCGCTGACTTTGTGCAACGAAGGCACCATTCGCGATTGGGTCCGCCACGCCAAATTCAACGTAACCCAAGGCAAAAATTGGGACAATTCCGGTGCCATTGGTCCTTGGTTGGTGCCCTTCACAGACGCCGCACAGCTGGATGACGCGCGCATTGTGACACGGGTCAATGGCGAAGTCCGCCAAGACGACACTTTGGACCGTATGATGTTCCCGATCCGGGAAGAGATCGCTTATATCTCAACCTTCATGACACTTCAGCCGGGCGACATCATTGTCACCGGAACGCCCACCGGTGCAGGTGCACGATTTGACCCACCCCGATATCTGAAACCCGGTGACGTGGTCGAAGTTGAAGTCAAAGGCATAGGTGTGTTGCGAAACGGCGTGGAAGACGAAAAATGACACCCCAAGATCATGCAGATGCAGCTTCGGCATTGTTGCAGGCCGAAGCAACAGGCCAGCAAATTGGCCTCTTGTCCTTAAAGTACCCCGACATTGGAATGGATGATGCCTATGCCATACAGTCGGCCCTTGCGGCACAAAAACTTGCCCAAGGGCGCCGTGTCATTGGCTGGAAGATCGGCCTGACATCAAAGGCAATGCAATATGCCCTAAACATCGACATTCCAGACAGTGGCATTCTGTTTGATGACATGGCCTTTGAAACTGGCAGCACAGTGCCAAATGGGCGGTTCATTCAGCCACGCGTTGAGGCCGAAATTGCCTTTGTGATGAAGGCCCCTTTGGCAGGCAAAGACATCACCCGCGCCGACGTCATTGCCGCCACGGACTATGTGGCACCATCGTTGGAAATTCTCGACACCCGTATTCTACGCAATGATCCCAATACTGGGCAGGCGCGCATCGTTTATGACACCATCAGCGACAATGCGGCCAACGCAGGGATTGTGCTGGGTGCCGAGCATCACGCTGTTGACGCGCATGATTTGCGTTGGGTCGGCGCGATATCATTTCGCGACGGAGACGTTGAAGAAACCGGACTGGGTGCAGGCGTGCTGAATGACCCGGTTGAAAGCGTGGTCTGGCTGGCACGACGTATGGCACAATACGGTCAGCGGATTGAAGCCGGACAGGTCATTTTGTCAGGCAGTTTCATTCGCCCGATCGAATGCCCACCAGGCAGTCACATAAAAGCTGACTTTGGCGCATTCGGCTCTGTCGACATCCACTTTGAATGATCTCAAAGCGCTGTGCGCAGTACGTCGACCCGGGCTTTGACCTTAGCAATAGCTGCCTCTTTGACTGGACCGTAACCACGAATATCCATGGGTGCCGATAGTATTTTGACAATTGTGTCTCGGGTATCTGTTGATGCCTTTGCAGGCACCACCTGCAATAGATCTTCAAACCATGTAATAAGCCCGCGTTCCATGCGACGCTCAGTTGCAAATCCAAACGGATCAAACGCCGTGCCACGCAGGTTTTTGCCCCGTGCCAGCCCCCGCATGACCGGTGTCATCCATGCGCCAAAAGCACGCTTGACCGGGCGTCCGCGCCCATCTTTGCCCAAAGGGAAAATGGGGGGTGCCATATGGTATTGAATTTTGAAATCGCCTGAAAAGCTTTCCTTCAAAGTCTCTTCAAAGCCTGTTTGTGTGTGTAAACGGGCGACCTCATACTCATCCTTGTAGGCCATCAACTTGAACAACGACTTTGCCGCGATAATCGCCAGCTCTTCGCCCAGCGCATCGCGCAGAGGTCCCAGTGTTTTGCGATAACGTGCGGCATAAGCCGCATTTTGATAGTCAGTTAGAAAGGCCGTCCGATCCGCCAGAATGCTCTCTAACGTGTCCACCTCAGATGGCTGGTCATTCAGGCTCAGAGCGTCCGGCGACCCTGCCAAAACCCGGCCCAAATCAAAAGCCCGTGCGTTTTTCTCAACGGCCACAGCGTTCAGTAAAATCGCCTGCTTCAAGGCCGTCTCACTGACGGGTACCAGTCCTTTTTGCCACGCGTAGCCCAACATCAGAACATTGGCAAAAACGCTGTCCCCCAACAGAGTTTCCGCAACCTCGTTTGCATCAAACCCACTTACATTGTCAGGCCCAACAGCTGCTCGGATCACCTCTTCGCGGGCATCGACACGCAGGGCAGCATCGCGGTGCAACACCAGATCACCCGTTGGCATCTTGGCCCGGTTCAACACAACACGACTGCCTTTGCGATAATGCACAGATGCGCGCTGCGCTGAGGACACCACTATATCACATCCAATCACCGCATCCGCCGATCCCTGATCTATCCGCACCTGATGAATATCGGCCGGCGTTTCACCAAGACGAATATAGCTCAGCACAGTGCCAAACTTCTGGGCAAACCCTGTAAAATCCAGCACCGACGCGCCACGCCCCTCTATATGAGCCGCCATCGTAATCAGCGCCCCCACCGTGACAACGCCGGTGCCGCCGACGCCTGTGACCAACAGGTCAAACGGTGTCGTCAGCACTGGCAAATTGGGCTTCGGTAAGTCAGAAACCATTGCCGCCAGATCAAATTCCACGCCCTTCTTCTTACGTCGCTCCGCCCCTTCAACAGTGACAAAGCTGGGGCAAAACCCGTTGAGGCAAGAAAAGTCTTTGTTGCAGTTGGACAGATTGATTTTGCGTTTGGTGCCATGTTTTGTCTCGAACGGCTCGACACTCAGGCAGTTGCTTTCAACCGAGCAATCACCGCACCCCTCACAAACCAGGGGGTTAATGACGGCAAACCGTTTGGGGTCTTCCAATGTACCCCGTTTGCGACGGCGGCGTTTTTCGGTGGCGCAAGTTTGTTCATAAATCAGAACTGATACGCCCTTTACCTCGCGCAAATCACGCTGCACTTGGTCCAAATCTTCGCGCGGACGGAACATCGTGCCTGCTGGAAACTCACCGTGCGAGAACTTTGAGATATCGTCTGATACCAGCACAATCTTATCAACACCTTCGGCCCGGCAAGTCTGGGCAATACCACGGACGGACACAGGACCATCCACAGGTTGCCCACCGGTCATGGCTACCGCGTCATTATAGAGAATTTTGTAGGTAATGTTGGTCTTTGCCGCGACCGCTTGGCGGATGGCGAGACTACCGGAATGATACCAAGTTCCTTCGCCCAGATTTTGGAATATGTGTCTGTTTCCATTAAACTTTGACGCCGCAACCCAAGGCACGCCTTCGCCGCCCATCTGGGCATATCCAGCCGTATCCCTGTCCATCCAGCTGGCCATCACGTGACAGCCAATCCCGCTCGCCGCTTTGGACCCTTCGGGCACCTTGGTGGACGTGTTGTGCGGGCACCCTGAACAAAAATACGGCGTGCGATTTGCGCCGTCCACCTTAAGCAGAACCGGCGGCGTATCGGTTAAGGCCTTGGCTTTTTGCAACAGATTTTCTTGCGGAAAAAACCGATCCAACCGCTCTGCTAAAACTGGCACCAATTCCAATGGGCTCAACTCACCCGTCCACGGGATCAACGGATCACCGACGGCACGGTGTTTGCCGACCATCTTGGCAGGTTTGTCGCCCGGCCAGTCATAAAAGTACTCTTTGAATTGGCTCTCGATGATGCCGCGTTTTTCTTCGACAACCAGCACTTCTTCCTTGCCCCGCACAAAGGCCAGTGCATCACGGCGCGCCAACGGCCAAACCATGCCCACTTTGTAAATATCAATGCCAAGCACGCGGCATTTCTCTTCGTCCAGCCCCAGAATACGCAAGGCCTCCATCAGGTCCAGATGCCCTTTGCCTGTGGTCACAATCCCAAACTTGGCATCGGGCAGATCATAAAGCCGTTTATCAATTGGGTTGGCCTCAACAAAGGCTTCAACAGCGCGCAATTTATGGCCGATGCGGGTTTCAATCTCGGGCGAGGGCAAGTCAGAGGCGCGCACATGCAATCCCCCTTGTGGTCCCGTAAAATCAGGCTGCGCAAAGGCACGATCTGCCTGCAAGTCCACTGACTGACCACTTTCCACAGTTTCTGAGATGGCTTTGAAACCCACCCATGTCCCGGAAAATCGTGACAACGCAAACCCATACTCGCCAAACGCCTGATATTCAGCGACCGACGCCGGGTTCAGCGTGGGCATGAACCACGACATAAAGGCCACATCCGACTGGTGCGGCATAGACGAGGACACACAGCCATGATCGTCCCCCGCGACCACCAAAACACCTCCCTTTGGGTCCGAGCCATAGGCGTTGCCATGTTTCAACGCATCGCCAGAACGGTCCACACCAGGGCCTTTGCCGTACCACATGGAAAACACGCCTTCGACCTCGCACTGCGGATCCAGAGTGGCCTGTTGCGTCCCCAAAACGGCCGTCGCGCCAAGGTCTTCGTTCACCGCGGGCATGAATGTAATGCGGTTATCGGCAACACGATCCTTGGCCCGCCAAAGTTCCAAATCAAAAGCCCCCAAGGGCGACCCACGATAGCCTGATATGAAGCCAGCCGTGTTGCGCCCTGCTTCTCGATCTCGCCGCGCCTGATCCAACATGATCCGGACCAAAGCTTGCGTTCCGGTCAAAAACACACGGCCCTGCAAGCGGGCATAACGATCTTCAAGTTGATATGTCTCAAAATCTGAGCTGAGTTTGGTCACGGGGGATTCTCCTGTTGGCGCGCCCAAACAGGATACCCGACCTGCTCTGAGAGAACCGACCAGCTTTCATTGCAATCTTGCCAGTTTTTGAATATTTTATCCAAATTGGTTCAATAATTGGCAATATTCCTCATGCAACTTGATTTTCGCGACAGACGTATTCTTCACTTTTTACAAGAAGATTGCCGTATTTCTAACGCGGACTTGGCCGAGAAAGTCGGCATGTCAGCCTCGGCGTGCTGGCGTCGGGTACGCGCCTTTGAAGACGCGGGCATTATTGCCCGATATGGTGCCGTGCTGAATCCCGAGAAGATCGGGCTCGAGTTTGAAGCCATCATTTTGGTGCAACTCACCCGGCACGACCCGGAGAACCTGAAAGAACTTGTGCGCGTCATCGAACAACGCCCCGAGGTGCAGACCTGTTTCGCCACAACAGGCCAATCTGACTACCACATGCATGTCTTGTTTCCAGACATCGCGGCTTACAATGAATTTTTGGAGACAGTTTTGTTTCGTCTACCCGCAGTGGCCAGCGCCCAGACTAATGTTGTGCTGCGAAAGATCAAACGCTCGGCGGCAATCACACCATAAGAAAAAGGGGATCAATGCCCCTCTTCACCTTGTTTCAATACTTTGGGGAGCGCGAGGGGTAAAACCCCTCGCCCGATATCAGACAAATTCGATGTGCTTGCTGAATGGCATTTCTCGAATTCGTTGACCCGTTGCGGCAAAGATTGCGTTGGCCAAGGCTGGGGCCGCTGGTGGTACTGGCGGCTCGCCGATCCCGCGCACTTTTGGCCCATTCTCAAGGCCACGCACGAAAATCTCAGGGCATTGCTTTAGGCGCATACCCTCAAAACTGTCAAAGTTTTCTTGTTCCGCCATGCCATCTGAATAGGTAATCTCGCAATTCATCGCATGCCCCAAACCAAAAACAACGCCACCTTTGACCAGCCCGTCAAAGTTCACAGGATCCACAATGCGCCCCACTTCGGCCGCAACCCACACCTTGTCGATGCGAATGCCATCTGGTGTATTGGTGACTTCCACCACCTCTGCCGTCGCCACTCCAAAGGACGTGACAAAAGCAACACCGCGCCCCTTGTTCGGACCCAATGTGCTGTCCCAATTGGACATTTCGGCAACTGCTTCCAGCACCTTGCGCGACGGTTCATGCCAACACAGTCGCAAACGTTCTTCCATTGGGTCAGCCCCCGCGGCGTGGATCAACTCATCCAAAAAGCTCTCATGAAAGAACCCGCCAAGCGACGCTCCAACTGAGCGCCACGAACTGACCGGGGCCAACTCAGGGGCGCGATATCCGGTGACGCGGTAATTCGGGATCGCCATAGGTTGTTCCCAAGCGCCCGCAATGATCTGGCTGTCTGGCCCGGGCACGGAAATACCCTGTCGGCCCATTTGTGACGAAATCACGGAAGGTTGCGCAATACCCATATCATAGGTGTCGACCTGCCCGTCCTTTACAGCCCCTTTGGCGCGCGCCATGCCAATTTGACGTGGGAAGTCATGGATCATGTCTTCTTCACGACGATAGGTCAGCTTGACAGGCGTGCCCTTCATGGTCATCGCCACCTCAACGGTTTGCTTGACAACTTCATCCTCAAGACGATGCCCAAAACTTCCGCCCATCATCAACACATGCACATGCACGTTCTCAACATCGACACCAGTTTGCGCCGCAGCGCTGGCCTGCACAAATCTTGGGATTTGGGTGCCCGTCCAGATATCCACGCGGGTCTCTGTGACTTTCACCACGGCATTGATTGGCTCAAGCGGGGCATGCGCCAAATAGGGCACGCGATACTCGGCCTCAATCACCTGACCAGCCGCCAATCCGGCGTCGATATCGCCATCATCGCGTTGCTTGCTGTCAATTTGATCGTCATTAAAGCTGTCTGACAAAGCCTGCCAATGGCCATCCATCTCAGCTGGATACGGCGCGTCGCCCCAGTCACAGTCAATTGCCTCGGCCGCCATGAACGCCCGCCACGTATTGTCGGCCACAACAGCCACGCCACCCTTAACAGGCATGACTTTTTGCACGCCCCGCATGGCTTCGGCTGCCGAGGCATCATACCCTTTCAACTCACCACCTTGGCGCGGATTCAGACGGACCGTGGCATGGACCATGCCATCCATCTGAAAATCAATTCCATACCGCTGCGTGCCTGTGGATTTCGCAATCGTATCAATACGCAGCATCGGCTTTCCGATCATGCGCCACTGTGACGGATCACGCAGTTTTACTTTATTAACTGGATCAATGGTTGCAGCCATTGGAGCCAGCTCAACGTAGCTCAGCTTGCTGCCATCCGGCAGTATCACGTGGCCCGCTTCGGTCTTAAGCGCCGTCGTATTGACACCTGTTTTCTGAGCAGCAGCCGCCTTCAATGTCTCGCGCACCACGGCGCCTGCAATTCGCAGTTTCTCATAGCTGTCAGGCACCGAGGTTGATCCCCCCGTGACTTGCAGTCCCAGAAATTTCATCGGCGCATCCATCACATCGCGCATGGTTTCGGCCATAAAACTGTCGTCGGTCGGCCGGAAGGGCACCGCTTCTTCTGCCATGGCAGTGTTGTAATAGGCTTTGCTTGGCTTGCCGGGATCAACGTTGATCTGATCAAGCTCAACATCAAATTCCTCAGCAATCAGTGTGGCTTGCATGTGATAGGCGCCCTGCCCTTTGTCAGCGCGCGGCGTGATGAGCGTGATGCCGTTAGCATCGATTTTCACATAAGGCGTCAACGCAGCTTCGCCTTCCGCCAAATCATTTAGCAATGGGTTTTTCGCCGGACGTTTGTAGGCAACATAGCCAAACGCGACTCCGCCAATCACAGCGGCAGATCCGATCAAAAAAGTACGGCGGGCAATGGTTCCAACTCTGCTCATGACTTAAGCTCCCTGCGCTTTGGTTGCGGCCAATTTCACGGCCTCACGGATACGCGGATAGGTTCCGCAACGACACAGGTTGCCAGACATCGCCTCGTCAATTTCATCGTCAGTTGGGTTAGGTGTTTCAGTCAGCAAAGAGGCCGCCTGCATGATTTGCCCAGATTGGCAGTACCCACATTGCGCGACTTGCGTCTCGATCCACGCCTCTTGCACCGCATGCAAGGCTTCGGGTTGGCCCAGCCCCTGAATGGTGGTCACAGGGCCGTCCACATCTGACACGAACGTTTGGCACGACCGCACAGCTTCGCCATTGATATGCACCGTGCAAGCACCACAGGCCGCGATGCCGCAGCCGTATTTCACGCCTTTGATATTCAACTCGTCGCGAAGCACCCACAAAAGGGGCATGTCGTCTTCGACATCTACGTTGTGTGTTTTACCATCTACAATCAGCTGCACGTTCTTTCTCCCGTTGAACGATATTCTTGTTTCACCAAGATTAGCACTTGCGTCGGAAATTCAACTTGCAGATCGCGCCAAAATTCATTCTGATGACGCCAAGTCACTTGCGAGGACTGGCACGTATCTGACTCTGAGCACATCTTTTGCAATAACACCAAGCCAAAGGGCCCTGTAATGACAAACCGCACACTGTATCCGTTCGCCCATAAAGTCGCGCAGCTTTGTCAGATCCTCAAGATTTCACCAGAACGCGTGATGCGCCGCGCTGGACTGCCACCAGACTTTGTGAAGCACGAAGGCAAAGGCAGCACTCTTGAGCAGTTTTTTGCGTTGTTTGACGCTGTGTCTGCTGAGGCCAAGCGTGAGGACCTGTCGCTGTTTGTTGGCAAACTTTATGCACACGGGCCTTTTGTTCCGGCGATTTTTGCATTTTCTTGCAGCCAGAACATTGAAATTGGACTGGCCCGTCTTGCCATTTTCAAACCTCTGCTGGCCCCGTTGCGACTGGACATACAACGCCACGATGACCGGGTGACCCTGACGTTTCTATCTGCGGACCCTGCGATCCCGATGCCAAAAAGCATGGTGATGTTCGAGCTGGTTTATTTTCTTGAGTGCTGCCGGATGTTTACCGCAGAACATATCATTCCTCTTGAGATTGACCTGCCTCAGGGGATGGCTGCCACACCTGATGAGCGCGACTTTTATGGCGTGTCCCCCAAATTTGCTGAACACCCTGCAATCCACTTGACGATCAAAGATGCCACGCGCCCGTTAATCTCGGAAAATGCCGAAATATTGGACAACGTGCTGACCGACCTCAATCGACAGCTGGCCAAGAAAACCGCTGGGCTTCCTGTCACCACCCGCGTGCGTCACGCCTTGGTCGAGATGCTGCCTTCGGGACAGGCCTCGGTCGAGGATGCCTGCGACCGGCTGGCGATGTCCAAACGCAGCCTGCAACGCAAGCTGAAGGACGAAAAGACCTCGTATCAATCCGTACTGGAAACCGTACGTTCAGAACTTTCGCTGCATTATCTCAAACAGAACGACATGACCGTAGAAGAGATTTCCTATCTGCTCGCCTACCGTGATCCAAATTCTTTTTACCGCGCGTTTCAGGGCTGGACTGGCATGACCCCTATGCAGGCGCGCAGCGTGCCCGTCTTGTAATTTGGCGCAATTTGCAAGCCACTTGGCGCGATATGACTTCGAAACTTCCTGTTCCGCATCCAGATTAGATGACAACAGAGGACGCAATAAGGGTTATAAGTTATGAATATCGACACCACTTCCCCCGTCATGATCAGCGGGGCGACTGGCTATGTGGCGGGTTGGATTGTCAAAGACCTCCTTGAGGCTGGCCTTACTGTGCACGCGCCGGTGCGCGACCCGAACAACACCGCCAAGGTGCAACATTTGATCGACATCGCCACCGCAACATCCGGAGACATCAAGTTTTTTAAAGCCGATCTATTGTCAAAAGGCTGATACAGCGAGGCAATGCAGGGCTGTGCCACAGTGTTTCACACTGCGTCCCCCTTCACCATGAATGTCAAAGACGCCCAAAAGAACTGATTGATCCCGCCCTCGATGGCACCCGCAACGTGCTAGATCAAGCCAGCAAAACAGCCAGCGTTAAACGCGTCGTCCTGACCAGCTCTTGTGCGGCGATCTACACAGATGCGTCCGATTGCGCCAATGCCCCGAACGGAACATTGACCGAAGACATCTGGAACACGACTTCATCGCTGGACTATCAACCTTACTATTATTCGAAAGTGCTGGCTGAAAAAGAGGCCTGGAAAATTGCCGACGAACAATCACAATGGGATCTGGTAGTCGTCAATCCATCACTGGTTCTGGGCCCAGCCCTCAACGCTTCTCCGACATCCGAAACCTTTCGCATCGTCAAACAGATCGGGAACGGCACCATGAAAGCAGGCGCGCCGCGTGCAGGTCTCGGGGCTGTGGATGTGCGGGATTTGGCCAAAGCCCATATCGCCGCCGCCTTCACGCCAGAGGCCAATGGCCGCAACATCATCTCTGGACACAGTTCTGATCTTCTGGAGGTCAGCCTCACCTTACAAGACAAGTACGGCGCTGATTACCCTTTGCCAAAACGCGCCTTACCCAAATGGCTGGTCTGGCTGGTGGGTCCACTTTCTGGAATTTCGCGCACTTTTGTAACGCGCAACGTCAACGTGGAATGGAAGGCAGATAACGCCAAGGGCCGCCGCGAATTGGGCATCACCTATCGCCCCCTCAAAGACACCATGGAAGACATGTTCGTGCAGATGATTGCCGATGGTGTTTTCAAAAAAACCTGAGCGCGCGTTTCTTTTTTCACACCTTCCTGTGACAGGAAGGCTTGAACACCCTTGACCTTCCCATTACTGGAAGCCTTATCTAAGGCATAATCCCAGATCGGAAAGTCTCATGTCGGCCACGAGTCTGCGTTTTGAAATCGACGGAATGAGCTGCGCAGGTTGTGCAGGACGTGCTGAACGCGCGCTCCAAGCCATGCCGGGTCAATCGTCTGCCTCGGTCAACCTTGCGTCCGAAACGGGGCTGGTCACTTTGACCAATGCCCAGGCACCTGACATTCGCACAACTTTGCAAACCGCTGGCTACCCTGCCCGCGAAGACGTGGTTATTTTGGACGTTGCCGACATGAACTGCGCGTCCTGCACTGCGCGCGTCGAAAAGGCGCTGACGGCGGCACCCGGCGTGCTTGAAGCTTCGGTCAATCTCGCGTCTGAAACCGCGCAAATCAGCATTCTTCGCGGCGCTGTGACGCCTGCAGACCTCGCGCGCATTGTCACGGATGCAGGGTACGAAGCCACGCCTCGTCATGCGGGCGATCAGGCTGACTTTGCCTCAACAGACAGCTCGAAACTCACCCTTGCGCGCAACGCCACACTTCTGGCTGCACTGCTGACGCTTCCGGTGTTCATTCTGGAAATGGGTGGCCATTTGTATCCACCCTTTCATCACTGGATTGCCCGGACAATTGGCCTTCAAACCAGCTGGACGATCCAATTTCTGTTGACAAGTCTTGTGCTGATTTGGCCCGGGCGTGGTTTCTTTACCAAGGGCCTGCCGCTCTTGGTGAAACGCACACCGGACATGAATTCGCTTGTCGCGCTTGGGGCTTTGGCCGCTTGGAGCTATTCAACAGTGTCGCTGTTTGCCCCTCAGATCCTGCCTGCCGGCGCGCAAAACGTGTATTTTGAGGCCGCTGCCGTCATTGTCAGCCTGATCCTTCTGGGCCGTTGGATGGAAGCCCGCGCCAAGGGGCGTACTGGGGCTGCGGTGCGCAAACTGGTCGGGCTGCAAGCCAAAACAGCAAGAGTTGATCGGGGCGGAGATATCGTTGAATTGCCCATCGAACAGATCAAAGTAGGCGACATCTTGCATCTGCGTCCCGGTGAAAAAATTGCTGTGGATGGCACGGTCGTAACGGGCACGTCCTACATTGATGAAAGCATGATTACCGGCGAACCATTACCAGTGCTTAAGAACAATAATGCCAAAGTGGTTGCGGGCACATTGAACGGCGACGGCGCCTTGACCTATTGCGCCACGAGCGTCGGAAGCGACACTGTGCTGGCACGCATCATCGCAATGGTAGAACAGGCCCAGGGCGCAAAGCTCCCGGTTCAGGCCTTGGCCGACCGAGTGGTGCTCATCTTTGTGCCCGCGGTTATTACTATTGCCCTTCTGGCCATCGCTGGATGGATGGTTTTCGGACCAGACCCGCGACTGGCCCACGCCCTAGTGGCAGGGGTTTCGGTGCTGATCATCGCCTGTCCCTGTGCAATGGGGTTGGCCACGCCAACGTCGATTATGGTCGGCACGGGGCGTGCTGCCGAGATAGGGGTTCTGTTTCGCAAGGGCGAAGCTTTGCAGCGGTTGGACGAAACCAAAGTGGTGGCCTTTGACAAGACTGGCACACTTACCATGGGCAAACCCGAATTGGCGGCATTTGAAGTCTGCAACGGTTTCCAGGAACACTCTGTGCTGCGCCTTGCCGCCGCTGTTGAAAGCCAATCTGAACATCCCATTGCACGCGCGATTGAACGCGCCGCCTTGGAACGTGGCTTGATCCTTCCCAAGGTCGCTGAGTTTTCGGCCGTCAGTGGGTTTGGCGTTCGGGCTGTTGTCGAAAGCCAAGACATCCTGATTGGTGCTGACCGATTCATGGAAAATGAAGGCGTCGACATATCTGCACTGACACCCCAAGCCACACCGCTAGCCGCTACGGGGCAAACACCTTTCTATATCGCCATTGAGAACACTGCAGCAGGATTTGTCACTGTCGCAGACCCCGTCAAACCGGGCGCACGGGACACGGTGCAGCACCTGAAAAACGCAGGCCTACAAGTGGCTATGATCACAGGTGACAACGCAGCCACCGCACAAGCCATTGCGGCAGATTTGGGCATTGATCATGTGGCCGCTGAAATCTTACCCGAAGGCAAAGCCAACGCTGTCAAAGACTTACAGGCCTCCCATGGCACGGTGGTTTTTGTGGGCGACGGGATCAATGATGCACCTGCGCTGGCTGTCGCCGACACAGGGGTCGCAATTGGCACCGGCACCGACATTGCTATTGAAAGTGCCGATGTCGTGCTGGCTTCGGGTGATCCATTTGGCGTCGTCAACGCACTCGACATTTCACGCCGCACCATGCGCAATATTCGCCAAAACCTGTTTTGGGCCTTTGCTTATAATGTGGCTTTGATTCCGGTCGCCGCAGGGCTGTTTTATCCATTTCTGGGCTGGCAACTTTCACCAATGCTGGGCGCCGGAGCGATGGCGTTATCGTCAATCTTTGTCCTCACCAACGCATTGCGCCTGCGTTACATTCCGTTTTCAACATCAGGAGCCTCTCAATGAACATCGGAGAAATCGCCGAAAAGTCGGGACTACCTGCCAAAACCATCCGTTATTACGAAGACATCGGCCTTGTAGAGCCGAACCGATCCGACAACGGCTATCGCCGCTTTAATGACAACGACCTGCACAAACTGACATTCCTGTGCCGAGCGCGAACTTTGGGGTTTTCCATTGAAGACTGCCGCACTTTGATGGCCCTTTACGAGGATGAAACCCGCGCTAGCGCCGACGTCAAATCCGTGGCCAAACAGCACCTTTCCCGCATTGACGAAAAGATTACACAGCTTCAATCCATGCGAGACACACTTTCGCATCTTGTCTCGGAATGCGCCGGCGACAATCGCCCCGACTGCCCCATCTTGAACGACCTTTCCCTTCGCTAAAACGAAAAATCCGAGACGTAAAAGCCAGTCAAAATCGAAGACAGAGATGTACTGTTGCACGCATCCTGCCTCAATTTGAAGGGAAGAGTGGGTGCACCTGACAAGGCAGTTTTGGGAATCACCTTCAACCCAAAGACCCCGACGAAATTGGCTTATCCGGACAGATCGCCCCTCTTCCAGACAATTCGTTATCGCTACCACAGGTCACCGCGTCACGTTTATCGCTAACATACTGCGATGGCGGTCGTTTGAGACTTTCCCATAGGAAACAAGCCACATATACCGCACTCAAATTCAGGACTAAAGGAAATGACATGACCGTCACTGTTGGGATCAACGGATTTGGCCGGATTGGCCGCTGCACTTTACGGCACATTGCTGAGACTGCGCGCGACGATGTGAAAGTGGTCAAGTTGAATGCCACAGGCCCTCTGGATACCGCCGTCCACCTGTTTCGCTATGACACTGTTCATGGGCGCTTTAAGAATGACGTGAAAGTCGGCGACGGCACTCTGGATTTGGGCCAAGGCGAGATCGAAGTCTTCTCCACTTACAACGCAGAAGAGTTGGATTGGTCCGGTGTAGACATCCTTATGGAATGCACGGGCAAGTTTAACGACGGTGAAAAAGCAAAAATCCACCTCGAACGCGGCGCGAAAAAAGTCCTTCTTTCTGCTCCGGGCACCAATGTCGACAAGACCATCGTGTTTGGTGTGAACGACGACATGCTCGAAGCCTCAGACAAAATGATCTCAAACGGGTCCTGCACAACCAACTGTTTGGCACCAATTGCCAAAGTGTTGCACAACACGGTTGGCATTATTTCGGGCAATATGACCACGATCCACGCCTATACCGGGGATCAGTCCACCGTTGATCGCCGCCACAAGGATCTGTACCGCGCCCGTGCTGCGGCCATGTCGATGATCCCGACCTCAACCGGTGCCGCTAAGGCTCTGGGTGAAGTTCTGCCAGCCCTCAAAGGCAAACTTGATGGATCGGCCATGCGCGTGCCGACCGCCAATGTTTCGGCCGTTGACCTGACCTTTACGGCCAGCCGCGATGTGACCGAAGCCGAAGTGAACGCAGCCATGGCCGAAGCGGCCGCTGGCGAGATGAAAGGCGTTCTGGGCTATAACGAAGAACCGCTGGTTTCGATCGACTTCAACCACTCTGAAGAAAGCGCTATTTTTGCTGCTGACCAGACCAAGGTCACTGGCAAACGTCTGGTGCGCGTGCTGGCTTGGTATGACAACGAATGGGGCTTTTCGTGCCGCATGGCAGACGTCGCGGCAAAAATGGGTCGCCTGTAAACTTAGCCGCCATCTGACGCAAATTGTTGCGCCTCCGGACGCTCTCAGGCATATCTGATGCCAGAAGCTTCCGGAGGCGCTTTTTTTATGACCAACCCGATCGCCGTTTTCCTCGTGCTGCTTATTCTTGCAGGTCTGGGATATGACTTGATCTGGATGGATGGTCGGGCAACCCTTCTGTTATCACGCAAGTTCTTTGACTTGATCGAATGGGTCGCCTTCTGGCGTTAACCGGGATTAATCCATCCTCATCCGGACAGTGACGGATCCAGAAACAGGTGTTTGCCAATTTAGGCGGATCTGATCTTTGTCAGCACCCTGCTCGGTCGAGACATAAGGCACGGTGTATTGCGCAACGTTGGCCACATTTTTGACCTTGCCGATCATCACCACGGATTCCACGGCTCGGGTCTGCCCACCGAAGGGGAATTTGCCTTCACTATCAACTGTCCAAGTTCCAGACGCCGAATTTTCTGAATGCTCAATCACAAGTGGATTGTAGCAAGGCGTAACAACCGCATGAAACGTATTGCCCTCAAAAAGCACGTGCTTCCCCTTGGACATATCAAGCTCGGCATAGCTCGTGTCCACCGCATCAACTCGGTCGATGTTTGTACCTTTGATGGACCGGAACTTGTTACCTGTCACAGTCAACCCACCAATAAAATGGCCGCTTCCGTGGGGTTTGATCACCAGATAGGCAAACCACGGAGCCACATCCCCCGATAAGAACACATTATCTGTGATGCTAAGCGCCGAAAACGAGAACCCACTGGTGAAGTCTGGCTCTGGATCATACTCATTGGTCCACTCGATCGAGCAGTTGTCCACGTAGTTCCCATCAATGGTCGTGGAACAATGCGAGTCCGCCAAAATGATACCCGCGGTACGCAAGCCTGCAGATTCTGAGTCACCTTGGAAAAAGTGGTTTCCCGTAACCACGGTATTGGCCCCGCCAAGCACCAGAAAATGCCTGAACTGACTGGCCCGGTTGTTGCGGATTTTCACGTCATGCGCATTACGGTTGATGGCAATCGACACACGGTCCTGCGCCGGCGTGCCGTTTTCATACGTGAGAAACTGACAGCGATCGATCAACATCCCCTGGCACCCTAACCCGATTGACGTGATGGCCCGGTGTTTTGGACGCGTAAAATAACAGTCGCGGACCTGAAACACGATACCGGCGGGCGCCAACAAGATGCCACTGGCTTTTGTGTTACACTGGAACTCTATATCGGACAGCGCAAACACGCTGAGTTTTTGGAAACCACTAAAGTCCAAGATGTATTTAAAGCGCGTGAACGTGTAATTCTGCGTCCCTTCCGCATCAAACAAGGGCTTGCTCAACGTGATTTCTTGCGTGGCCTCATTCTTGGATTTGACATAGACCTCGCGCCCCACGCCATTGCTGGTTACCAAGGCACCGATCTGGATGTTGGCCACGTTTGTCACATTGGTGAGGGTACGATCATTTGACGAACTATAGCTCGCTGTCGAGGTCGCAACATCTGGCTCCCACGCGGTATCACCTGTCACATAGAACTGACCATTTCGGATCACCCGACGTTGCGCATATTCCGTGCGGTTTGCCACCGCTGCCTGCATATCAATCGGCTCGCTGATCGATATGCGCCGCCCGCCCATATCCAGCGATTCATGATCGGCATTGTTGAGCATGGATTGAAAAGCCTTTTTAAAGGCAAGTTCCTCATCGCCAAAGGCATCAATATAGCTGGGCAAATCGAAATTCTGGGTCAAGGACAGATACTTGTCAGCTGGCATTGTCACCGTGCCTTCAAATACGGCGCGCGAGTTGAACGTCACGCTATTTTCCAGATAGTATTCTCCCTTGGACACCAGAATGCTACGGCCATTTGAGGCTGCATTCGCGGCAATAAAGGCACTTGAATCATCCGTTGTGCCGTCGCCGATGGCACCAAAATCGCGCACATCAACCCAGTTCATCATGTCACGCAGGAATACCGAGGTGACATCCTCAATCACGATATCATCCACCCGAACGACACCCCCCGTGGCCCCAAGAAGGTTAAGGCCAAAATGGCCATAAAGCGGCTCGGTGCCCCACACCATGTCGACACCACCGCGCGCGCCTGCCCCAATGATGGCGCTAACCTCGACGACACTTCCATAATTCACAAGCGCCTGCGTTTGTCCCACTTCAACCACTCCCGAGACGTGGTCACCCGAACCGTCCCCAGCCCAGGCTGCGATTTGAACTGTCGGCAGGTTACCACTGATCGCTTTCACCCGCGCTGTTACACGCAAATAACAGCCCGGCAATAGGGGTGTTTCTCCCATGTATCGCAGTTTTTGGGTGGCTTCGGTTTTGACCAGTTCCAGACAGCCTGAAGAATCCTAATCCGCGGGCACATAGGCCGCATTGGCTGCCCCGTCATAGGTGTCTGACCCAGGCGTGCCATCACCGCTCGACCACACATCCAAACCTGCCTCAAATGCTGTTGGCATCAACAGCACACCATCCGTAATCGCCTTGTTCATGATAACCCTTTCCACAACGCCCAAACTGGGCCGCGCCTCGTCGCTAGGGGAATATCAATAGGGGTTTAACGACCTGCGATAGCACCGTGACGGTGGTATCATGCGGTCAGGCTCCGACGTCAGGCGAAGGGAGCAGTTGTACAGCGTTGATACGCCAGCTCCCTTCAATCACAATCATTTGGTAATCCAATACGTGCAGTTCACCGGATGTGTCCCGCACCAGCACGCGTTGCCAAAGCGCTCCGGCAATCTCACGTTGGTCTAGGAAACGCACTTCATCCGACCTCCACACCATGGGATACCCATTTTGCACCATCAGGCCAAAGTTCTCTGCCGTTCCGAAAAGCTGCTGGATGTTGGGGCTGGCAAACGAAAAGGCCGTCGAAAAATCGTCCCTTTGAAAGGCATGTATTTGTGCACCAATAACGTCTTCGACCCGTTTGTCTTGAGCCCACAACCCGCTGGCCCAAATGGCCATCAAGCCTGCAAAAATCCATTTCATATCTTTTCCCTCCCCACATCGAACTAGGGCTGCGGACCTTTAGGTCAATTCACAGAAGGTTTGGGATCACATTAGACCAAAGCAAAACGCGTGGTGCAGCCAACTACTGCTCTGGCTCATTCGACCTCAACAGCTCAACAGGCTGTCCATCATACAACCAGTTTACGAACCTCACAATCAACCTATATGCTACCATCCAAAGGACACCCCGAACTGATTTCCTATCCAAGGGCATCCACCAAAACCTTTTGTGGCCATGGACTTATCTGATTTCCAAGGAGACACCTCTTGTCGGAACGTATCGTCAAAGTTCGAAGCGCAGAGGACATCACAGCGGTCTGTGCGCTGGTCTGGGAGTTTTTTGATTTCCTGAAACTGCGTTACCCCGAAATGTGCGACGAGATTAATGCCTACATCAAAGAGACCAAAGTCGCGGAATATCTAGAGAATTTTTCAGACCACTTCTTGCCTCCTAATGGGGATTGCTTCCTAGCCTGTAACAATGGCGAACCCGCTGGCATCGTTATGCTGAAACGCAATGACGAGAACGAGGCTGAAATGAACAGGATGTACGTCCAAGACACCGCACGCGGCCTTGGATTGGGCAGAAAACTGGGCACAGCTCTCGTCGAAGAAGCGCGGGCTTTGAACTACACATCGATCAGGTTGGACGCCTTAAACCGCCACGTCGAAGCTTTACCACTTTACGAAAGCCTCGGGTTTGTGCGCTACACCGATCCGGATGCGTTTGGCGGCGCTGACGAACGGTTCATACGGATGCGCAAAACTCTTTAAGCCCACCAAAAAGACGGTTAATTCTTTTCAAAAACAAACCGAAACGCGCGGCGCAATTCGGCCTCCGCGTCGACTTCATACCACCGCCCATGTGCGAGAATGATCCGTTCTGGCTGCCAACTAAGCATACGTTCAACCGCAGCCCGCAAGGTGTGATACTGCCCGCGAAAGGTCATGCGCATGTCACGTGGCATCTGCCCGTCCGGGTCCATGATATTGGCCAGCCCGGCAAACATACGCATCCACCACGGCACATTCTGGAATTCAAAATTCTCGATCAGGTCGGTTAGAATCAAGGTTTTTGAGGCTTTGTGAAAGAACACCGCCTCTTGGTGCACGCGGCTGCCCTGCACCACCATCTGTTCCAACTGGCCTTGCCATGGGGCTTCGGCTTTGGCTGGTTTCAGATCGTAATCAATCCGCATTTCTATCTTGCGAGACGCCGCACGTTTGGCCACGCCCGGTGCGGCCCATGCCACTGCCTCGGGGAAAACACTCTGCCACTCCGCAATATAGGCATAGTGAATCCAGTTCGGAGCAATCACATGTTTCACACGGCCCAAAGCCCGCAATTCTTGTGCCAAAGCTTCATCAAAGGCCGTTGGCGAATGCAGCCACACATCGCCGTTGTCCAGCCGTACAACGGTCATGCGGGTTGAAAACGGCATTCCGTAAAACCGAATGGCAGGCCCATCCACGACCCAAATATCAGGCCCAACTGATTTCAGAGTATTGAGAGGTTCGTATCCCGTGCTCAAACCAACTCGCCTGCCAACGCCTTGTCGATCAACGCGATGGTATCTTCGACGCCGTATAGCGCAATGAATCCGCCAAAACGTGGCCCCTGAGACGCCCCCAACAGCACTTCGTAAATCGCCGTGAACCAATCGCGCAACGGTTCAAAACCGTTGTTTTTACCAATCGCGAACACCACGGATTGTAAAAAGTCGTCACTGTCAAAATCCGCTTCAGGCAACGGATCATCCTTGCCCATCATCGCGTTTTTGGCAGCAATCGCGGCCAAGGCGGCCTCTTTGGATTTCAAGGCGTCAGCCAATGCCTGCAGCGCGGTGCGTTCTTGATCGCTGGGCGCGCGGTACACTTTTTCAGGCTTCACGAAATCATGGAAATACCGAACGGCAAATCCAGCCGCCTGATCCAGATTTGGATGGGTCTCGGCTGTCGCGTCTGGCGCATATTTATTGATAAAGCCCCACAGTGTGTCTTTGTCTTCGGCATTCGATACCGACGCGATATTCAGCAACATCGCGAACGGCACAACCATGTCCGACTGCGGAACATTCCCGCCGTGGATGTGCCACACCGGATTGTTCAACTGGGCCTTCGCATCTTGACCGTGGTAGGCGCGCAATTGTTGGTGATATTCGTCCACCGCTTTGGGGATCACATCAAAATGCATCCGCTTGGCAGTTTTGGGCTTTTGGTACATGAAATAGGCAAGGCTTTCAGTGGACGCATAGGTCAACCAATCATCAATCGACACGCCATTTCCGGATGTCTTTGAAATCTTCTGCCCACTTTCATCCAGAAACAGCTCGTAAGTGAAATGCTCTGGCGCACGCCAACCCAAGATACGGCAAATCTTGTCATAGATCGGCGTGTTGGTGCTGTGATCCTTGCCATACATTTCAAAATCAACTTCCAGCGCCGCCCAGCGCGCGCCAAAATCTGGTTTCCACTGCAGCTTTACGTTGCCGCCAGTCACCGGGATCGTCCACTCTTTGCCGTCTTCGTCGTCAAAGGTGATCTCGTGGGTCTCGGTGTTGACCTTTTTGATCGGCACATACAGAACCCGCCCTGTCTCGGGGTGGAACGGCAGGAAAATGGAATAGGTCTGACGGCGTTCTTCGCGCAAAGACGCCAGCATCACCGCCATGATGTCATCGTATTTCTCAACCGCCAGTTTCAGGACTTCATCAAATTGGCCCGAACCATAGAATTCTGTCGCCGAAATAAACTCATATTCAAAACCAAACGTATCTAAGAAACGGCGCAGCATGGCGTTGTTATGATGCCCAAAGCTCTCATGCGTGCCAAACGGATCAGGCACCGAAGTCAGCGGCAATTGCAGATGAGGCTCCAAGCTTTTCGAATCCGGCACGTTGCTTGGCACCTTACGCATTCCATCCAGATCATCAGAAAAACACACCAACTTGGTCGGAATGTCCGAGATCAGCTCAAACGCGGTTTTTATCATCGTGGTGCGCGCAACTTCGCCGAAGGTGCCGATGTGGGGCAAACCTGATGGGCCATAGCCTGTCTCAAACAGAACATATCCCTTCTGAGGCGCCTGCTTTTCATAGCGTTTCAGCAACCGGCGCGCTTCTTCAAAGGGCCAGGCTTTTGAGACGAGTGCAGCGTCGCGCAGTTCAGACATGTCTATCTCCGACAATCACAGGGCGCTTCATTGCACCCCCAATCCGCGCTACCTATTGCCCATGGCCGCATCAGTCAATATTCTGCACTGCAACAACGCTTTTCATAAGGAATGTCACGTGTCTCAGGATATCCCCCACCCCCTTACACCGCAGGATTGCCTTGTGGCCGTCATGGTGGCCATTTCGGTCTCGGACGAAAACATCCGCACAGCAGAGCTGGTCAAGATCCAATCTGCCGTGAACAACCTGCCGGTTTTTGCCGAATACGACATTGATCGCCTGCAAACCGTGTCTCAGATCGTGTTTGATTTGTTCGAACAAGAAGACGGTCTGGCCGCCTTGTTTGGCCTGGTCCGCGAAAGCCTGCCCACACGTTTGAACGAGACCGCTTATGCGCTGGCCTGTGACGTAGCCGCCGCAGATGGTGCGCTGGCAGAACCTGAATTGCGCCTTTTGGAAGAAATCCGCTACGAGTTGGAGATCGATCGCCTACACGCAGCTGGTATCGAACGCGGCGCCCGGGCACGGCACATCGTCTAAAGATCCGCCGCGCTTAAACAATTTTAGCAGTAATTTTAAAGCTTTGGCATCTGTTGCGTCGCACAGTGGATG
>ERZ1046740.859-NODE-859-length-23518-cov-4.211056_pt1 | contig 23518 bp, 9 predicted proteins | sample MGYA00383093_ERZ1046740 | MGnify/ENA primary metagenome ERZ1046740 (study PRJEB29581, sample SAMEA5548363) | metagenome | biome: marine; feature: coastal; material: water | depth 25 m | study: Short-term variability in the microbial, nano- and picoplankton dynamics... | reverse complement strand
ATCGCCACTTCAAGATACTGGCAACTTGTCTCCTACATTTGGTATTCCAACTACATTGCCTGTTGGTCAATATCAAATTGTGTTGGATTCTATCGTAAGAGATTACGATCCTCGTTGTATGGGGATAAACGATGCTCCAGATACATTGATTATCAATGTTTATCCGAAACCGATTGTTACTTTAACTCCAAGTACAGACACAGTATGTGAAGGAATTACTACTTCGTTTACAGTAGATGTTTCAAACACTCATTGGTTTGCTGGAGATTCAGTTAATTGGAGGCTTGATTTCCTTGATGGGCTAGGCAGTACTTTAGGTGTCTCACCTCTAACTGGTTATGGTGATACAAATGTTACTTATACCACTAGTGCTTCGCTTTCAGTAGGAACTCATACTCTTGTTCTTACTTCTATCACGAATCTTGATGATACATGTACAAGATACTTGAATGATACTCTTGCAGTTACTGTTAACTTCTTGCCACAATTGACTATCCTAGATGTGATGGACCCAATTTGTGATGGAGATTCGTTAAGAGTTTCGTTTAGAGTAGATTCAATGAATCCAGGTGATTCTTGGAGCTTTACTTATACTGTTGTTCCTGAAAGTTCTTCAGCTCTTCCAGCTACTGTGTCTGGTGTTGCTGATGGCGCAGGATCATATACTGGTGTATTAACACTTGCGGATACATTTGGATATGGACCTTATAGTCGTTTGATCGATTGGGGACCAGTTCATAATTTGACTACAGGTTGTATAGAAATCGATTCTGTTCCAGATTCAATTTTCTACGTACACCCACTTCCAGCGGTTGATATCCAAGGAAGTCCTACTGTTTGTTCTGGACATTTCGATCCTGTAACTGGATTGCCAGTAACGGGATGGGAAGACGTTGCATCATTTAATGCCGTTGTTTCAGGAACCACTGTAGGGTCATTAAATAAAGATTGGACATTCTGGTATCACGTTGAGGATACAGTTTCAGGATATGTGTCTACTACTCATTGGTTGTCTGGTACAGGTGACAATGGTGGAGCGGCATATAGCCTAGATGTTCCAGATAGCTTATTCTATTATTTTGATGCAAGCGGTGACGAAAGAGGATTTAAATTAATCGTTGATAGCATAAAAATTACTTCGGGTCTAGCATTATGTAATGATCTGTTGAGACAAGACAGTGTGGTATTTACTGTGAATCCTAATCCTTACTTCGTATGGGATGTGCCGGATTCATTATGTCTTGGTTCTGCTCTAGAGTGGGATATCATTGCTACAGGTATGAAAGTAGCTGACGATTGGAGAGTTGGATTTAGCTGGGATCAAACAGCTTACGATCCTACTCCATACTTCGGTCCTAGAGATTTCGATGAAACTGGTTCTGATACATTCAACGTAACATTCCCAAATACAGGTTACCCAATCTACGCATCAATGTGGTACTTGTGGAGTGATACTTTAGTTAACAAAACAACTGGATGTTTCTACAAGCCTGAGAAATTGGATAGCGTAAGGGTTGACCCTCCTACAATTGCTGACTCATTATTCGGAAACACAACTGTTTGTGACAATTCTGGATACTTATATATGAGCGGTCACCAAGGAGTAATTCTTTATTGGGAAGCTTCTTATGATGAAGGATTTACATGGGATACAGTTAGAACTGTAGGAAACTTCCCAGAAATGAAGCCTGTAACATTTAGCAAGGATCTTGATACTATGTGGTATACTGACAAGACCTTCAAAACACGATACAGAGTTTGGGTTAAGAGTGGTGCTTGTGACAAAGATGTATCTAATGTAGCTCACGTATATGTGCATCCAAGACCGGATGCTGCTATCGTTGATCTAGACGACTTCATTTGTACTGGTGATTCTGCAAAACTGAGAATCAATGTTGTTAATGTTCCTACTAGTAATGATTGGACTGTTTACTATACAACTACATCTCCTGCAGGAAATGGAACAATTTCAGGTTCAGGTACAGGAATCTTCACACATTACATCTCTGGATTGAGTGGTACACCATCACATGTAACCCTCGATTCAATTTATAACAAAACAACAACTTGCCATAATACTGTACTCAGCGATAATGTTGATAGCGTCTATGTTTATCCTTATTCATTGGCTGGTACACTCGCTGCTGCTGATACTGTATGTAGAGACTTGAATTCAGGTACTCTTACACTTACAGGTTATACTGGAGCAGTTGTTAAATGGCAAAGTCAAGAATTAGGAGGAAGCTGGACCGATATTGGAGTAATAGCTGGTTCTTATACTTACTTAAATCTTGATATTACAACTACGTATAGAGTAGTTGTTCAAAACGGAACTTGTGATCCAGACACTTCGAACGAAGTTGCTGTTACTGTGATGGCATTGCCTCACGCTTCTATCTCAGGTTCTGATACAATTTGTCCTGGTACTACTCTTACACTTGATGTAGAGGTAGATAGCACTTACGGTGGAGATTGGGCAATTACATACTTGGAAGGTTCAGTTACTAAGGTTCTTACAGGAACTGGTGACGGAACACATTCTTTAGTGACTGGCTCTATATTCAGTACTACGGATGTTACTCTTCAGAAAATTGGAGTTACTACTCCTGTTATGAATTATGCAGCTTGTGAGAATACACAAATTGATAATCCTGGAACTGCAACTGTAACTATTATAGATCAAGCAACTGCAACAATCAACGACGGACCTGATTCAATATGTAGTGGCAGCAGTGCTACTATGACAGTAATTGTTTCAAATATTCTTTCTTCTGATTCTGTTAAAGTTGATTGGTCTATTGACGGAACGCCTCAAACAGCACTTGTATTTACAGGGGCTGGAAGCCATAACTTTACTATCCCAGCAAGTAGCCTGGTCGCTGCTGCATTACCTGCGAGTACTGATTTTGTAATCACTGTCGATACAGTTACCAACCTTAGTTCTACTGAGCCATGTGCTGGATTGGTTGATTCAGATCATACTATTAAAGTTCACAGAGCAACTGTTGGTGGTACAACTTCTTCGGATGCTACAGTTTGTATTGGTAACAACAGTGGAACAATTAAACTGGTTGATAATATTGGTACTATACTTTATTGGGAATCTTCTAACAATGGTGCGAGCTGGACACAGGTTAACAATACAACTGATGAGTTGACATATACGAACTTGACTGACACGACTTCTTATAGAGCGGTTAGCAAGAACGGATTATGTGGACTTGCTTATTCTACTGCAACTAAGATTTCTACGAAAGAATTATCAGCTACCATTGTTGGTGGAGACACTATCTGCTCTGGTTTGACTGATGATTTAACTATAACTATAACAAATGCTGACGCTGCTACATGGTATATCGCGATCCTTGAAGGAACACGTTATGATACTATCAGCGGAACAGGAAGTTCTTATACTCATACAACTGGTAGCTTGAACAGTACGACTGACGTTACTCTTCAGAGTATCTGGACTGGTACTAAGTCAACTCCAGATTGTTACAAATCGTTGAACAACATTTCAACTGCAACTGTAACTGTACTTACTAGACCATTTGCGACTATCGCTTCTGGACCATCTAGATTATGTGAAGGTGAGACATTCACATTCACAGTTAATGTAACAAGTGTACCAACAGGTGATGCTTGGACATTGACTTACGATCATGATGGAACTTCAGGAACTGTTAGCGGTGCTGGTTCTGGAACGTTTACTGCTTCTTCATTGAAAGCAACTACAACTTCTACAGATGTAATTACACTATCTAGCATTACTGCTACGAGTGGATCACATTCTTGTGATTCTACATTGTCTGAAACTCACACTATCATGGTTGATGAGTTCACAGTTGGTGGAACTACTTCTGGTACAGATCTAGTTTGTAAAGGAATGAATGGTGGTACTGTTGTATTGAGTGGAGAAACTGGTTCAGTTATCTACTGGGAATCTTCAGAAGACAGTAGCTCATGGACACAAGTAAATGAGACAACTACTACTCTTACATATGCTAACTTAAACGACACGACATGGTATAGAGCGGTTGTTAAGAATGGTGAGTGTGGAATCGAAAGATCTACAGCTACTAAAATTAGCGTTAAAGAATTAGGAGCAACTATCGTAGGTGGTGATACTATCTGCTCTGGTTTGACTGATGATTTAACAATAACTATAGAAAATACTGATGCTGCTACATGGTATATCGCGATCCTTGAAGGAACACGTTATGATACTATCAGCGGAACAGGAAGTTCTTATACTCATACAACTGGTAGCTTGAACAGTACGACTGACGTTACTCTTCAGAGTATCTGGACTGGTACTAAGTCAACTCCAGATTGTTACAAATCGTTGAACAACATTTCAACTGCAACTGTAACTGTACTTACTAGACCATTTGCGACTATCGCTTCTGGACCATCTAGATTATGTGAAGGTGAGACATTCACATTCACAGTTAATGTAACAAGTGTACCAACAGGTGATGCTTGGACATTGACTTACGATCATGATGGAACTTCAGGAACTGTTAGCGGTGCTGGTTCTGGAACGTTTACTGCTTCTTCATTGAAAGCAACTACAACTTCTACAGATGTAATTACACTATCTAGCATTACTGCTACGAGTGGATCACATTCTTGTGATTCTACATTGTCTGAAACTCACACTATCATGGTTGATGCGTTCTCAGTAGGTGGAACTACTTCTGGTACTGATCTAGTTTGTAACGGAATGAATTCAGGTACAATCAAATTAACGGGTCATAAAGGATCTGTTATTAGATGGGAATCATCTACAAATGGATCAGCGTGGGTTCAAATCAATAACTACACTACTTCATTAAATTACTTGAACATTACTGACACTACTCAATACAGAGCAATAGTTAAGAATGGTGAGTGTAATATTGATTCTTCAACTATCACTACGATCAATGTGAAAGAAGATCCAATCGCTACAATCAGCGGTGGAGACACTATTTGCAGTGGTTTGACTGATGATTTGACAATTACAATTGACAATACTTACGGTTTAACTTGGTATATCGCGTTGCTAGAAGGAACGAGAACTGATACTATTAGTGGAACTGGAAGTTCAATTACTTATACTACTAATGCATTGTTCAGTACATCTGACATTGTATTACAGAGCATCTGGACTGGAACTAAATCTTCACCTGATTGCTACAATACATTGAATAATGTATCAACTGCAACAGTAACTGTACTTGCTAGACCTTATGCGACTATCGCATCTGGACCATCAAGACTTTGTGAAGGTGCATCATTTACATTCGCTGTAAGTGTAAACAATGTTCCTACTGGAGACGCTTGGTTATTAAGATATGAGCAGGACGGAACACCTGGATCTGTAAAGGGAACTGGATCTGGTACATTTACTGCATCTTCTGTGAAAGGAGTATCGCCTACAAGTGAAACTATCACATTGAAAAGCATTAGTTCAACTCAAGGCACTAAGTCATGTGATTCTACATTGTCTGATTCTTGGACTATCAGTGTAGATCCGACAACAGTAGCTGGTACTATTGCTGATAATGATACGGTTTGTATGGGTGGAAGTGGATCTGCAGGTCAGTCTGCTGCCGGTACAGGACTAATAGTAAAATGGCAATCAAAAGTAGGTTCTGCTGGAACTTGGATTGACATTAACAACACAACAACTTCGAATCCTTATTACAACGTATTAGATACAACATATCTAAGAGCGGTTTACCAAAGTGGAGTTTGCCTAACGGCGAATTCTAAAATGGTAGTTGTTGTCCCTAAGCCTATACCAACTGCAACAATTGCAACTACATCAACCGATGATACGATCTGTGCTGGTAACACTGCAGATTTCGAGATCACTGTATCTAACGTAGAGGTTGGTCAAACATTCAGTGTATCTTACCTTGAAGGTTCTACCTTGAAGACTACTCCTACAATGACACAAGTTGCTGGTGGTGTTCATACATTGACTACTGGTACGCTTAATACTGGAACCACTATTGAATTGAGAAGCATTAAAGCGAAGCTAACTGCAGCAGGTTTGACTTGTGGTCAGAACTTGTCTGGAGCTATCACAATTGAGGTTCTTGAGAATCCAAAAGCAACTATCACTTCGATTGATTCTAGATTGTGTCATGGTGCATCAGCTAACTTCGTAGTCAACGTGTCAAACGTTCCTACAGGAGATACTTGGTCACTTGTATACTCTCAAGATGGTGTTGATAGTACAATAAAAGGTTCTGGTTCAGGATCGTATTCAGTATCTACTTCTAGAACAGTTACGGCTACTAGTGAGACTATCACTTTGAAAAGCATAACTAATACTTCTACAGGAGATATGTGTAAGACTTCTCTTACTGACTCTAGAGTTATCGATGTTGATGCTACTACTGTAGCTGGTACTATTGGTGCTGATGATACAGTATGTTGGGGTGGATCAGGAACAATGAAACAAACTGCACCTGGTGTAGGAAGCATCGTTGGATGGCAGTCTAGAGTTAAAGGAAGTTCAGCTTGGGTTGGTATAAACAATACAACTACTTCTTTGAGCTTCTCTAGCCTAACTGATACAACAGATTACAGAGCAGTTTATAAAAATGGTGTTTGTGATGTAGCTTATTCAAATGAAGTTACTGCTACTCCTAAACCATTGCCAACTGCAACTATTATGACGCAGCCTGCTACAGATACTATCTGTGCTGGTAATAAAGCAACATTGAGTGTTACAGTAAATAATATCGACGCTGGTGACAGTGCGGTTATAACATATGTTGAAGGTTCAGTGAGCAAGACTATCGGTTACCGATTGACTTCTTCGCCACAAACATTTGACCTTGTTACTGGAAGTTTAGCTACAACTACTGACTTAGTTCTACAAACTATTAAGAATGTAGATCCAACTGTAGGTCAACCAGAGTGTGGCAACAACTTGACTAACGTGGCTAAGGCTACAGTTACAGTTATCGATCTTCCAAGCGCTAGTATTGTGTCTGGACCAGATACACTATGCCAAGATGATCAAATCACATTCACTGTGAATGTGGCTAATGTTAAGGCAACTGATAGCTGGAGATTGCTTTATACTCTAGAGGGAGATATTGACACATTGTACGGAACAGGACCAACTACAGTTACTCATACTGATTACGATCCTAACACTGCACAATCTGCGATTATTTCTCTTACTGAGATCTTGAATACTTCTAATATCAGAACTTGTAAGTCTGACGATACTGATGACTGGGAGATTTACATCTTCAAGCCAACAGTTCCTGGAACTATCGAAGAGTCGGATACAATTTGTAAAGGTGGTAGTACTTCAATCAATGAAGAAATGGGTACTACTAAAGAGGGTAGAATTATCGAATGGGAATACAGAGCAAACAGTGCAACTGCTTGGACTACTATCCCGAACAATAACACTACTCTTAATATCATGAACTTGTTAGAAACAACTTCTTACCGTGCGATCTACAAGAATGGTGTGTGTGACACAATGCATTCTAACGTGATCACTATTGAAGTGAGAGAGTTGCCATTAGCAACACTTAGTGGTTCAGCTGTGGTTTGTGCTGGTGATAGAACAGACCTTACTATTACAGTAAGCAATGTAGGATCAGCTCAGATTTGGGAAATTGATTACTTAGAAGGAACTACTTCTAAGACAGTTTCTGATACTGGATCAGGAACATTTACACTTAATGTAGGTGGATTCATTACTAATACTGACATCACGTTGAGTGAAATCAGAACAGTAACTGGAACGCCACAATGTGTGAATGACAAGTTGACGAACAACGCAACGGTTACGGTTGAAGTTAATCAGAGACCATATGCTTCGTTAAACTCAGTTACATCTCCACTTTGTGAGACTGACGATGTTATGTTTAGTGTAACTGTTGGTAACGTAAGAAGCAATGAAGCTTGGACTGTTACCTACGATGTGAACAATACTGCTAGTTCTGGAACTTTGAATGGAAGCGGTCCGGGTACATTCACAGTAAACTACGGTAAAGTTGCCGCAGTTAATCCTGTGCAGGATAGCTACACTGTGAGTTTAGTGAGCATTGTGAATAACACAACGACATGTGATTCAACACTTAGCGGTTCTGCAACTCTTCTTATTGACGCTAAGTCAGCGCCAGGTACAATGTTGAATGAGGCTACTGTTTGTTACGCAGACAATAGCGGCGAAGTATTGTACTTCGGTGGTAACGGAGATGTTGTTAGATGGGAGTCGTCAACTGACGGTGGATCTACTTGGACTGGTATAGTTAATACTGATACCTTCCATAACTATTCGGATCTTACCGATACAACGTTGTTCAGAGTTGTAATGCAGAATGGTACTTGTGCCGAGGCTGCTGCAGTTCCTGTTTCAATCAATGTTAGACCATTGCCAGTGGCTACGATTTCTGGTTCGGATACTATTTGTGCGAATGAAACAGCGTCACTGACGGTTAGTGCTTCGAATACTTACGGTGAGAACTGGAATGTATCTTACTTAGCAGGAACTATACTAGATACTCTATCGGTTAATGGTCCGTTGACTTCTGGGACTATCGTAACAAATACAATAACGACCAACACTGATGTGACATTGAAGAAAATCTGGATGACTTCTGGAGCTCCTCAATGTTATAATAATGACTTAAATAACAATGCTACAGCAACTGTTGAAGTGAACGAACTTCCTGCTGTTAGCTTGATATCTCTTGAAGATTCAGTTTGTACTGGTAGCCCTGCAACTGGTAAATTGTCAATCAACAATGTAAGAAGTAACGAAACTTGGACTGCTTACTGGTCTGTGAACGGCGGAATCGCCGATTCAAGATCAGGTACTGGAGCTGGTAGTTTCAACTTCTCTACAGTTGGCTTGACAGTTAATCCTTCAATTGTAAGATTAGTAGACATTAGAAATACATCTACAGGTTGTAGATTCTTACCTACTGATCAAGATACTGTATTTGTAAGCCCACTTACAGCTGGTGGTACATTGTCAGGTGTTGACACTGTATGTTACGACGACAACTCTGGAAGAATTACTCTTGGAGCTGACGCGATCGGTGATGTAGTTAAATGGGAAGCTTCTGAAGACGGAGGAACTACATGGACAGATATCAATAACACGAATTCTATATACGATTACGCTGACTTAACTACAACTACTACTTATAGAGTGCTTGTGAAGAGTGGTGTATGTAATGAGGAATACTCAACAACAGTTCAAGTAGTTGTAAGACCACTTCCAGTTGCTGAGATCACAGGTGTAGGTGCAAACAGTGTTTGTGAAGGAAGCACAACTTGGATCACTTATAGTGTATCTAATGTAATGGCGTCTCAATCATGGACATTGAAATACTTAGAAGGTTCTACTACTAAGACAGTGAGTGGAACAGGAAGTATGTCAGATACAATCTGGACTGGCTCATTGAAGTCTACAACAGATGTAACTCTTCAAACAATTGTTATCACTTCTGGAGATCCACTATGTGCTAACATGAACTTGACGAACAATCAGACAACTACTATTACAGTAATTCCTGATCCTACTGCTAGCATCATTGATTTCCCAACACCAGTTTGTACTGGTACTAATCCATTAGTTACTGTGTTGGTAGGTGATATCAAAACTGGTGAGAGCTGGACATTGATCTACAGAGTGAACAATGGTACGAACCAATCAACAAGTGGAATAGGTCCAGGTAAATTTGCATTCAACATTGGTTCATTGACTAATGTAGGAGCAAACGGTCTGAGACTTGTTTCAATTACTAATACTGGTTCTACTCCAAACTGTACTGCAGGTCTTTCTGATAGTGTGACTATCAATGTTGATGCTACCTCAATTGGTGGAACAATCAGCGGTCCAGACGTAGTATGCTACAATGGAAGCGGAACACTTACATTATCTGGTAACAGAGGGAATGTCGAGAAATGGCAATCGTCTACTGACGGTATCAACTACTTCGACATCGCTAATACAAGTTCTACTTTGAACTTTGCTAACCTAACTCAGAAAACTTGGTATAGAGCTGAAGTTAAGAATGGTTCTTGTGACCCTGCATTCTCATCTGTGAAGATTGTAGATATTCAAGCTTTGCCTACAGTATCTATTGTTAATCCTACACAGGACATATGTTCAGGTACTTCAACGAGTATTACTGTTAACGTTGCTAACGTAACAGGAACTTCTACTTGGACATTGAACTATACTGAGAATGGAACGCCTAAAACGTTCCCTGGAACAGGTACTTCTGGTACTATCAACCTTGGACCTTATACTTCAACGACTACAATCGTAATCACTGGAGTATCTGTTACTAATGGCTTGATGTGTAGCAATACAGTTTCAGAAACAGCAACAATCACTGTAATACCTAACCCAACTGCAACTATCGATTCAGCTCCAGATAGCTTATGTCAAGGAGATAACGTGACATTCACTATCGCTGTTGATGATATTGCAACTAATGAAGATTGGGAATTAGATTATACAATCGACGGTGTAGCCGGAGCAACAGTTAAGGGTACAGGTTCTGGAGTATTCAGTGTGAATTCTCTAAGAGCTGCTACTACTGCTACTGATGTAATTGCACTAACATCTATCAAGATGGTAAGTGCTCCAGGTTGTACTTCATCCCTTTCTGATAGTAAGACTATCAACGTAAGCCCAACAACTGTACCGGGTACATTAGCTGCGAACTCTACTACTGTATGTTACGGTGGAAGCGCAACATTGACATTGACAGGTAAAGTTGGAGATGTTAAGAATTGGGAATACTCTACTAACGGTGGAGCTACATGGACAGTAACTTCGAACAAGGATACTACCTTAACTGTAACTAACTTGACTGAGACTACTCAGTATAGAGTTTATGTACAGAGTGGACCTTGTGCTGGTGCTTACTCTAATGTTGTTACGGTAACGGTTATTCCTGAGCCAAATGCAACTGTTAGCTCTAACGCTAAGGTTTGTCCTGGTGATGCTGCAACATTCACATTGCACGTAACTGATGTTGCTGCAACTGATGCATGGTCTGTAGTATACAGAAGAAACGGTGTTGCTCAGGCTCCTGTAACAGGAACTGGCCCTGGTGACTTCGACTTCACTGTTGCAGGTTCTGCATACATGGGTAACCCAACATTGATTACTGTTGATTTAGTAAGCATAACTAATACAACTTATGGTTGTACTAATAGCAGCTTATCTAGCTCAGCGTCTGCTAAGGTTACTCCTAACCCAGTAGCTGCATTCACTGCTGCTAATAGCTGTGAGGATACTGTTGTATCATTCGTGAACAACAGCTCTATTCCTGAAGGAACAATCACTACTTACAAGTGGTACTTCGGTGACGGTGATTCTTCATCTACTCCAGATCCAACACATGCTTATGCAAATGCTGGAACTTACAATGTGACTCTAGTTGCATGGTCTGATAATGGATGTAGAGGTGAAGTAACTAAGACTATCACTATCTATGACAACCCAGTTGCTGACTTCAACTTCAGTAATGTTTGTCAGAATGAAGTGTTTAGCGCTACTGACGCATCAACTGTTGCAAACGGATCGATCGTAAGCTGGTTCTGGACATTCGGTGACGGATCTACTTCAAATGCGAAGAATCCTACTCACAACTATAGTACTAGTGGTAACTACGACGTAATGTTAACAGTAACTACTGATAACGGTTGTACGAACACTGTAAGTAAAGAGGTTACTATTTACATCCTTCCTGAAGCGAGCTTCGTAGCGGAGCCAGTTTGTGAGGACGATGTAATGAACTTCGTAAATACTTCAGCAATTGGATACGGAACGATGAGTTACGAATGGGACTTCGATGGTCAGGGTACTTCTACTGATGAAGATCCTAACTTCACATTCGCAGGATTCGGACAGTTCAACGTTCAAATGATCGCTACTAGCAACAACGGTTGTAAAGACACGATCAACAGAGACGTAACAGTTCATCCTAATCCAACTGCAGCATTCAGTGTTGATCCAGTATGTATTGGTGAGACAAGTGAATTTGTAAATAGCTCTTCTGTACCTACAGGAAGCATCGTTGCGTACTTCTGGCATTTTGCTGACGCAAGCTTCTCTGGATTGGAGAACCCAACTCACACATATGCTGCTCCTGGTACTTACAGAGTTAACTTGAGAGTTAAGACTGATAAAGGATGTACACATGATGTAACTGAAGATGCAATTGTAATTGCTCTTCCAGATGTACAACTTGTACCAAACGATTCACAACACATTGGTGGATGTGATAGCGTACAGTTGTCAGCACGTTCTGATGCTAGAACATGGGATTGGATGAGAAACGGTGACACTGTTACCACTGGTGTGGCTAGCATATTTGCCAGCAAAACTGGAATGTATAAAGTGACGGTTTCTACGGGGACTCTAGGTGTAGTTTGTTACAATAGCGATTCAGTCTATGTGAAAGTAGAACCACTGCCAACTGTAAATGCTTGGCCACGTGATAAAGTATCTCAGACTATAGATTCGATTTCTAAAGGTCAATCAATTGAGCTACATGCATCAGGTACAGGTTACCAAGTGAATGAGTCTAGCTTCGTGTGGGATCCATCAGGAGCTGACTTCTTAGACGGAACTAACGTTGGAACTGCTGTAGTTACTTCTCAGTTCTTGGGTAACGATCAAGTATTCACAGTTGTATTGACTGACGGATTTGGATGTACTGCTTCTGCTACTGTTACAGTTATTGTACTTGACGACTTCAATTTGTTCCCATACAACTTGATTACGCCTAACAATGATGGAATGAACGATAAGTGGATTATCGAAAATATCTGGGCATATCCAGAAGCTGAGGTGACAATCTTTAACAGATACGGTATGGTTGTATACCAAGGATCTAACTACGATCAAAACCAATGGGATGGTAAAGATGACAACGGAAAAGATCTTCCAGACGGTGCTTACTACTATGTAATCACGCATCCAGATCATCCAGATACGGTTTACAAAGGATCAATTAACCTTATCAAGAACAGATAATAATTAGGACACACCCGTAATTTAAAATGAATAGTAAAATGAAAAGAATCATTGTTTTAATTGCGATTGCTGTATTCGGCATGAACGATGTGATGGCACAACAAGTACCAATGTATAGCCATTACTACTACAACAAATTCTTGTACAACCCAGCTCTTGCAGGGAACCAGGACTATGGACAGCTGATTCTTGTTAATAGGAACCAGTGGAACAATATCCCTGGAGCCCCTAAGACAACGGCCTTCACAGTAGATGGCCCGATGAAAAACAAGAACATTGGCCTAGGTCTCGGTATTTACAGAGATCAAGCAGCCCAGTTCAACATTACTGGCATTCAAGCAGCATACCGTTATGGTTTGAAGCTAGATGCGGATCAAACGATTAATTTTGGTCTGAGTCTTGGTGCCTTAGCTAATAGAATTGACTTCTTGAGTCTTACTGCAGTTGATCAATTGGATCCTGTAATAGCGAATACTTTTCAAAATGCGACTGGTTTTGATGCCAACATTGGTGTCAATTATAGCTGGAAGACTTTGAATATTGGCTTTACAGTTCCTCAGATCATAGCTGGAGATTTGGCATATGAATCCTTGATTAATAAAGCTAGTCTTAAAGCGAATAGTGCGAACTATGGTCTGGTTAGACACTTTATTGCACACGCTAGTTATGATTGGGATCTACAAGGTGACGGTACGTGGTGGTTACAACCTATCGCAATGTTACGTGTAACTCCAGGCGCTCCAGTACAATACGACGTGAATGTTCGTTTGAACTACATGAAGAAATACTGGTTAGGAGCTATGTACAGAAGTGCATATGCTGCTACAGCGAGTGTTGGAATGAAAGTAGCAAATCAGATTGTTGCAGGTTATGCGTACGACTTCGCGTTGCACAATAACGATATCAATTTGAAGAGCTATACTAGAGGTGCTCATGAAGTTATGGTCGGATACGAATTCGGCGGTAACGTAATGGATGATCCAGAATTGAAAAAGAAGCTTAAAGATATCGATGACAAAATCAAAGACAATGATGAAGACATCGATTCATTAGGAGGAGAGGTAGAACAGAACAAAAAAGATATCAAAGATAATGCAGATGAAATCGACGATAACGACGATGACATTCAGCAAATCAATGATAAACTGAAAAGTTTTGATGATTTCATGGATCTATTCGATGAGTTAGGTCGACCTAAGGCTGGAGCAAATGATATAGTCATGAGTGATGGTTCTGTAATTGCTTTCAAAAACGTATACTTTGCTACTAACAAATGGGATATCAGAGAAGTGGATGTAACGGAATTAGACATTTTGACTAATATCCTTAAAACAAATCCTGGTATTAAGATTGAAGTAGCTGGTCACGCTGATGAGAGAGGAACTGATAAATACAACCAATGGTTGTCTAACATACGTTCTAATTCAGTTAGAGACTACTTAGTTAAAAAGGGTGTAGACGCTTCTCAGCTAGAGCTTAGAGGTTATGGTGAAGGAACTCCTGCATCTGACGTTTACAGTGAGAACAGAAGAGTTGAATTCAAGATTATTAAGAAATAATTAAACGATCTATAAATCAAAGGCCTTCACTGAATGTGAAGGCCTTTTTTTTGTGCTTTTTAAAGAACTTTAACGATTAAGTGATAAAATCCTACTTGGAAACGAACAAATGTGATTCAGGTACGTTTAAAAGCCATATGAGAAACTATTTACTTGCTGCCCTAACATTATTTTTATTCTCCTGCAGTCAAAATACTAATACAAACCAAAATGCATCTGTTATGGATATTGATTCTACTTTAGCGAAAAAAGATTTTCATGAACTGAATATCATGAGTCTTGAGGGAGATTCGAGAATTGACTTTAGTTCTTTTCAAGGTAAAAAAGTTCTTATAGTCAATGTGGCTAGTAAGTGCGGGTATACTTACCAATACGAGGGTTTGCAAAAATTACATGAAGAGCACGGTGATAAAGTGCAAATTATTGGGTTCCCGTGTAATCAATTTTTATTTCAAGAACCAGGAGACAAGGATAAAATTAGATCCTTTTGTTCTGTTAATTACGGAGTCACATTTCCAATTACCGAAAAAATAAAAGTCAAAGGGAGAGGTCAACATCCTATCTATAAATGGCTGACTAAGGAGAATCTCAATAAAAAAGGCAATTACAAAGTTTCTTGGAATTTTAATAAATTTCTTATCTCAGAAAATGGAGAACTTCTAAATCATTTCGATTCAAAGAAGGAACCTATGGGTGATGAGATTTTAAGTGCAATTGGTGCTATTTAACCCTTGTCCAAACAGCAGTCCGCCCCAAAAAGGGCATACCCATAACGTATCCTCTTAAGTTCAATGTGTTGGTGGACCCTTCAGCGAATTTCATGTATCCGCTATAAGTCCGTCCGACCTTTGGGTCATACACTGTACCGCCCTGCCAGCGATCTTCAGTAGGGTCATAAGTGAAGTTTTTGAGGAGTACAAGCCCCAATCGCTCACGGTCACGCTTAGATTTGTTGGGATTGTTATAGTCTAACTTTCTTTTTCCATCAGGTTCGTTGGGTTCATTCATCCATTCCACTTTGCCTGAGTATTTGTCATTCATCGCCATAAATATCCGCACTTTGGCGTCCATTTCTTCATTCATATAGGTGCCAATAATTTCTGACGGATTATGCTTTTGTATTCTTTCTCCGTCAGTTTTAAAAGATAGAAAGAAGAGACTCACACAAATAATTGTAATTGTTTTTTTCATAGCTGTAAATAGTTCTCCCAGTGTAAAATAGTCAACGAGAAGAATCTCAAATTTGACTACTAATTTAACGCATGTTATTCAAAACTAATTGTTGTGCCCTCCAAGGAATCGAAGCGAGTATAGTTACTGTTGAGCTTAATCTATGGAGAAATACGAAGAACGTTATTGTTGGATTGCCTGACAACGCAGTCAAAGAGAGTGAATTTAGAATCTTAAATGCTTTTGTAAATATGGGCTATAACGTGCCTAAAAAATTCTTTCTGGTTAATTTGTCGCCAGCTGATTTGAAGAAAGAAGGTTCGTCTTATGATTTACCAATAGCTCTTTGTCTCTTGGCCTCTTTTGGGCTGATTCCAATTGAAATGCTTATTGATTCTCTGATAATCGGGGAATTGACACTGGAAGGCAAAATTAAGGGCATTAAAGGGGCCCTAATTATGGCTGCAGAAGCAAAGCGAAAGGGTTTAAAAAGAATCATTCTTCCTCTACGAAATGTCGAAGAGGCAGCCGTGGTTGATGGTATTGAAGTATATGGATTTTCTAACCTCAATGATTTGATTTCATTTATGACTGGGGAAATTGCCCTTGAACCGGCTTCTGTAGAAATTGAACAACTTTTGGCACGACAAGATATCGGAGCGCTCACTGACATTGCTGATGTAAAAGGACAATCGACTATTAAGAGAGCAATGGAAATTGCGGCATCTGGTGGCCACAATATGCTTTTAGTGGGTCCACCTGGAGCAGGAAAAACAATGCTGGCCAAAAGGTTGGCTGGAATTCTACCATTGCTCAACCCAGATGAAGCGATTGAGACAACTAAAATTCATTCGGTAGCGGGAATGCTCAGCCCTTTGTCAGGGATAGTGTCTCGTAGACCTTTCAGAAGCCCGCATCATACCATTTCGGATGTGGCATTAGTAGGTGGAGGTACGAATCCTCAACCCGGAGAAATTAGCCTTGCGCATAATGGTGTTCTATTTTTGGATGAACTCCCAGAGTTTAAAAGAGGTGTACTTGAAGTCATGAGACAACCTATTGAAGATAGAAAAATCACTGTTACCCGTGCAAGATTTACGGTAGACTATCCTGCAAATTTCATGCTTATTGCTAGTATGAATCCGTGTCCTTGCGGATATTATAACCACCCTGAAAAAAGCTGTACTTGTCCTAAAGGAGCCGTTCAGCGATATCTTAGCAAGGTTTCGGGACCTTTGTTGGACAGAATTGACATTCAAATTGAAGTTGCTCCTGTCCCTTTTGAAGAATTGCATAGTGGATATAGTTCTGACTCAAGTGAAACGGTTCGAGAAAGAGTTACAAGAGCACGGAAAATTCAACAAGAACGATTTCGAAACCTTAAAAGCCAATACACAAACGCTCAAATGAGCTCCTCAGCATTCAGGAAATATTGTAAAATTGATTCAATGACGCAAGTTATGATTAAAGGAGCTATGAAGAAGTTACAGCTTTCTGCTCGTGCATATAATCGAATTTTGAAAGTTTCGAGAACCATTGCGGATCTTGATAATTCGCTAAACATTCAATCCAAACATCTTGCAGAAGCAATTCAGTACCGCAACTTGGATAGAGACAATTGGGGAAAATAAGTCATTCTAATACCCAATTAATTTGTCATCATTTTAACCCTTGGGTACAGTAATTTTCTTTTTAATAGATTCAATTCCATGCTTTAGCCAAATCAATAAATCTTATTGCTTTCGCACCTTCTTTTTACATCAGCAACGAACTCTTTTACGACATGTTTTTCCGGAAGGCTCTCCTTTAATGCCATGTCAACCGACAATACTCGTATGAGCAGAATTCTCCACAAATAGTAAATCGTAGGGACTAAATCAGTTCGACCAAGAGTGGTCGAATCAGTTATTTCAGAGTTATAGCTTAAACCTTAGCTTTGAGAACCCTTATCGCTTGCATTCCGATAAGAAATACCGGATTGAAGAGTTGTACAATTGAAAAGTTAGCAGCTGACCGAAGGTGATTGATTTTGACCTCGCAAAGGTGTTGTTTGTTGAAACAACCTTTTTTCCCTCTCACCAGTGTTTGCCATACCAAACTTTTCTAAAGCCTTTCTAGTCCTCTCAATTCAAAAATTACCATGCAGCTTTTGAGAGCAAGATATTTTTTTTCATACGAATCAGTGTACTAATTAGTGCAGGCCTTTCAGTCCAATACAAGTCGTGCCCTCTGCCCTCAAAGATTTTGAGTTCAGAGCTCTCGGCATTAATTGCCATTTCTTTGGCCTTGAAGGCATTTATGGGATATATCAGACCATCATCTGATCCGTGAAGGAACACTATGTGAGCCTTTATTTTTGACCAACCATTTTGAATCTTAGCGAGTTCGCTCGAATGCCTGAGCTTTTCTTCATTAGCCATTCGAATTGTGGTTGGCAATAAACTCGATATAAATCGTCCCTTTGTCCAATGAGTAAATGAATAGGTTTTTTCCGCCTCAGGTATCAAGGAGCTAGATTGGAATACAATTCCATCGATGAGCTCAGATTCGTTCATAGCTAACTTAGCAGTCACTGATCCACCATAGCTAGAAGCCAACACGTATACCCCACTATTCGGTTTGAGCTCCTTTATTGCCTTGGCACAGAGTTGGGCCTGAAGGTCGAGATCATGAATAGGCTTACCGAAGTTGGAATATCCAAATCCTGGACGATCGACTGCGGCTAAGCGATATTCTCTTCGCAATAATGAATCTTCGAAAAAGGCTTGCCAAAAAGAGGATGAACTCGGAGAACCATGAACCATTAACAAGAGAGGTTTTTCTTGGGGCCCTGCCCAGACGTAGCGCATTTCAACACCACCCATTGAGGTTCTTTCTACTCCACATTCGCTGAAACCATTTTGTTCAAATAGTTCAATAAAATCTTGATCCGAGCTCCTGAATTTTGAAAACTGAAAGACGAAAATTATCAAGGGCACTAGTACTAAGAGTGCGTAGAAACGTTTCTTTTTAAAGATTGATTTTTTCACTACTCATAAAACGCCAGCTGGAGTATTTTGATTTATTCACCCAACATGATTCGGTAAAATCTAATTATTCTTAGTCCAAAGGACCAAATTCGGTGAATAGACCGTATCTATTTTAAAATTTTCTGAAATGAAATTGTCCAAATATGCATTACCTGTCTCAGGAATCACGATAAAGTTCGGACTGACTTCTTTGATTCGATCATATTCGTCCTTCAAGCTGATACCAAAGGCATCAATATGATCTTGATTGAACATTAAAGTATTATGTACAAATTTCTCAATCGGGGATTTATCCAAAGTAAAGTATAAGATGTTTTTCTTCTGAATATAGATTCTATCACCAGCTTTGATCTTATTCTTCAAGTCCCGCTCTAGGCTTATCACTGGATCATGCTTCCTGCTTTTCAATTGACTGTATTGTGCAATCAAGCTTCCCAAAACTCCGAGACTTAAGAAAAGCCAGGCATATCGCCTCAAAATTTTAATGGATCTGTGTTTCCCAATCCGAATGGCTTCCAAAGCAAAAATGCTCAGTGGGAGTAAGGCTTGATAATAATAGTGAAAGAAAGATTTACCTGTGGCAAAAATTGCTAGCCAAACCATGATAATCCAGATACCCGAAAGAAGAGAAATACGCTCGTCTTTTTCACTGTCTAAGAATCCAATAATCAACAGAATAGAGAGAGGTAAAAAGGCCAAATAGAATTCGCCTAAAAACTGTAGTCGTTCGATTATTCCCGGATTATTGCTATAGCGAGATGGAATGCCAAAACTGACTTCTAGAAAACTAGAATAATTACCAGTTACCCAATAGAAGAAATTTACTAAAGCAAAAGGCAAAAGAAATGCTGCGAAGCTAGAGCCAAGCCGATAGAAAAGAGTTTTAATTGACTCATGCTTCCAACTCAAAATCAACCAAAAAACACCTAGCGCAGTATAGTCAAAGAGCACATGGTACTTGATAATGAAGCCTAACCCACACGCGAAACCAAACCATAAATAATCCGTGTTTCTTTTGGCATTGAGAATTTTGAAAGCACCCCAAGAAGTGAAAAAGACGAAAAATATTTCTGTATTCGAAGCCCAAGACCATTTGTGGAGTGAGGCCAGTAAAAGAAATAGTAAACCGCTTCCAAGGCTAAAAACTTGACTGCGATTGAAGCCAATCAGAATTCGATACACGTTAAATCCAGTTCCAGCAATAAACAATATGGCCAAGATTCGAGCCGCAATTAAGGTGTTACCAAAAGCAAATATTGCAGAAGCAAATATTGCATAAATACCAATTGGTTTTACATCGACATAGTCGACAAAAGGGAGGTGTCCTTTAAGCCATTCATTGGCCATTACCGAATATGTTGAGACATCGTGATCGAGCTCATAGGTAAATAGAAGCTGACCGCGCAGTAATAATGTACCTGCCAGTAAGAGTAAAAATACTTTATACCTTGAGTTAGTAGCCTGAATTGCTCCGTAACGAAGAGAATTCGATATTGAAGAAATGAAATCCACTACATCGGCTGGTCCTCAGCCCAATGAGCACGCTCATCGTCTGACCATAGATCAGGGAAAAACATCCGTCTTTGATATTTTGGATGCATGTATTTTTTCCAATCCGATCCTCCCGTTGCCTCCTTAGTCTCTTCACCGCTTTCAAGATAATGCTTGGCTGAGTTATAATGCGCCATTACCCAAGTGATGTTAACCGTGCGATCTAAATGTCGCATAGCTTTGATCAGGCTTTCATCTTCTCTTGTCTCTTTGGGAAGCCCTTTGAATTTTGCCCATAAATTTTCGTGTTCATATTCTCCCGCTATTCTGATAAATTTTTCCTTATAGCGCTCTTCAAACAGAGATAAGGTCAATGTTTTTTTACCTGTTTTATAATCCTTGCCTGCCGCTTGCCAATACATATGCTCAATTTTATCTTCCCAGCCAGTATTTTCAGGGAATGAGCTTCTATACCGTGCATCAATTAAATTGATGATGTCGGTACAACAAATTTCTATGATTCTATATTGACCACTTTGAAATCCACTCGCAGGCGTTAAAGTTGTACGGAATTTTAAGTACTGTTCTCTATCCATACCGTCCTTCATGATTTCAAATGAAGATGACAAAACATTAAAATAACGTGAAATACGATATAGTCTGTCCGCAAAGAATTCCGGGGTGATATCATCATTATCCGCTACTTGTCGGATCTCATGTAGTATCATTTTGAACAATAATTCGTTAACCTGATGATACATGATGAAAACATTTTCATCCTCAAGAATTGTTCTTGGTTTTTGAAGACTTAGCAAAGTGTCAACTTCGATATAGTCCCAGTACTGTATTGGTTTACTCCAGTACAACCCTTCCAAATGAGTGTCCGTATTTTGACCGAGTTCGGTATATTTTTTATTCAGTTTTTCTTTCCAACCTTCTTCTTGTGTCATAGTAGTTTTTCTGTATGTCCTTCCTTATGCTTTAATAAAGCCTAGCTCAATCAATCTTTCTCGTAAAAATTCACCTGCAGTGATGTCGTCAAAACGCTTTGGATTATTATCGTCCACACACCCGTCCAAACAACTTAGATCCATGTCGCTATTCGGGTGCAAGAAGAAAGGAGTAGAGTATCGAGGTTTTTTTAGTTCTTCTAAATCTTCAGGATTAACAACCCTATGTTTTGTTGAGCGTAATTTTCCGTTTGTCAGTCGCTCTAACATATCTCCAATATTGATAACAATTTCATCAACTTGAGGGCTCACATCAATCCATTCGCCGTTCAGAGTTTGGGCTTGTAAACCAGCCGCACTTCCTCCCATGAGCAAAGTTATCAAGTTAATATCGCCGTGTGCAGCTGCTCGAACCGCACCAGGAGGTACATTGCTCACATCTGCCAAAGGATAATAGTGCAGAAGACGTAATATGCTATTACCTACTTGTATTTTGTGGTCAAAGTAATTCTCATCTAATTTCAAATAAAGTGCTGTGGCTCTTAATAGATTCCTGCCTGTTTCCGAAAAAGTTCGGAAAACGTTTAATCCAACATCTTTAAGATCAGGACTTTCATTTACCCAAATGTTTTTTGGGTATTCCAAGCGGTCCAATTCATCTTGGCTTAACTCTTGTCCAATATGAAAGAATTCTTTTAGGTCGGGCACCTTCTCGCCTTTGGCACTCTCTCTATTCTTTGAAATATAACCGCGTTGTCCATTTACTTTGAGATCTTCATAATGTTGTTTGATGTCATCATCAAGGTCAAAAAACTCTTTGGAAACTCGGAACAACTCATCTCTCAGATTGGCTGATACACCATGGTTTGCAACAATCGCAAAACCCATATTAGAAAATGAATCACCAAATTCTTGAATGAATTTTTCTTTTCGATTTGCATCTCCAGATACAAAATCTAAATAATCTACACGTGCTATTGAATTACGCTTCACGGTTGTAAATATAAATATTCAGAAGTATTCCGACGAATCGAATTACAAGGTTCCTCTTATGCGCTGCTCGGCTTCAATGGATTCGAACAATGCTTTGAAATTCCCTTTTCCAAAGGACTGAGCGCCTTTTCTCTGAATGATTTCAAAAAACAAGGTTGGGCGGTCTTCAACTGGCTTAGTAAATATCTGAAGGAGATAACCTTCATCATCTCGGTCCACCATAATACCCAAAGACTTGAGGTCCTCGAGGTCCTCATCAATATCTCCTACCCGATTCATTACTGTATCGTAATATGTGCCCGGAACAAAGAGAAACTCCACACCTCTCCTTCGCATCTCACCAACTGTTTCTATGATATTATTCGTCGCCACCGCAATATGCTGACAACCAGATCCTCCATAAAAATCGAGATATTCTTCAATCTGCGATTTTTTCAGACCTTCAGCCGGTTCATTTATTGGAAACTTGATTCGACCATTCCCATTGGTCATGACCTTACTCATTAATGCCGTGAATTGAGTGGAGATATCATTGTCATCAAATGTGATAAGATTTGCAAAACCCATGGTCTTCGCATAAAACTCACCCCATTTGTTCATTTCGCCCCAACCTACATTGCCCACCATATGGTCAATATATCGCAATCCAGTGGTAGAAGGATTATACTCCGATTCCCACTTCTGAAACCCAGGTAAGAACACACCTGAATAATTCTTTCTCTCTACAAAAATGTGAACCGTATCACCGTAAGTATGAATTCCTGATCGGACAACTGTCCCTTGATTATCAGATTCTTCTGTGGGTTCCATAAATGACTTTGCTCCTCTGGATGTAGTTTCTTGCCACGATTTTGTGGCGTCATCAACCCAGAGGGCAATTACCCGAACTCCGTCACCGTGTTTTGCTATGTGCTTAGTAATCTCACTCTCTGGATCAAAAGGTGTGGTTAATACCAATCTAATTTTATCTTGAACTACGACATAAGAACATTTGTCTTTAACGCCTGTTTCCAGTCCTGAATACGCCAACGATTGAAATCCAAACGCTGTTTTGTAGAAATGTGCCGCCTGCTTTGCATTCCCAACATATAGTTCAACGTAATCGGTCCCATTAAGGGGTAAAAAATCTTGCGCTTCTGGAAATATTTTTTCCAATGTATAGCTGAAATCGTCAATGTTTTTTAAAGTATCCATAGATTTTCTCTCTAGTTCTAAATCCAAATAGTACTAATCGTACAAGGGAGTATAAAAGTTGGCAATTTAGATGGAGAAAACAGAAGAAAAAATGAGGATACT
>ERZ1046740.857-NODE-857-length-23541-cov-26.695265_pt1 | contig 23541 bp, 23 predicted proteins | sample MGYA00383093_ERZ1046740 | MGnify/ENA primary metagenome ERZ1046740 (study PRJEB29581, sample SAMEA5548363) | metagenome | biome: marine; feature: coastal; material: water | depth 25 m | study: Short-term variability in the microbial, nano- and picoplankton... | reverse complement strand
GCCTCTTCCAGCATGTGAAGATGGTCTTTGAGGTCGTTGCGGTTTTTGAAAGCAACGCCGTATATCCGCTGCAACATCGGATTATCCGAGTTGCCACGCCAATACGCGCCTGCGACCTTCATCAGCTTGAACGAATCCGCTGGTACTTGACCGGTATGGACAAGATGTGGGCCGCGGCAAAGATCCTGCCAATGGCCGTGCCAATACATGCGAAGATCTTCGCCCTCGGGAATCATTCCGACAAGCTCAACTTTGTAAGGCTCGTTGTTGGCCTCGTAATACTTCACAGCGCGATCACGATCCCAAATTTCAGTGGTCACGGGCTCTCGCTTGTTGATGATTTCCTTCATCTTCTTTTCGATGCGGGCAAGGTCATCCGGTGTGAACGCTTCGGCGCGGTCAAAGTCATAGTACCAACCGTTTTCGATGACCGGCCCGATTGTGACCTTGGTGTCGGGCCAAATTTCCTGCACAGCGCGCGCCATGATATGCGCCGCGTCGTGGCGGATCAGTTCGAGCGCTTGTGCGTCGTCTTTCATAGTGTGGATCGCGAAGTCGACGTCTTCGTTCAGCGGGATCGAAAGATCAGAGTGCTTGCCATTGATCGAGCAACTGATCGCCGATTTTGCCAGCGATTTTGAGATGTCTGCAGCGACTTCCATGCCGGTTGTCCCGGCAGGATAGCTACGTTGATTTCCATCAGGGAGAGTCAGGGACATATCGGCCATTTTGCCGTTCCTCCATCAGTTTGGCGCCTACGAAACGCCCGGTTGCGGTTATGTTATCGGGGGTGTTTTGGCGTTCAACCGCTGAGGTGTCAATAAACGAGGGGTTTTGATATCAGTATTTTTGCAAAGATAAGGCCTGATTGGGTTTTCATGACACACCAGCTTGTGCAGGATGGCAGTAACCAAAGGGGGCGTTGATGGCCGATTATTTTGAGACGTCTTCGGGCAGACGCATTGCATTTCACTTAAGTACGGGCAGCGGACCAGGGGTTGTTTTCCTCGGTGGGTTTATGTCCGACATGGAGGGCAGCAAGGCGACCTTTCTCGAGGATTGGGCGAAGCGCCAAGGGCGGGCTTTCTTACGGTTTGATTATTCGGGGCACGGGCAATCATCCGAAGCTTTCGCGGACGGGTCGATTGGGGATTGGTTTGCGGATGCACGAGAGGTGATTGAGCGGCTGACTGATGGGCCCCAAATACTTGTAGGGTCTTCAATGGGGGGCTGGATAGCGCTGCTTTGTGCCAAAGCGATGCCAGAAAAGCTTGCTGGATTGGTGACGATTGCCGCGGCGCCGGATTTCACCGAAAACGGTTTCTATGCTGGGTTTTCCGACGAGGAAAAGGCGTTGCTGGATACCGAAGGCGTTGTTTTGGTGCCATCTGACTATGGTGAACCATACCCAATTACCAAACGATTGATCGAAGACGGGCGAGATCATCTTGTGATGCGTGCCCCCCTGAGCTTCGATTTTCCCATCCGAATGCTGCAAGGCACAGAGGACAGCGCTGTCACACGAGAAACGGCACTGAATCTTTTGGACCATCTCGATGCAGAAAATGTGCGCCTAACCTTTGTTAAGGGTGGCGATCACTCACTTTCGACGCAGAGCGATCTTATAATGATCGTTCAGGCCATCGAAGATCTGCTTACGAAAGTTTAAGTACGGGCCGAATTTTTGAACGAACTACGCAGATGTTTTTGCAGTCGCTTTGCGAGGCTTCTTCGCAGGAGATTTAGTCTTTGCGCCTGAATTCGCGTCGATGAATTCAAGAACCAATGGGCGAATGTTGTTGCGCCAGCTTTTTCCAGCAAAAATCCCGTAGTGACCGGCGCCTGGCTCAACATGTGAGGCCTTTTTGGAATCTGGTAAGCCCGTCAACAAATCCAGCGCGGCGACGCATTGGCCGGGTGCGGAAATGTCATCATTAGCCCCTTCAACGGTTTTCACGGCAACGGTCGTGATTTTGCCGATGTCCACTTTTTTACCGGCGACCGTGAATTCGTTCTGTGCAATCTCACGGCCTTTGAATACGCGCTCAACCGTGGACAAGTAGAACTCTGCTGGCATGTCCATGACAGCCAGATATTCATCGTAAAAGCGATTGTGCGGGTCGTCTTCGTAGGATTCGTTCTTTGCGACGCGGCTGATTTGGTCGGAAAATGCCTTGCTGTGTTTCTCAGCGTTCATCGACATGAATGAAGAAAGCTGCAGGAGGCCCGGGTAAACCATGCGACCTACACCTTTGTACTTGAAGCCGACGCGCTGGATCATGGTTTCTTCTAACTGACCCATGGTGACGCGGCGGCCAAAATCGGTAACGTCAGTTGCTGCGGCATCCGGGTCGATTGGACCGCCAATCAGTGTCAGTGAGCGCGGTTGCGCTTTAGGGTCTTCTTCGGCGAGATATGCAGTTGCAGCAAGCGTCAGGGGTGCTGGTTGGCAGATCGCGATGACATGTGTGTCTGGGCCAAGTTCGCGCATAAAATCGACGAGATATAGAGTGTAATCCTCGACGTCGAATTTGCCTTCGGACACCGGAATGTCGCGCGCGTTGTGCCAGTCGGTGACATAGACTTCGTTATCGACGATCAGTGATTTCACGGTTGAACGAAGAAGCGTTGCGTAGTGCCCAGACATTGGAGCAACGAGAAGGATTTTGCGTTTTTGCGTTTCACGGCCGGAAACCTCGAAGTGCAAAAGGTCCCCAAATGGGCGCTCGATCACCTGTTTTTTCTGAACAAGATGGTCTTTTCCATCTGGGCAAGTGAATGTCCGAATGCCCCAAGACGGTTTGACAACCATGCGCTCAAAGGCACGCTCGGTAACCTCGCCCCATGCCTGCATCCATTGCAGATACGGGTTAGGTGCAAGCGCAAATGCAGGGTAGGCACCCATTGTCTTGGCTGTCGCTCCGAGCCATTGGTTCGTGTTTCGAAGCGTTTCCATCAGATCGTAGGTTGCCATATAGCGCATGAAGTTGTCTCTTTTCTCGGGTCGGTCGATGTGTCGCGTAGCGTAACAAAACGGATGTTTTGCGAAACTACCCTTTTAGTACTATGCTGCATAGCAGAAAATCTAAACGGATATTTGAATATGACAACGACAGACAATGCCGCAGGTCAGGAAATCGAAAAACTGACTCACAATATTCAAAAGATTGAAGAGCTTTCTTCACGATTGACTTCAGCGCTATCAAACAAAAAGCCATTGAATTCTGCCTTGCAAGCACCGGGTGGCGACCTCTTCATGAAGGCAATGTCGGCTTATTGGTCTGAAATGGCTGCCAATCCCACCAAAATGCTTGAGAACCAGCTCGAGCTATGGGGAAAATCCCTACAGTTTTATTCTGATGCGCAAAAAGCGATGTCTCAGGGCAGCTTTGAAGTGGCCGATGTTGATATGCCCAAGGATCGACGGTTCGCGAACCCCATGTGGAAGACGAATCCGTACTTCAATACGATCATGCGGCAGTATCTCTCAAATTCAGAATCTATCCGTGATGCGGTTGAGGAAATTGAGACCTTGGAGCCGACGGAAAAACGGCGTCTACGTTATTTCACCGATCAGATCATCAATATGATGGCGCCGACCAATTTTTTTGGGACTAACCCCGACGCGCTAGAGCGAGCAGTTGAGACTGAGGGCGAAAGCCTCGTCAAAGGGCTTGAGAATTTGATTGCGGATCTTGAGGCCAATGACGGTGAGTTGTTGGTCAAGTTAGCGGACGAGAGCGCCTTCGAAATCGGCAAAAATATTGCGACAAGCCCAGGCAAAGTTGTGTTCCGCAACCGTATGTATGAGTTGATCCAGTTCACACCATCGACGGAAAAGGTACACGAGGTTCCTCTGCTGATCTTTCCGCCTTGGATCAACAAATACTATATTCTCGACCTCAAAGAGAAGAACAGCATGATCAAATGGCTGGTCGATCAGGGATACACAGTCTTCGTGGTCAGCTGGGTGAATCCCGACACCAGTTATTCTGAGACGAGTATGGAAAGCTACATTGAAGATGGCTTTATCTCGGCGATTGATCAGGTAAAACACATCTCAAACCAGCCAAAAGTGAACGCAGTCGGATATTGTATTGCGGGTACAACTCTTCACCTGACTTTGGCGCTGATGAAGAAACGCAAGGACAAGTCAGTCAAATCGGCCACTTTCTTTACGACATTGACGGATTTCTCGGACCAAGGAGAGTTTACGCCGTTCTTGCAGCAAGACTTTGTTGACGGGATTGAATCTGAAGTTGCTGAAAAAGGCATTCTGTATTCACGCATCATGTCGCGAACCTTTAGCTTTTTGCGCTCGAATGATCTCGTCTATGGACCAGCAATTCGAAGCTACATGCTGGGCGAAGCTCCTCCTGCGTTTGATCTGCTCTATTGGAATGGCGATGGCGCTAATTTGCCCGGTAAGATGGTCACACAATACCTTCGCAAGCTTTGTCAGCGGAACGAATTTGCAGAGGGCGGTGTTGAGTTCTTTGGAGAGAAGTTAAGCCTAAGCGACATCGACATTCCGTTGATGTCCGTTACTGCCGAGACCGACCACATCGCTGCATGGAAAGATTGCTACCGCGGTTTCCAGAAAACCGGCAGCAAGAATAGAACGTTCATCGTTTCTGAATCCGGCCACATTGCTGGGATCGTTAATCCGCCCAGCAAGGATAAATATGGTCACTATACCAATGATGACCTTTCCCTTGGCGCGGATGATTGGCTGTCGCAGGCGGATTTCCACAAAGGCTCATGGTGGCCTAAGTGGGAAAAATGGTTGAAAGGGCGTTCGGGCAAGATGATTCCTGCGCCAGATTTTGGTGATTCTGAACATCCTGTCATTTGTGATGCGCCTGGAACCTATGTGATGGTCAAAGCACCTCAGTAAAATCAATGACTTAAATAAATATGCTGCAGTGCAGCAAAAACTTCTTGAAATGCCGCAGCGCAGCACGTATATCCTTTTGCAGATGCAGAAACACTGGGGTGGGCCCGGTAGCAATCAAAGGATATGAACAATGACAAACGCACAAGATTTCAACGCAGTTCTCAAAGACATGATGGGCGCATTCCCAGTAGACACATCTTCAATGGATGACGCGTACAAAAGCGCTGCTGCCCTGAACGAGAAACTGACTACAGTTGCTCTTAGCGCTGCTGAGAAGTCCTCAGAGATTTCTTCAAAGTGGACCCAGGACACTCTGGCAAAAGTTGCTGACATCTCGAAAGCAAAAGAAGAGCCAGCAGACTACGCAAAAGCAATGACAGATTTCGCATCTGCTTCTGCAGAAGTTGCTGCTGAAAACATGGCTGCATTCGCTGAAGTTGCAAAGCGCGTTCAGATGGAAACAGTTGAGTTGATGATGTCTGCAGGTAAAAACCTAGGTGAAGATGCCGCCGCTGCAGTTCAGAAAGCTACTGCAGACGTGACTAACGCTGCTAAGAAAGCAGCAAAAACAAAATAAATTGACGGAATTCCGCCGGCTCCTCCTCCCTAGCCGGCACATTCCTCAGGGCAGATCTTCGGATCTGCCCTTTTTTCTGCAACTGCAAAGTGTAAAATGCTGCGCAGAAAAACCGAGCTTTCCTTTTTCGCCGCGCTGCCGTAATATTTTTCTGCACTGCTGCATATTCGGGGAGGAATATTCTGTGGCTAAACAAGATCCATTACTGATCAAAAGGTATGCAAGCCGCCGCCTTTATAATACTGAAACCAGTGATTACGTGACTTTGGACGACATTGCAGGGTTCATCCGAGATGGCCGAGAAGTTCAAATCATTGACCTAAAATCCGGTGATGATCTGACACGCCAGTATCTTCTGCAAATTATTGCCGATCACGAAAGCCGCGGTGAAAATGTTCTGCCGATCAATGTTCTGAACGATTTGGTGCGCAGTTACACGACCCAAGCAACAAGCGTTGTGCCTCAATTTCTTGCTGCAAGCTTTGAATTGTTTCGAGACGGTCAATCAAAAATGGTCGAGAACATGTCGACGATAAGCCCAATGTCATCCATGCCTGGCTTCGATGCACTTCAAGCCCAACAAGAAGCGTTTTTGAAGGCAATGACGGGCGGCATGACGCCATTTTCGAGCTCAAAGGAAACATCCGAAGCGTCAAGTGAAGAAGGCGATGAAGGTCTGGCTGACATCAAAAAGCAGCTTGCTGAGTTGCAAGCAAAGCTAAGCAAGCTTAGCTAAATATCAATCGGTGCGCGGTTTGCTAAATTCCAAGCCGATCGCGCAACGCGAACCAAGTCATCCCCAATACTAAAAGTGGGTACCTAAGCGCCATACCACCTGGGAATGGCGCTATTGGCACCGATCCTTGCAAGTCAAAGCCTTCGGCCTGTCCGTTGATCGCCAGTGCAACAAGTTGCCCAGCATGCGTCGCAGAGCCGACTCCATGACCGGAATACCCAGATGCGTTGAAGATGTTTGGGGTTACTCGTGCCAAATACGGCATGCGGCGCATTGTAATGCCGAGAGTCCCGCCCCAAGCAAAGTCAATTTTCGAATTCGCGAGCTGGGGAAAAATCTGTGACATCGGTTTGCGCACGTTTTCCGCAATACTTTGGGGAAAGCGGTAGGCATAACTTTCAGTGCCGCCAAACAACATTCGTCTATCATGCGAAAGCCGGAAATAGTTGATTACAAATTTCGTGTCGGCGACTGCAATGTCCTTGGACAAAACCTCATCGGCTAATTCGCCAAGCGGTTCAGTCGCTGCGATATAGTTGTTAATCGGCATCACGCGTCGCGCAACTTCGGGCACGAGATCCCCGAGATACCCGTTCGCCGCTAGCACGATATGATCGCATGTCACACTGCCAGTTTTGGTGTGGACGACGGGTTTGGTGCCACGGTCAATTTTGGTGACTTCACTTTCCTCATGGATTGATACGCCAGAAGATAGGGCGGCCCTTGCCAACCCAATAGCGTATCGCAACGGATGAAGATGCGCCGAGCCAGTGTCCAGGTACCCACCGTGGTAAACAGGCGAGCGGCAGAGGTCGTGCCCTTGCTCTTTGCTGAGAGGCGTAAGTTGATCGTACCCATAAGCATTCGATAAGTGCTCGGCTTCGTCGTGTAGTTCACCCATTTCAGTCTTGCTTAAACCCAAATGGGCAATACCGGGCTTGAGATAACAATCGATTTGATGCTTCTCAATTAGGTCTTTGACAAGCTGCTTTGCATCCTCGGCCAGATCCCAAAGCATCTTGGCTTTGTCAAAACCCAAACTACGTTCTAGCTGGTGCTGATCGTTTCGTTGGCCACTTCCTAGCTGTCCACCATTTCGACCGGACGCACCAAACCCAATGCGCTGAGCCTCAAGCAAAGTGACCTTGTGACCCATCTCGGCCAGATGCAAAGCTGCTGACAGCCCTGTATATCCGCCGCCGACGACACACACATCTGCGCGACTTTCCCCAACAAGCGATGGTTGCGCCGGCAAGAACTCGGTTGTGGCTGCGTACCAGCTATCCGGATAGATGCCGTCTTTGTCGTTCACATGAAGCAGGTTCATAGGTCACACGTTCATCAAAAGGTGCTCGCGCTCCCAAGGGCTGATGACCTGAAGAAACTCATCGTATTCAGCGCGTTTCACAATTGAATAAACGCGTGCGAAATCAGGCCCTAGGACATCATGGAGTTCTTCTGCATCATCAAACAACCCAAGCGCGTCCCCGAGAACACGAGGGACATCGCCCTCTCCCTCATAAGCATCGCCCTTAAACTGCGCTTCGGGTCGGATGTTGTTCTTCATTCCCAAATACCCGCACGCAAGCGAGGCCGCGATCCCGAGGTAGGGGTTACAGTCCATCCCAGCGATACGGTTTTCAACACGTCGCGCAGAGGGCCCCGAGATCGGAATGCGTATGCCGGTTGTTCGGTTGTCACGCCCCCAAGCAAGGTTGATCGGTGCAGCATGGTCTTTCACATAACGTCGGTAAGAATTCACATACGGCGCCAGCACAGCGATGGCGGCCGGTAGGTATTTCTGCATGCCGCCGATAAAGTGGAAGAACGCATCCGTGTCACCACCTTGCGGTCCCGAAAAAATATTCTGGCCGGTGCTCTGATCGATGATCGAGTGGTGGATGTGCATTGCACTGCCCGGTTCGTCGGCGATGGGTTTGGCCATGAACGTCGCAAAACAGTTGTGGCGCAAAGCAGCTTCTCGAATGAGACGTTTGAAGTAGAAAACCTCGTCTGCAAGCTTCACCGGATCACCGTGCATCAGGTTGATTTCCAACTGGCCAGCACCGCCTTCTTGCGTAATGCCGTCAATCTCGAAACCTTGCGCCTCGGCAAAATCATAGATGTCGTCGATAACGGGGCCAAATTCATCAACCGCTGTCATTGAATAGGCCTGACGTGCCGCAGCCGGACGGCCTGAGCGACCCATCATGGGCTCGATCTCTTTGGCGGGATCGATGTTGCGCGCGACTAGGAAAAACTCCATCTCCGGCGCCACGATCGGATCCCACCCTTCTTTGTGGTAGAGATCGACGACCCGTTTCAGCACGTTGCGCGGCGCAAACTCTATCGGATTGTCGTTCAGATCATAAGCATCGTGAATGATCTGCAATGTCCAGTCCGCGGTCCACGGCGCAGCCGTTGCCGTGCTCATGTCCGGCTTTAAGATCATATCCTTTTCGATGAAACCATCGTCGCCTGCTGCTTCGCCCCAGCCGCCGGTGATCGTCTGATAAAAGATCGAATCCGGTAGGTGGAAATTGCTCTGCTTGGCGAACTTCTTTGCCGGAACGGCTTTGCCTCGGGCAATGCCGGGCAGGTCCGAGACGATACATTCGACTTCGTCTAGTTGGCGGCCCTCTAAATAGGTGCTCGCGGCTTCGGGAAGTTTATTGGTCCAGTCACTCATTTGTCCTCGCTTTATCAAACACGTCAGCGAATTTGTCCGCCAGAACGCTGTTTGCAGCTTGTTTACTTAGTTTCTCGGTTGCTTCTGCAAGCAACGATTTATCTTCAATAGCAGATCCACGAATTTTGATTAGCCCGTCTATGGCTTCGGCCTCAAATTCTGGATGCGCCTGAACGGTGTAAATCTGATCACCGTAGGCAATGGCGGCATTAGCGCAGAAATCATTCGTAGCTACGATTTTTGCACCTTCAGGTAACTCGACAACTTGGTCCTGATGCCATGCGTTTAGTTGCAACGTCTCACCTTCAAACGAATAGTCCTGTATTCCAAGCGCCCAACCTGCTGGGAACTTAACCACTTTGCCACCTAGCGCCTGAGCAATGACTTGATGTCCAAAACAAACGCCAATCATTGGCTTGCCAGAGTCGCGTATTTCGCGGATCAGCGTTTCCAACTTCGGTATCCAAGGCAGGTCTTCGTAGGCGCCGTGTTTTGAGCCGGTGACTAACCAACCGTCTGCCTCATCTGTGCTATCTGGGAACACGTCGTCAACGACGCTCCATGTAACGAACTCATACCCGCGTCCGCCAAGCAGCCGATGAAACATCTGTTCATAGTCACCAAGATCGTCCAGAAACTCATCTGGAAGGTGGCCGGATTGTAGAATGCCGATCTTCATAGATCACCCTTTAGTCAAATTTGTCAGTTCAGCGTCTCAGGACGCATCAACGTAGATTTTCCACAGATCGCCATGAGAGACTTCAGCCATTCGCTTCAGTTCTTGGCGCTTTGTATTGCACAGATTTTCGATCAACAAACGGGGGAATATGCGTTGGATAATCTCGCTTTTTTCGAAGTTTTCAATGGCGCTGGCCCAATCGCTCGCTAATTGTGGAAGCTCTTGTTCATATGCGTTGCCGGTCAATGGCGCGTGCGCCACCATTTCGTCTTCGATCCCAACCAAAGCCGCGCCCAAAATCGCAGCTAGGACGAGATAGGGATTGATGTCTCCACATGCGACGCGATGCTCAATCCGGCGCGCTTTATGCGAGCCACCGGGGATGCGGATAGCCGCAGTGCGGTTTTCGTAAGCCCAGCCAGCACCAGTTGGCGCGTGGGCCCCCGCGACCATACGCTCGAAACTAACCCCATGCGGAACAAACACCAGTGTGGACGGCGGCATTGCAGCCACACATCCCGCTACAGCATGGCGCATCAGATCGGTTCCATCAGAACCGCCGTCGTCGAAAATGTTTTTGCCATCCTCGTCAACGACTGAGAAATGTACATGCATCCCGCTTCCAGCGTCGTCAGCAAATGGTTTGGCCATAAAGGTCGCCGCCATACCGTGTTTGCGGGCAATACCTTTGGTCAGAGCTTTAAAGAAGTGAGCATCATCTGCGGCTTCTAACGCGTCGCGGTGTAGAAGATTGATTTCAAACTGGCCGGTCCCTGCTTCGGATATTGCTGCCTGCGCTGGAATTCCCATGGCCTTGCACCCATCATACAAGTCGGTGAAAAACGCATCGAAGGCATCAAGCTCTGCCAGATCAAGTGTGGCATCCCCAGACATTTGCCGCCCGGTGAGTGGGTTTTTGGCAGTCTGCAAGGCTTCGCCCGAGTCATCTACAAGATAAAACTCCATCTCGGTCGCTGCGTGAACATGCCAACCGCGTGCAAGGTAGCGCTCAAGAATGGCGGCAAGCGCGTGGCGGGGATCGCCGTCAAACACACGCCCGTCGTCATAATACATCCCCATCGGTACAAGCGCGGAAGGCGTCGCTAACCATGGCATCGGCAAAGGACCGCGCCCAGTTGGTAGCAACACACCGTCTGCATCTCCGGTTTCGAAAACAAGCGGGCTATTTTCGATGTCTGCCCCAGTGATGTCGATGTTCAAAGCCGAGAATGGCATCCTCGCACCGCCATCGGCGAGTTTTTTGAAGTCTTCTGCGGGCATGCGTTTTCCGCGCATCTGACCGTTCAGGTCAGGCGCTGCAACGCGGATGGTACTGAGTGATTTAAGATCCATGAGTCACACGACAAATATTTTGATCAAATTTTCACAGGGCCGCAAATTTGTCCAGAAAATAGTGTGCCAAAGGGGAAGAGGCCGGTAGAGCTACTAGCTATGAGGCTCCAAGTGGGCAGGAAAACAAGTTCATTCTTTTGCCGCATTCAGCATTTAGATTGGGTTGGATCGAAAACAGCCTCTGCAATGGAAGCATCAAATGCACATTATTATTCGCCTTACTGAGTTTTTGCGTGACGAAGACGGCGCCGCGACTATCGATATGGTCGTTTTAATGGCCGCAGGCGTTGCGACGTCTGTCGCCATGACGAATGCTGCGCGCGATACCATGTCATCGTTGGTCGATGGGATCCAAGTGTCGTCTGCAGCCGTTAATACAAGCACTTCGTTTGGCGGTGGAGGAGCTGGAAGCGGTGAAGGAAGCTAAATTTGCTTTCAGGATTCGTGCAATTCTCGCAAGCTATCTTCGCAGTAACCTAAATCCAGCCATTGGCACTCTGAACAGATTTTCCCAAGCTCACCAGGTTGCACAAGCGATCTGATGCGGGCTTTGGCTTGGCCCCATGTCAATCGATCACCTGGTCGAACCCCCAGTATTTTTGAATGAGATAGGTCCAGAGCAGATATTTTTGCCTGATCGGAACACAATGCACCGCGTCGTTTGGGGCAGGGGCCACAAATGGCATCTGTCGCGCCAATCACCTCTATTTCCGTACTGTCGCCATCTTCGGCCTTTAAGCCCAAGGTCACGATTTCGGTCATGTTTGCGGTGAAACCATCCGAATAGCCTTCACCGCGATACCCGAGCGCGCAAAGAAAGTGATGCGGTCGGAATTGCAGTGGTCGGGACATTTATTCGGCCGCCTTAACCTCAAAGCCCTTTTGGATCATGTCGCTCGGCGCAACAGGATACTCTCCGCTAAAGCAAGCGTCGCAATATTGGGGGCAAGAAGAGTCACGCCCTTTAGCTTCGCCAACAGCGCGATAAAGGCCATCTAGGGAAATGAATTTAAGGCTATCAACCGACAAGTGCTCTCGCATTTCGTCTTCGGTCATGGTGGCGGCCAACAGCTTTTCTCGCTGGGGCGTGTCTACACCATAGAAACACGGCCAAGCCGTCGGGGGCGACGCAATACGAAAATGAACTTCAGCAGCACCTGCATCAAGAATCATCTCTTTGATCTTGCGAGACGTGGTGCCACGCACAACAGAGTCGTCGACCAATATAACCCGCTTGCCCTTAATAAGTGCACGGTTCACGTTGAGTTTAAGACGCACGCCCATGTTGCGGATCTGCTCGGTCGGTTCAATAAATGTCCGGCCCATATACTGGTTCCGAACAATGCCCATTCCAAATGGGATGCCGCTTTCATGAGCGTAGCCGATTGCAGCGGGTGTTCCGCTGTCAGGAACAGGGCAAACTAGATCTGCATCGATCGGGTTTTCGCGCGCCAGTTCAACGCCAATCTGACGGCGGGTTTCGTAGACTGACTGGCCACCGATTATGCTATCGGGGCGTGAGAAATAGACGTGCTCAAAAATGCAAAAGCGTGATGGCTGTAGGCGGAATGGGAAATGGCTTTCAACGCCTCTTTCCGTAATCACGACCATTTCGCCGGGCTTGATTTCGCGCACATATTCGGCCCCGATTATATCGAGCGCACATGTTTCCGAAGATAGCGCCCAACCGTCGCCAATTTTGCCTAGCACAAGTGGGCGAACCCCAAGTGGGTCACGAACACCGATCAACTTAGTGCGTGTCATTGCCACCACGGAAAAAGCGCCTTCAACACGACGCAGGGCGTCCTCCATCCGTTCAGGGATGTTTCGTTGAAGAGAGCGGGCCATCAAGTGAATGATGCATTCGGAATCCGAGCCCGACTGGAAGATCGAACCGCGTTCAATCAATTCCCGACGCAGAGAATTTGCATTCGTGATGTTGCCGTTGTGCGCAATCGCAGCGCCGCCCATCGAAAACTCGCCAAAAAACGGCTGCACATCGCGGATGGCAGCCCCTTTGGACCCAGCCGTTGAATAGCGCACATGGCCAATAGCAAGTGGGCCAGGTAGCGTCTCCATCAAAGAGGCTTTGGTAAAATTATCGCGCACGTAACCAAACCGACGGGCCGAGTTAAAACCGGCGATTGGATCGTGACTAACAATACCACCGGCTTCTTGCCCGCGGTGTTGAAGTGCGTGAAGACCGAGAGCAACAAAGTTGGCAGCATCAGTGACGCCAACAACGCCAAACACGCCGCACTCCTCTTTCAATTTGTCGTCGTCAAAGGGGTGTGCCGGTGGCATCTGCAAGGACAAGGGCAGCTCCGAATCCTGATGTGAGTTTACACGCACTCTCATAGAGCTACTGGACGTGTCTGTCACGAAAGTTTCCTAAAGAAAATTGGTGTGTGACCGTGTGTCCCTACACGTGTTTGCAGCACTTCATAGCGCAACGTTTGCTCGATCAGCTATAATCCTCGGCCCATTTGTCGCCCTTTGTGAATTTGCGCAAAACTCGCAAGGCACCCTTGATATTGCGATAGATATATTTTGCGTAAAGGAATTCCACTTTGGAAACAGATACTAGGGTGCGATTGACCAACAATGTATCTTGATGGCCAACTCTTGAAAAACGAATGACATCAAAACCAAGGGCCTTCATGCGCGCAATGCAATCCTCAACCTGAGACGCGGGTGTTATCCCGCAAAAGTCGTGAAATTCGATCGTAATCTGTGGAATTTGTTGCAGGAAATCGTCAGAGCATGCTGCAAGCATCGGTATCTCTGCGCCTTCTATGTCGATTTTCAACATGTCGATTTTTTCGACGCCAGCGTGATCCGCAAAACTCTCAAGATCCATACAAGGTACTTCAGTGGTTCCATGTACCGCGTGTGTGTTGGCATCGAAAATAGATGAGGAAAGAATATCGGTGGATAGGTTTAGTTCAACTGTGCCAACATGATCATGCATCGCGATATTGTAGGACTTTAAGCTTTTGTTATCCTGTAGTTCTTCGAATATCTGAGGGCTTGCCTCTGCGCCAATACAAACCGCCCTATAGCGCTGGTTCATTTTGCGTGAAAAGTTCCCAAGGTTTGCACCGAGGTCCAAAATAACACTGTTCGGCCCGATGTTTCGGGGTATGAAACTATGAAATTCAACAAGATCAATAAGGGGCAAAGTGAACCAAAAGCAAGTAACGACACAATGAGGGTCCCAAATTTGGGGACGCCCTGTCAACTAGATATGGTTCGTTCCGTGGGCTTTAGCCTTCACAAGCCCCGACGAGCTCTTCGTATTGGGAGGTAATCCAACCCAAAGCTTGCTCGGGGTCACGCTCCTCTACTTTTTTCGTAACATTCGAAAAGATCTTTGCAGAGCGGCTATCGTCGACCACAGCTACCGCTTGATTGCTCATAATCGTGTCATAGGCAAAGAACGCAACAGCCACGAGGATGACGCCTCGAAGAGCTCCGAATAGAAAACCCAAACCCTGGTCGACGCCACTGATTTTGGACTTCTGAATGAGCGTCGAAAAGTACGGAGTGATAAGCGAAACGATAACCAAAGCCACAGCGAACACTGCTGCAAAACCGGCGACCATCGCCAATTCACAACTGTCCGCCAGCAAACTGCCAATGACTGGAATTTCACCGACCAAAGGCTCAACCGTTGGCGCGAATGCAAAGGCAACCAATGCCGCAATAACCCAGCCGAGAATTGCAAGCGCCTCGCGGACGACCCCACGCGAAAATGCCAAGATTGACGAAAGGATAATGACGATCGCGACGACCCCATCAATCAAAGTAAATCCGTCCATGTTTTTCTCGCCTTACTGCCCGCGCTATCCTGCGCCGAAAACCTCACCTACGAAACCGGTCAAATCACCCATTTGTCTTAGGGCTAAACCTGCTCCTCGTCCCGTCTTACCCCCTGACGGAACCATTGCGCTGGTGAAACCAAGTTTTTGCGCTTCTTTCAACCTATTTTCGGTCTGACTTACTGGGCGAAGGGCCCCTGAAAGGGATATTTCACCGAAAACCACGCAATCTGCCGGCAAAGCGGCATCTTCCCGCGCACTCAGCAACGCAGCGGCGACCGCAAGGTCTGCAGCTGGTTCGGTGATTTTCATCCCGCCAGCGACGTTCAAGTAGACGTCTAGTCCTGCAAAAGGAATGCCACATCTTGCCTCTAACACCGCAAGTATCATGGCTAGGCGTCCGCTGTCCCAACCTAAGACGCTGCGCCTAGGTTGGCTGTGCGGTGACGGTGCGACGAGCGCTTGAAACTCACAAAGCACGGGACGGGTGCCTTCGATCCCAGAAAATACAACTGATCCCGGGGCGGGTTCGCCGCGTTCGGATAGGAATAGCGCCGATGGGTTGGTAACCTCGGCAAGGCCAGCGCCGGTCATCTCAAAGACTCCGATTTCGTCGGCAGGTCCAAAGCGGTTTTTGACGGCGCGAAGAATGCGAAACTGGTGGCCGCGCTCGCCTTCAAAATAGAGCACGGTGTCTACCATATGCTCGACAACGCGGGGGCCCGCAATTTGACCCTCTTTTGTGACGTGGCCCACAAGAACCACAGCAGTACCAGTACGCTTTGCAAAGGTCGTCAACTCATGCGCAGATGCCCGAACTTGGGAAACGCTACCCGGTGCACTGTCGACGGTGTCCAGCCACATGGTCTGGATTGAATCGATAATCGCAAGATCGGGTTTTTCGGCCTCTAGTGTTGTCAGGATATCTCGCAGATTGGTTTCGGCTGCCAATTTGACCGGTGCATCGGCCAACCCAAGTCGTTGTGCACGCATACGAACCTGAGCACTGGCTTCTTCACCAGAGACGTAAACTGTTCTCACGCCGCGCTGCGCAAATTTTGCGGCCGCTTGCAGCAACAAAGTGGACTTTCCGATCCCCGGATCGCCTCCGACCAAAATAGCCGAGGCATTGACCAACCCGCCACCAAGCACGCGGTCCAATTCACCCAAACCCGAAGTATTTCTAGGGGGCGGGGCTTCGTGCGTTGCGAGATCGTGCAAGGGAACCTTTGCCCCACGCTTGGCCCCAAGCGATTTTTTGGACGGGCCTGCAGACAGAGGCTTTTCTTCGACAATCGAATTCCACTCGCCGCAGGCGTCACAACGCCCCGACCATTTCGAGAATGTCGATCCACAAGCGGTGCAAGAAAACGAAAGAGTTTTAGCCATGGCGAAGTGATGCCTTAAGCGAGTCTGGCTGGCAAGTACTCCTATACCAATCCAGTCAGATCAGGCTTAGCCGTGCATCGTCTTTTTACGATCTCGTGTTATGATGGTCGCTTCCTCAGACCCGTCATGAAATGTTCCAAACCAGCGATCCCATGGCATTTCTTGATTGCCGTAGTTGCACTCATAATAGCGGTGATGAAGCTGGTGATAAAAGGTGCCCAACGCCATTCTTCGCTTATCCTTCACCAGCAAATCCTCGTACCCTGCGTGGGTCATTGCAGCGCCCGGTCCTTGGTAGATAACGTGGAAAATCAGATGGATCGGGTGGCTCGCGACAACCCAATGGACGCATAGAGTGGTTAGGTAAATGAAATGCTCGACAGGGTGCATAGCAAACCCAGACCAAGGTCCGATGTTTACGTTGCGATGATGAAGCGAGTGAACGCGTTTGTATAGAAGCGGTACATGAAGCAACCGATGGACCCAGTAGAAATGAAACGCAGACCAGATCGGAATCAACAAGAGCGCCAAAACGAACCACACTGGATTTGACGCGAATGTGATGGTGGGAATGAAGCCGTTTGCCATCAACCACATCGTCAGGGATTGAAACGCGCTTAGTTGAAATACACCAGAGCCAAGCGACCAAAATATATTGTCCTTAACTTGATCCGAAAAACTCCAGAGTTTGTTGTTTTTTGCCTGAGGACGTCGATCAAATTTTAGCCGATTGCCTTGGGATTTGCGGGTGTAGAAATACCAATGCAACCCGCCAGCCACGACCGTAATAAGCAGCAAATTGACGATCCAGATTTGTAGCACCCAGCCAAACGCGAATGTCTTTGTGGTTTCTAGCGATGGATAGGCGAACGCCCAAAGTAGTAGGGCCAATACAAGCATCATCATCCGTTCGGACAAGGTCAGCCAGTTCCGGCCAAACCAACCTGTCAAAAATCTAGGATTGGGTGGCCATTTGAATATGGAAGGGTCTTGCAATGGCAATTCTGGATGGTAGTTCCATGCAGAATTTTGAACGGTTTTGGGGGCGTCCGACATGGCCAATCCTCTTGTAGTTTTGACGTTATGCTGTCGGTCACCTTTCTTGAGTTCTAGCTTGTGCGCGACACCAAAAGGGTCGGAACCAGCGCAATATTTCAGCCCAGTATCGCAGCAGATGCCAGCATCAATGTGGCCAAAACGATTGTCCCTGCAAACACCAAACGGTCCTCTTGCGTTGGTGGGCCGGTCCAAATCAGGCTGGCGGTCCAAAAAACGACAGACAACAATGTCCCAGGTAGCAACACGAAACCAAGTCCGGGCGTGTCAAAGCCTTGAGTGAAGAACACGAAGAGCGCGCAAACGCCAACGATGCCCGAGGTAATAGCCGCCCCGTAGCTCAGCAACTTCCCGCGTGAGTCCGAGCGGCGAGCTTTGCTTGAAAGCGACACTGCAACATAGACCCCAATAAGGCCGAAAAAGAGAAACGGATATCCAGACATGAAACCTCAACACAGCTGAAAGCTTCGGCGATGATACCAGATTTCGAAAGAGCTGCATAATGATGCCGATGGATGACAGTCCGGCGACGCCTAGCGAACGGCTTCGATAGGTCCTTCGGCACGCCCATGGATGAACTGATCTAAATACGCATCGCCTGATGTGTCGATGTCGCTAACCGGTCCAACCCAGCGAATTTTGCCATCATGAAGCATGGCGACTTGGTCGGCTATCGCGCGTACCGAGGTCATGTCATGGGTGATCGTTATGGCCGTCGCGCCCATCTCGGTTACGATTTCGCGGATCAGTTCGTTGATAACACCAGACATGATCGGGTCGAGACCAGTTGTAGGTTCGTCAAAGAAAATCACATCAGGATCAGCACAAATCGCGCGCGCTAAGCTGACACGTTTTTGCATGCCGCCAGAAAGCTCGGCAGGGAGTAGATCGGCCGTTTCCGCAGTCAGTCCTACGCGCCGCAGTTTTTCAATTGCGATCTCTTTGGCTTCGTCCCGCGGGCGCTTTAGGGATCCACGCAACAGGCGAAAGGCGACGTTTTGCCAGACAGGTAGACTGTCAAAAAGCGCACCACCTTGGAACAGCATGCCGAATTTCTCTAGGAACGCCTCACGTGTTTTGGGGCCGAGGACGTCTCCGCCAACGGTGATTGTGCCTTGGTCCTGCGTGACCAATCCCAGAACGCATTTGAGCAGCACTGACTTACCAGTGCCTGAGCCACCGATCACTACAAGCGACTGACCCTTAGGAACCTCAAGATTGATCCCTTGCAGGACTTTCTTAGATCCGAACGATTTATGGACATTCTTCAGAGATATCATGACGAAAAGAACGCCTCGGTCAAAATGAAATTCGCCGCCAGAATTAGCACCGAAGCACTGACGACGGCCGCCTTGGTAGCCCGCCCCACGCCTTGGGCGCCGCGGTCCGAGTTCATGCCGTGATAGCACCCCATCAGGGCCACGATGAACCCGAATGCAGCGCCTTTGACGAGACCCGAAATAACGTCCCAAGTTTCAAGATAGCTGACGGTGTTTTCAAGATAAGTAGCGGGATTGAACCCTAGGCGTGTTACCCCAACAAGGTAACCACCGAACACGCCAATACTGTCACCAACCGCCACAAGGATAGGCACCGAGAGCGTTGCAGCCAACAGGCGTGGCAGCGCCAGATACTTCATTGGGTTCGTTGAAAGCGTCGTAAGCGCGTCTATCTGCTCGGTTACTTTCATCGTGCCGATTTCGGCTGCAATTGAACTGGCAACGCGCGCCGCGACCATCAAGCCACCGAGAACCGGACCAAGCTCGCGAACCATTCCAATGGCGACGATCGAAGGCACGACGCTTTCCGCCTGAAACCGGGACCCACCCGCATATATCTGCAGGGCAAGCGCCCCGCCAGTGAACAGCGCAGTCAATCCAACGACCGGAAGCGACAGCCACCCAATTTGTAAAAGCGCCTGCAGGAGCTCTCGCGGATAAAATGGTGGCCGGAATAATTGGCTAACGGCGTTAGCGGTGAATATCGCCACTCGACCGATTGAGGCCTGCATCGCAATAACTGACCGCCCCAAAAGGGCTATCGGAGCCATGATACTCATCTCTTATACACCCGTGCATAACGCCCACCGAAAGACGTTAGAATTTCATATCCGATTGTTTCGGCCGCATCCGCTAGCATATCGACAGTTTGATGTTGGTTAAGAATAGCAAGGCTTTCAGGTACAGTTTCCAAATCAGTGACGTCCACACCGATCATATCCATCGAGATGCGCCCAACGACGCGGCATTTCTGGTCGCCAGCCCAAAGGTATAAGTCCGAGCCCATCGCACGGATCAGACCATCAGCGTAACCCGCAGCGACGGTTGCAATCTTGGACGGACGCTTGGCCGTCCACGTGTTTGAGTAGCCTACGGTTTCGCCCTCGCTTACTTCACGGGTTTGGATCACGGGGATGTCTACTCGGACGACTGCATCAGCGGATTCAAATGGAAAGCCACCATAGAGCCCGACTCCCGGGCGCGTCATGTCAAAGTGATACTCTGAACCGAGAAGTGTTCCGCCCGTTGCGGCCAAACTTCTTCGGACGTTTAGTCCGTCAGTCATTGTGAGGAACTCGGTTAGTTGAATGGCGTTCATTGGATGCTCAGGCGTATCAGCGCAGGCAAGATGACTCATGACCAAGGTTGGCGAATTAGCGAGCACACTAGCGCGAACAGCCGCCCATTCATCAGCCTCCAGCCCAAGGCGATTCATGCCTGTGTCAAGTTGAACACCGAAAGGATGGTTGGGAAGATTATTGAAATGGCGCTCAATCTGGTCCGTAGAATTCAGCATCGGGATCAAGTTGTGTGAAGTCAAAATCTCGGAATCGCCTGCCATATGGCCAGAAAAGACATTGATCGCAGCTTCAGGACCGACTGATGCGCGGACTGCGACGCCTTCCTCGGCAGCGGCAACAAAGAATGTACGCACGCCCTCGCCAAACAGCGCCCTAGACACGCGGCCCGCATTCAACCCATAGCCATCGGCCTTCACCACGGCTGCAGTTTCGACGCCATCTGACGATTTGTCGTTCAGTGCCTGCCAGTTTCTGGTCAGTGCGTGCAGGTCGATTGTCAGGGTCGCGGTAGCCATGCCCTTTGTTGGGCAATGGGGCTGGCAGGGTCAAGAGGAATTGATTGGGCGCGTCAACATGCTATGACCATTCCCAAGTAAGAGGAGCCAACGATGTCTACGCGAAACGAATTCAATATAGCATTGCAGTTTTTGACCCGTCTGCCTGTTAGTGGTGAGGTCGAGCACAGTGATGAGGCATTTGCGCGATCCGCTCGATTCTATCCTGCCGTTGGTCTGCTGGTTGGTGCAATCGCTGCCGGTGTTTACTTTGTCTCAAGCATCTTCTTTCCCTCAATCTTGTCCACAGTACTTGCGTTATTGACCGGTGTGGCTGCGACCGGCGCATTGCATGAGGATGGTTTGGCGGACAGTTTCGACGGGTTGATCGGTGGGCAAGACCGAGATCGCACGCTTGAAATAATGCGCGATAGTAGCATTGGAACCTATGGCATCCTTGCCTTGATATTTGCGTTCGCTTTGAAGCTGACAGCGATTTCTGAAATGTGGGGATGGGATGCTTTTTGGTCGATTATCATAGCCCATGCCGTTAGCCGCCACGCAATGGTCGAGGTGATCGGGCGTTACGATTATGCGCGTTCGGACACTGCAAAATTCTCAAAACCTGACGTAAGTGGAGAAGACCTGACCTATGCGCGGCTTTGGGTCATCGCGGCTCTCGTAGCCTCGGCTTTACTTGTTGGAATTTGGGCAACGCTTGTGGGTGTCGCTGTTATGGCCGTTGTCGTTTCAGGATTCGCTCAAACCTTTGTTCGAAAGATCGGGGGCTATACAGGGGATTGTCTTGGTGCGACGCAGCAAATTGCTGAAGCTGCATTTCTTCTTGGGGTCGTGGCTTGTCTCTAACGTTCCTGCGCCACACTACACCTGATGTGGCCAAGGGGATTTGCTATGGAACAACCGATCTTGGGGTGGCCTCAAGTTTTGAGAACGAAGTTGCTACGGTATTGGCCGGATTGCCCACGCCACGGATGATCCTTTCAAGTCCATTGCAGCGATGCCGGGTGTTGGCCGACCGCGTGGCCAAAGCCTCGGGTGTTGATTTCCAAATCCTTGATGACCTACGCGAAATGGATTTCGGGCGCTGGGAGATGGTGCCTTGGAACGACATTCCGCGCAGCCAACTAGACGAATGGGCGGCAGATTTTCTTGGAGCGAGACCGCACGATGGGGAAAGCGTTCAACAACTGCGGGATAGGGTTTCAGAAACACTTAGCCAAATCGAACACGATACGCTTGTTGTCACACACTCAGGGGTAATCCGCGCGGCGGCGGCTTTGTTCGATCACCCAGACGGGTGGGACATAGACATAAAATACGGAAACTGGATCACGATGACGGCAGATTAATCCCGTCGGCCAATATTAAAAATCACCAGCACCTTGCTGGAATGCCCTGACAAGGTTGCCGAAACGGGTGAACTGCGCTTCGAAACTAAGCTTCACCGTGCCAATTGGACCGTGACGTTGTTTGCCAATTATGACTTCAGCCATGCCATGAACGGCGCTCATTCTGTCCTGCCACTCGGCCATCTTGTCGAGATTGTCTGACGAAGGTTCTTCGCGCCCAACATAATATTCTTCACGGTAAACAAACATCACAACGTCGGCGTCCTGCTCAATCGAACCAGACTCCCGTAGGTCCGAAAGCTGAGGCCGTTTGTCGTCGCGGTTCTCTACCTGACGCGAAAGCTGAGAAAGCGCGATAACCGGAATTTCCAGCTCTTTCGCAATCGCTTTCAGTCCCATTGAAATCTCGCCGATTTCCTGAACGCGATTTTCAGACGATCCGCGAATAAGTTGCAGATAATCTACGATCAACACATCCAAACCATGGGTGCGTTTTAGTCGCCGCGCCCTTGCCGCCAACTGAGAGATTGGGATCGCCGCAGTGTCATCGATATAAAGAGGGCAGGCCTCTAGCGATTTTGCGGCTTCAACAAAGCGACGGAACTCTTCCTCGGTCATGTCGCCTTGGCGGATTTTGTGGGACGAAATCTCGGACGCTTCGGCCAAAATCCTTCCGGCCAACTGCTCGGCGCTCATCTCGAGTGAAAAGAACCCCACGACGCCACCATCCACGGCCCCTTCGGTGCCGTCGGGCCGCGTGCCCTTTTTGTAGCTCTTTGCGATATTGTAAGCGATATTGGTCGCAAGCGAGGTTTTCCCCATCGAAGGGCGACCGGCAAGGATTAGAAGGTCGGATTTGTGCAGCCCGCCCAGCTTTGAATCAAGGTCAATCAATTGGGTCGGAACGCCCGCAAGACCGCCGTCGCGTTGGTAAGCGGCGTTAGCCACATTAACCGCATCGGTAACCGCTCGAAGAAACGACTGGAATCCTTGCTCAGACTGCCCTTGCTCGGCCAGTTTGTAGAGCTTCTGTTCAGCCTCAACAATTTGCTCGCTCGGTTCGCTATCGACGTCCATGCTATTGGCTCGGTCAGCAATATCTTTGCCCACCTCAATCAATTCACGCCGGATCGCCATGTCGTATATCATCTGCGCATAATCGCGGGCCGCAAACGACGAAATCGCAGCGCCAGCCAAGCGAACTAGATACGCAGCGCCGCCAAGTTCTTGAAGCCCCTCGTCCTCTTCCAAAAAGGCTTTCAGCGTGACGGGCGAGGCAAGGTTGTTTTTTGCAATCCGCGCAGCAGCAGTTTCGTAGATGCGCTGGTGCACCGGTTCGTAAAAATGATGTGGCTGGATGATCGACGCAACGCGATCATAGATATCGTTATTGGTTAGGATGGCACCCAGAAGCTGTTGTTCAGCCTCGACAGAATGCGGTGCCGGTTGTGCCTGTTCAACATTAGGCGAAGCCGGATTAAAAACCGATATCTCGTTCATCTCGTCCCCGTTTCTTATCCAGTTCAGATAGCGGAAGCTGCATGCGAAGGGCAAATTGTATGTTTCTGTGTAAAGCCTGTGGATAACCCAATCTTTGGATTATCTGGTAGGCCCATGCCTTATGTGGTCCACATATTGTAGCAGACTTGGATGCCCCGCGTAAAATAATTCACGCGTGGTTAATCCATGGCTACATTTCTGGTCGCGGATCTATTTGTGGGCTTCTTGCCAGCCACGGGGGTCGTTTAGAAATGTCTCAACTTCTGCCAAGGTGCTATCGGAAAAGGCTTTTTGTGCTTTGGCTTCGGCCAAAACATCCCACCAAGTGCATAAGTGATGCAGCGCGACCCCGTGATCGCCAAGCGTTTTTACCGTTTCAGGAAAAATGTCATAATAGAA
>ERZ1046740.855-NODE-855-length-23564-cov-5.107491_pt1 | contig 23564 bp, 21 predicted proteins | sample MGYA00383093_ERZ1046740 | MGnify/ENA primary metagenome ERZ1046740 (study PRJEB29581, sample SAMEA5548363) | metagenome | biome: marine; feature: coastal; material: water | depth 25 m | study: Short-term variability in the microbial, nano- and picoplankton... | reverse complement strand
TACGGTACTTATGGGCATGCACGGTGTGCCTATAGAAATCCAGATCCGTACCCGCGAGATGGAAGAGATGGCCAATAATGGTATCGCCGCCCACTGGCTGTACAAAAGCGACAGCCAAAGCAGTAATGGCAGCCACGCCCGGGCCCGGGAGTGGGTACAGGGCCTGCTGGAAATGCAGCAACGGGCGGGCAACTCCCTGGAATTTATTGAAAGCGTAAAGATTGACCTGTTCCCGGACGAAATTTACATATTCACCCCCAAGGGAAGAATCCTGGAACTACCCCGAGGCGCCACCGCCGTAGACTTTGCCTACGCGGTGCATACGGATGTGGGCAACAGCTGTGTGGCCTGCAGAATCAACCGGCGCCTGGCGCCCTTGTCAGAGCCTTTGCAGAGTGGCCAGACCGTTGAAATTCTCACTGCACCCGGTGCCAGCCCCAACCCATCCTGGTTCAACTACGCGGTGACCGCCAAGGCGCGTACCAATATTCGCCACTTTCTCAAGCACCAGACTCGGGAAGACTCGGTCTCCCTGGGCAAGCGTCTGCTGGACAGGGTGCTCATCAGCTTCGACAGCAGCCTGGAGTCCATCCCTGATGACGAACTGCAGGAATTTCTCACCCAGAACAACTACGAGAAGCTGGACGACCTGCTAGAAGAAATCGCCCGGGGCAATCGGCTGCCTACCATTACTGCCCAGCAGATTCTCGGCAAGGTGGGTCCGGAACAACTCGGTGGCGAACAGGAAGAAAGCCAACCCATGGCCATTCGCGGCACAGAGGGTTTTATGCTGTCTTATGCCAAGTGTTGCCACCCGATTCCCGGCGACCCTATAGAGGGCTATCTCAGTTCTGAAAAAGGAGTGGTGGTGCACCGTGAACGCTGCAACAACCTGGCGGAGATGCGAGAAAATACAGATCGACTGGTCGCCCTGCGCTGGGATGAAAATGTTGAAGGCGAATACGCGGTGCAGCTGCGTATTGAAGTGGAAAATCGCCGGGGCATGATTGCGGTTCTCGCCACCCGCATTAACGCCATGGGCGTTAACATTGAGAAAATTTCCACCGAAGACAAGGATTACCAGTTCACCTTTGTAGATCTGGAAATGCTGGTGGAAAATCGTGTGCACCTGGCCCGCATTATGAAACGTCTGCGCAGCACCAATTCAGTACGTAAAGTAGTGCGAGTTAAAAACTAAAGTATTAGCAGGAGAAAGCCATTGAGCAATCGCGCCGTAATTTCCACCCCCGATGCTCCCGAAGCCATTGGGCCCTACTCCCAGGCTGTTAAAGTGGGCAATACCGTGTGGATTTCCGGGCAGATACCACTGATACCCGGCAGCATGGAGCTGGTAGGCGGTGATATTACTGCCCAGGCCACCCAGGTATTCAAAAATCTGGCAGCGGTAGCTGAGGCCGCCGGTGGCAGCCTGGACAACGCAGTGAAAATCAACATCTCTCTCACCAACCTCGAGCACTTTGCGGCGGTCAATGAAGTCATGGCCAGCTTTCTGAAGGAGCCCTATCCCGCTCGGGCCTGTGTGCAGGTAGCTGCCCTGCCCAAAGCGGTGGATATAGAGGTGGAAGCGATTCTTGCAGTTTGACCCCGCTTGCGGCGGCCAGATTTGCTGTTTTTTTACTCCGCCCGAACTGGTTAGACTAAGCCCTGTTGCTCCGGATGCCCCGCCATGACCCTGACTGAACTTCGCTACCTGGTTGCCCTTGCAGAGTGCGGTCATTTTCGCAAGGCGGCTGACAGCTGCAGTGTTAGCCAGCCAACACTGAGTATCGCTATAAAAAAGCTTGAAGAAGAGCTGGGTGTGGTGCTGTTTGAGCGGGCACGCAACCAGGTGAGCCCCACATCTATCGGCGAACGCATCGTCGCCCAGGCCCACACCATACTGCAGGAAACCCAGAACCTGAAAACCCTCGCCGAACAAGGTAAGGACCCTCTGGGCAGCGTGCTCTCGGTGGGCGCTATTTATACGGTAGGCCCCTATCTGTTCCCGCAGTTGATCACCCGCCTGCAGGAGCTGGCACCAGGAATGCCGCTGTTTATAGAGGAAAGCTATACCGCCAGCCTGCGGGGCAAACTGGCTAGCGGAGAGTTGGACGCCATTTTTATTGCCCTGCCCTTCACCGAACCGGAAGTGGTGAGCCGGGCGCTTTTTGATGAGCCCTTTGTTGTGCTGCTACCCCAAGATCACCCACTAGCCGCGCAGGATGCTATCGACCCCGCAAGTATTGCCGACCACCAGGTGCTAATGATGGGAGAAGGCCATTGCTTTCGCGATCAGGTGCTGGAGGCTTGTCCGGGTCTGCAGCAATCCCTCAGCGACCAATACGCCAAAGGACAGACTGTAGTGGAAGGCAGCTCCCTGGAGACTCTCAAACACATGGTGGCCAGTGGCCTGGGTATTACCGTGCTGCCAGAATCGGCGGCCAACGTTGCACAGTACGGCGATGATTCCCTGGTGTTACGAACCTTTAAGGGCCCTGCCCCTACCCGCACCATCGCCCTGGCCTGGCGGGTTAGCTACCCTCGTCACCAGGCCATAGACATTCTCACCGCAGCCCTGCGTCGTTAAGTGTCAGGGATTGCCAACGCCCCAGTAAACGAACTGCGTGGAGTAGGCCCCAAACTTGCCGGAAAGTTGGCGGAATACGGCGTCTACCGTATAGAAGACCTACTGTTCCATCTTCCTCTTCGTTACCAGGATCGCACCCGGGTCAGCCCTATTGGCGCACTAAGTGAAGGCAGCGATGTAGTCATAGAAGGAGAAGTGCGGCTGGCCGATGTCGCCTTCGGCAGACGTCGCAGCCTGCTGGTGCGCTTGCAGGACGGCACGGGAACAGTCTCTCTGCGCTTTTTCCACTTTTCCGCCGCTCAGAAAAACAACTTGCAACCCGGCACACGCCTGCGCTGTTTTGGACAGGTTCGCCGCGGGGCCAGCGGCTTTGAAATGTACCATCCGGAATACCGCCAGGTGGAGGAGGGAGAGGTTCCAGTGGAAGAGGCTCTTACGCCTATCTATCCCACCACTACCGGCATCAGCCAGAACCAATGGCGCAGCCTCTGTGGCCAGGCCGCCAGCCGATTGCGTCATGACCCGGCTCAAGATTTGCTGCCCATTGCACACAGTTTTCACTATGACCTCACCGAGGCTCTGCTGTATCTCCATGCCCCGCCCCCGGATGCTCCCCAGCAACAATTGCGCGAAGGTGCCCACCCTGCCCAGTTGCGACTGGCACTGGAGGAGCTTGTCTCTCACAACCTCTCATTACAGAGGCTACGCGAGCAACAGCAACGGGAGGGCGCGCCACAACTCACCGCCGGAGATGCCGAAATTGCCAGGTTTCTTGCCGGTCTGCCCTTTAATCCCACCGCTGCCCAACAAAAAGTAATCGCAGAAATAGACACTGACCTGGCCAAGCCCCATCCAATGTTGCGCCTGGTACAGGGAGATGTGGGCTCGGGCAAAACCCTGGTGGCAGCCGCTGCCGCCCTGCGCGCTATTGCCAGTGGCTTTCAAGTAGCGATTATGGCCCCCACCGAGATTCTCGCCGAACAGCACTGGCAGAACTTCCAGGACTGGTTCGAAAATTTCCCGGTAACCATGGAGTGGCTTAGCGGGCGCATCAAGGGCCGCAAGCGCACTGCAGCATTGGAACAAATTTCCAACGGCGAGGCTTCCCTGGTGATAGGCACCCATGCCCTGTTTCAGGAGGATGTGAGTTTCGCCCGCCTGGGTCTGGTAATAGTCGATGAACAACATCGCTTCGGGGTACACCAGCGTCTGGCGCTGACGGAAAAATCCGGCGATGAAGTAGGCCGCCCACACCAACTGGTTATGACCGCCACCCCTATCCCCCGCACCCTGTCCATGGTCGCCTACGCCGATCTGGACTGCTCGGTGATTGACGAACTTCCTCCTGGGCGGCAACCAGTAGAAACCGTTCTAATCGACAGCATACGCCGAGACCAAATCGTTGAGCGGGTAGCAGGTGCTTGCGGCGGAGGACGCCAGGCCTATTGGGTGTGCACCCTGATCGAGGAAAGTGATGCCCTGCAGGCACAGGCCGCAGAGGCCACCGCACAGGAGTTGCGCCTGGCCCTGCCCCAACTCTCGGTGGGCCTGGTGCACGGACGCCTGAAAGCAGCGGAAAAAGAAGCTGTGATGGCCGCTTTCAAAGCCGGTGAACTGGACCTGCTGGTAGCAACCACAGTCATTGAAGTCGGAGTGGACGTGCCCAACGCCAGTTTAATGATTATCGAAAACCCCGAACGCCTGGGCCTGGCACAGTTGCACCAGTTACGAGGTAGAGTCGGCCGTGGCACCCAGGCCAGCCATTGCGTGCTGCTCTACCAGTCGCCACTTTCAGCCAACGGCAAAGAACGCCTGGGCGCCATGCGCACCAGCTCAGATGGCTTTTATATCGCTGAAAAGGACCTGGAGCTACGCGGGCCTGGCGAGGTATTGGGCACTCGCCAGACCGGGCTGATGGAGTTTCGCATTGCCGAGCTTCCCGCCCACAATCATCTACTGGATGAAGTACAGACTCTGGCGCAGGCAGTACGCAGGCAATATCCCGAGCTAGCCGAAGCCCTGGTGCAACGCTGGACCGGCAGCACCCAGAAATTCGCCAAGGTTTAATTTAGGCTCTTCTCTCTTTCTCGGGAATCTACTCTTTGATGCCCCACTGCACCCCGGGGCTTGGTTCTTTCCAGCGGTCCCGAACGGATGTGTTTTTCAGTCGCTCCTCGATAATCGCTTGGTGAAAAACACATCCGCCCGGGCCCTCGGCGAGTGACTAAGCTGTGAACTCTGGAAACGCAAGGGGAAATTCTTTTTGCAATCTCATTTGCCTGCGAGGTGCCCCCCTCGGAGCGTCACAATTCAAGGCTCCGGGGGGAAGAAAGGGTTTTCACCAAGCGATTATCGAGGAGCAACTGGAAACCCTTTCTTCGCCTGGAGCCGCTGGCCACTGCCAAACCCAGAAACATCTACGAAAATTATCAGTCAAGAAGCGCCTGCCAACGAATTTCCAACTCCTCCACACCCAGATTATCCAGGGTGGCAATATTGGTCAGTGGAATCTGCTCAGGTTGCGGAAAATCCCGCAACACACGGGCTAACATATCCTCGCGAATCAGGTGAATGACCGGATAAGGCGAACGGTTGCTGTAGCGGCTGGCACCGCGGGCATCTTCGCCCTCAAACTGGTAATCAGGATGAAAACTCGCCAGTTGTACCAGCCCCTCAAGGCCAGCACCTTCAAGTAACTGCTGACAGTCATCGAGAAAATCGAGGTAATCACTGAAGTCTTCCAGCGCGCCGGTAAATACCAGTAGAGCGGTGGCAAGATCCTGCTCTGCAGTGGATTGCAGTTCATCCAGCTGCAAAAGAAAAGCCCGCTGCAATTGCCGCGGGCTTTTGTCTTCACACACTGTGATTTGTAACTGCTCACTACCCAACACCGGTCGGGCGAAAGGGCACAGGTTCAGGCCAACGACAAACTGTTCCAGCCAGTTACTGGTATGCCTGCGAGCCGTTATGGCATCGACCATGGCCTCAGGCCATGATCGGGGGTAGTTCCTTTTGCAGTGCCATCTTCTCCTTGGTGGCATCGCCAGTCAGGGCGAAACCTAACAGCGCGCCGCTGGCATCGCGGAACTCGGCTTTGACGTTGCGGCCATCAGCTTCGATTGACCACTCACCCTCTGCATCCCGCGCAGGCGGAGCAACAGTTACCGGACAGGCAGGGGTTTTAATGGTGACTGGCATTGCCGGGTAAGTTACCTCGGTAGCCTCTCCCGCAAGCGTCTTGCCCAAGGCGCGGGCCTGCGCCATTAGTGGCGCCACGTATACCAGCACATGACCGGCCACCTCGGCACAGTCGCCCATAGCATAAACATTGGGTGCACTGGTTTCCAGCAGGCGGTTGGTGACAATACCGCGGTTGATTTCAATGCCAGACTCACTCGCCAGGCCAGTACGTGGGCGAACACCTACGGCGGAAACCACCAGGTCTGCGTCTATAGTCTCGCCATTGTTAAGGCTTACCACTACGCCCTCTTCAGCTTTGTTCACCTCGGTGACCAGAGGACCGAAGTGGAATTTCGCGCCTTTCTCTTCCAGGGCCTCCTGTACCGCTTTACCGGCCAGCTCAGGCAGCAAGGTGGGCAGGCAGTAGCCCAAGGGGTCTACCGCTTCCACGGAGAAGCCGCCATTGATCAGGTCATTGGTGTACTCACAACCGATCAGGCCCGCGCCCACCAGGCAGACTTTCTTCACATCGTTTTTCTTTACCGCGGTGCGAAAATCATCGTAGTCCAACAGGTCGTTAACAGAATAAACCAGCTCATGGCCGTCGCCGCCAATAGGCGGATTAATGACCTCGGCGCCAATAGCCAACACCAGCTTGCTGTAATGAATAGCGGTCTGGGCATCGCCAACCTTGATCAGCTGCGCCTGGGTATCGATCTCGTTTACCTTGGTCATGGTCCAGACACTGGCCTTGAGCATACGAGCCATGCTGCCCGCATCCAATTGGGCCAGGTCGTCAACACTGTGATCCTTGGTATAGCCAGTAGACAGCATGGGCTTGGAGTAGGAACGGCCATCATCAGAGGTAATGAGAATCAGCGGCGTATCGCTGTCGTGCTTACGGAATTCCTTGGCCAGGCCATAGCCTGCCAGGCCCGTGCCGAGAATAACCACGGGGGCGTGAACAGTATCTACCACCGGCTCTTCATGGTGAGGGGTATCGTCTACCGGTGCTTCTTCAAGCAGCTCGAAGTCTTCTTTGCCGACACCGCAATCAGGGCACAACCAGTCTTCGGGAACATCTTCCCACTTGGTGCCCGGCGCAATGCCGTCATCGGGCCAGCCTTCCTTTTCGTCATATATCAGGCCGCAGACTATACATTCCCACTTACTCATGATTGTTCTCGCTTTTTACTGCAGGTTAACTCCACCGTCGGCACTGGCTGCAGGGCCATATGCACCGCGAGGTTTGGATAAATTTCGGGACGCTACACTATAGGATTGTGTATTAATTGTGCAAGGGTTTTGTCCCCTGTCAAAGGCAGCAATTTATACCAGCCACGCCCTTGCATGCATGACTACTATCAAGCATTCTCGCCTGTCCTGAACAATCATCGTCCCGGTTACCGTTTGCCCTACCGCCACGCCCATCGCCGCATTGCTACCGAACCCTCCTGGAAGCCGGTGGAGCGCTTTACCAGCCTGAATCTGCCGCCTGCAGACAGGGCCTGGCTACTGGACGACGGTTCCCTGACAGGGCGCTTGATTGAGCTCGATCAGGGTCTGTTTTCCGTGCGCCGCCTGTTTCAGGGCTGGCAGGTTCCTCTGCCTTCAGAGCGACGCCTGCTGGACATACCCTGCCGCCAGCAGGCCCTGATCCGCGAAGTGGTACTGGCGCTGGACGACTGCCCGGTGGTGTTTGCCCGCAGTGTAATACCTTATTCAAGCCTTACCGGGGAGCTCGCTCATCTGCGTCGCCTGCAAAATCGACCCCTGGGGGCGATTCTTTTTGGCAATGCGGGTATGCACCGCAGCCCGTTTGAGCTGGCAATGATGCAGGGACAGGAAGATTACCTCCCCGTTAGCCTGCGACAGCAGCCACCTTTATGGGGGCGCCGCTCCTGCTTTGATGTGCGAGGCAAGCAATTGATGGTCAGCGAGGTTTTTCTACAAGAGTTTTCTCCCTGGCCCGCCGTTCTGCCAGTACACCGCACCCAGCGGGGTAAGGTCACCGCTGCAATTATCGGCGCGAAACAGTAAGCTTGGACCTGACATCCAGAGGCCCCCAAGCCATGCCCGCCAATGCCAAGCTCGCTGCACTGCTGCAACTGATTCGCTTTGACAAACCTATCGGCACTCTGCTGTTGCTGTGGCCTACCCTGGGCGCCCTGTGGATAGCTGCCGGTGGACTGCCTGATTTACATCTGCTGCTCATCTTTATCATCGGCACCTTTCTCATGCGTTCTGCTGGCTGCATCATCAACGACCTGGCAGACCGAAAAGTGGATGGCGCTGTAGAGCGCACGCGAACTCGGCCCCTGGTTACCGGCGCCGTTACTGTGCCAGAGGCCCGGGTTTTCTTTTTCCTGTTGCTGGCACTGGCCTTTGTTCTGGTGCTCTTCACTGACCCTTTCACCATCAAGCTATCCTTTGTGGGCGTTGCACTGGCTGCCTTTTACCCATTCATGAAGCGTTACACTCATCTGCCTCAACTGGTGCTGGGTGCCGCTTTTTCCTGGGGCATCCCCATGGCCTTCAGCGCCCAGTCCGCTGAGCTACCTGTTGCCCTTTGGGGCCTTTTCCTGGGCAATGTGATATGGACGGTGGTTTACGACACCATGTATGCCATGGCCGACCGGGAAGATGACCTGAAGGTGGGTATAAAATCCAGCGCTATTCTCTTTGGTGACTATGACCGGCTCATTCTCGCCATACTGCAGTCACTGTTTATGGCAGTGATGATTTACGCCGGCGCAGAATTCAGCCTTGGCATTTGGTATTACCTGTCTTTAGCCGTAGCCGCAGGCCTCATGCTTTATCACCAGTACCTGATCCGTGAACGGGAATCCCAGGCCTGCTTTAAAGCCTTCTTGCATAACAAGTGGGTGGGCCTGGTGATCTTCGCAGGTATTGCACTGGATTACGCCCTCTAGTGAGTGTAAAACCATGGAGCTGACCGGTGAATTTATTTCAAGCCTGGATCAAGTGTCCGCTGAACTGTGGGACTCCCTGACCCCCAATGATTACCCCTTTCTGCGCCATGCCTTTCTGCTGGGCCTGGAACACACCGGCTGCACCACCAGCGATAGCGGCTGGCAGCCCTGCCATCTTATATTGCGACGTGGCGATGATGCGGTAGCCGTGCTGCCCTTGTACCTCAAGTCACACTCCTACGGTGAATATGTATTTGACTGGTCCTGGGCGGATGCCTGGCGCAGCAATGGGCTAAGCTATTACCCCAAGCTGGTAAGCGCCATTCCCTTCACACCGGCGACCGGGCCTCGCCTGTGTAATAGCGCCACACTGGATGAGCATGAGACATGGGAAATGGCACTTGAAGCGATTAAGCAGTTTGCTGGCAGGCAAGAGATTTCCAGCTGGCACCTGTTGTTTCCAACACAGGCAATCTCCGACGCTCTCTTGCAGGGCGGTATCCATCAGCGCATTGGCACGCAGTTCCACTGGTTTAACAAGGATTATGAAGACTTCGACGACTTTCTCGCCAGCTTTAACAGCCGCAAGCGCAAGGCGCTGAAAAAAGAACGCAGGCGCGTTGCAGAACAGGGCCTGGAGCTACGCACGCTGGTAGGCGGCGAGATTGGCCCACAGGAATGGGAGCAGTTTCATCACTTCTACCAGCTTACCTACGCCAAACGAAGCGGGCACGGTGGCTACCTGAGCCGGGAGTTTTTTACCGAGGTGGCCAGCCGCCTGGAAGACCAGGTAATTATGGTACTGGCCTACCACGAGGGCTCAGCTGTCGCCGGGGCCCTGTATTTTCGCGGTGGGAACACTCTTTACGGCCGCTACTGGGGCTGCGCCCAGGAGTTCGATTACCTGCACTTTGAGGCCTGTTACTACCAGGGAATCGAGTTCTGCATTGCCAATGGCCTGCAGCGGTTCGACCCAGGCGCTCAGGGAGAACACAAAATACAGCGGGGTTTTGAACCCATACCCACCTACTCCAATCACTGGATCGCACATTCGCAACTCTCCGAAGCTGTGGGAGATTTCACTCGGCGGGAAAAGGCCCACAGCGACGCCTACCGGCGGGAGGCATGAACTCTTTTGCCATTCCGACAAGAGTAGAAATAGAAGCTACTTGAATTATCCGCTTCGATGCCAGACCAGCAGACGATTGTTTGCTGGCATAGCGTTATCTTCTTTAAGCTCAAAGCCCGCCGCAAGGGCCAGGGCATCGATTTCTTCAAAATGACGGATAGCGCTGAGGGGATGCTGCTGGGCAAGCCAGATATCGAATCGGGCGTTGCTGTCACTGGTGTACTCACCGTTGTAGTTGAATGGCCCGTATACGGCCAGTGTTGTATCAGGCTGCGCCCACTCACCGAGCTCGGCAAACAGAGCCCTAACAGAGGCCCAGGGCATAATATGCAAGCTATTGGCGCTAAACAAAGCATCTGCATTCAGGTCGGATGACCAAGGGCGCTCACTAACATCCAGTATTTGCGCTGCCGCCAGATTATCACCACCATAGGCATCGCAACGCGGCGCCAACACCGGTAAATTTATTTTTGTTTCCGTAGGCTGCCAGTGCAGATGCGGCATGTGTTCGGCGCACCACGTGGCATGCTGGCCGGTACCGGCGGCGAATTCCAGAACGTTCCTGCGGTCTGCCAAGACTCGCTTAAGAACTTCCAGAATCGGCCCCTTGTTGCTTTCACAGGAAGAGGCAAAGGGAAGTTCATTCATAAACCGGGTCTACTTCGCACTCGGCGGCTTGTCCCGGGTAAACACCATCTCCCTGGCTGTGGATTCAGCTTTATTGTACTTGTAGCCATCGATTTTGAACTTCTTCATGCCATCTGGCTCGTTCAGTTCATGGTCGATGATAAAGCGTGTCATCTGACCTCTAGCCTTCTTGGCATAGAAACTGATCACCCGGTACTTGTCGCCCTTCAGGTCCTTGAACACGGGGGTGACTATATCTGCATCCAGGGATCCGGCGCGCACAGATTTGAAGTATTCATTGGACGCCAGGTTCACCAGCACTGGAGAGCCAGATTTTTTCAGCAATTTATTCATAGCCCGGGAAATATCATCGCCCCAGAACTCGTACAGGTTCTTACCGCCACTGTTGGCAAACTTAAGGCCCATCTCCAGCCGGTAGGGCTGCATCAGGTCCAGTGGCCGCAGCAGTCCGTAAAGGCCAGAGAGAATGCACAGGTGCTTCTGGGCAAAACTGAGTTGGGTGGTACTGAGCGTTTGTGCCTCCAACCCGGTATAAACATCGCCCTTGAATGCCAGTAGCGATTGCTTGGCATTGTCCAATGTGAAGGGCATGCCCCAGTTCATAAAACGACTGTGATTAAGCTGGGCAATATTTTCACTCACTCCCATCAGGGAACGTATATCGCTGGGGCTCATCTGCCGGGCATCTTCTACCAGCTGTGCCGAGCGCTCCAAAAACTGGGGTTGGGTAGTTTTGCGCGTGGTCGCAGGTGTGTCGAAATCCAGCGTTTTAGCCGGAGAAATAACTGTCAGCATTGCATCGAGTCCCAAGTTAGCAGGATAAGTGGGCTGTGCCCATTACAGAGGCGGCTATGATACTCTTTGGCACAATAATCAAAAAGACCCTAACGACATGTCTGCACTGCGCACTCTTGTGCAATACATCGACAGCTTCACCGACAGGTGCGGCCAGCTATTGGCCTGGCTGGCCCTTGCCATGGCGCTGATTACCGCGGTAATCGTGGTTATGCGCTATGGCTTTAGTGTCGGCTCGATTATGGCCCAGGAGCTGGTCACCTATATGCACGGCACCCTGTTCCTTCTTGGGGCAGCTTATGCCCTCAAGACCGGCGCCCATGTGCGAGTGGATATTTTCTATCGTAATTTCAGCCCCAGAGCTCAGGCCTGGGTTAACAGTCTTGGGGGCATTATATTCCTCATGCCACTGTGCCTGTTCATTGTAGCGAGCAGCGTGGATTATGTGAGTGAGTCCTGGGCTATACGAGAGACCTCCCCCGAGCCCGGTGGTATTCCTGCGGTCTACCTGCTTAAAACCCTGATACCGGTAATGGCCCTGAACTTGCTGCTGCAGGGCCTGGCAGAAACCCTGCGCAGCGCCATAGTGCTGGTAGAGGGCCAGAGCTGATGGAATACCTGTCGATTTACCTGTTTGCTGCGGTATGCCTGATGCTCATGCTGGGATACCCCGTGGCGTTCACCCTGGCGGGCACAGCGCTCGCTTTTGCCGCTGGCGGTGTGCTTACCGGCGTATTCGATCCGCAATTCTTGACGGCACTCCCCGGGCGAATTTTCGGCACCGTTAACAACTCCACCCTGATCGCAGTGCCCCTGTTTATTCTTATGGGCACTATCCTGGAAAAATCTCGTATCGCCGAGGAGCTGCTGGACAGCATGGCCAGGCTGTTTGGCAGCCTGCGCGGCGGGCTGGGGATTTCCGTGGTGGTGGTCGGCATGTTTCTCGCAGCCAGCACAGGAATCGTCGGCGCCACTGTTGTCACCATGGGCCTGCTTTCCTTACCCACGATGCTGCGCGCGGGCTACAGCCCGGCCTTGGCTACCGGCACTATTTGCGCGACCGGTACTCTGGGACAGATTATCCCACCGTCCATTGCCCTGGTCCTGCTGGGAGATATTATCTCTAACGCCTATCAGCAGGCGCAGTTGAAAATGAACATCTTTACTCCCAAAACCGTCTCTGTAGGAGACCTGTTCGTTGGAGCCCTGATTCCTGGCCTGCTATTGGTGGCCATGTATATCCTCTACCTGTTGGTATACGCCAAGCTGCGCCCCGAATCCGCACCACCGGCACAAAGCGATAAAATCGATACGCAAGCCCTGTTAAAGGGCTTACTTCCACCATTGGGGTTAATCCTGGTGGTATTGGGGTCCATTATCACCGGCGCCGCCACCCCGACAGAGGCAGCAGGCGTTGGCGCGGCAGGTGCCCTGATACTGGCCCTGGCTAAAAGACAGCTGAATAAAACCCGCCTGCAGGAGGCCCTGCGCAGCACACTGGAAGTGACCTGCATGGTGTTTATGATTCTTATAGGCGCTGCGGTTTTCTCGCTGGTGTTTAGGGGATTTGGCGGCGAGGAACTGATCCACCACTTCTTCGACCAGTTGCCGGGGGGCGTGATGGGCGCCACCCTTGTTGTGATGGTAGCGATATTTTTACTGGGCTTTATTCTCGACTTTATCGAGATCACTTTTGTCGTGGTACCGATCGTCGGTCCCATTCTGCTGGCGATGGGGCTGGACCCAATCTGGCTTGGCATTATGATCGCCGTGAATTTACAGACCTCGTTTCTGACTCCGCCCTTCGGCTTCGCACTGTTCTACTTGCGCGGGGTTGCGCCTGCAAGCGTGCCCACCTCGGCTATTTATCGCGGTGTAGTTCCTTTTATAATTATCCAACTTTTACTACTGGTGGCCCTGTGGCAATGGCCAGAGCTGGTAACCTGGTTGCCCGCTGCAGTGAAACAATAGCCCTAACCCCTGACATCAGGCTTCAATAATGAATGATATCGATACCGCTCCGGTTCCCCAGGGAGACCTCTCACTACAAACCGTAGCAATGCCCCGTGACACCAATGCCAGTGGCGACATTTTTGGCGGCTGGCTGCTGTCACAAATGGATCTGGCCGGTGGCATCACGGCAGCTGAACAGGCCGGCGGCAGAGTAGCCACGGTAGCCATCGACGGTATGGTGTTTCTTACCCCGGTTCACGTCGGCGCAGTCGTATCCTGTTATTGCGATGTATTGGAAGTAGGCCGCAGCTCTGTTCGTATTGTGGTGGAGGTATGGATTAACTCCCAACACGACGGTGAGCCTATCAAGGTCACCGAAGGGGAGTTTGTGTTTGTGGCCATTGATGAGAATGGCCGCACCCGCGCTATCCGGCCCTAAGCGCCCCCTGTGTCTTTGTCACTGATCTTTTTCAGTAGTCCTCATCGCCCATGACCATGTCCCGGGTATTAAAGTAAGACTGCTCGGATATGTGGTGATAACTTCGGGCACCCTTGTAAAAGTCGCTATAGGAGGCATAAACTTTCGCCGCCATGGGGTCTTTTTCCACCAGCGCAGCCATGGCTTTTTTGGTTCCCAGCCAGAGCGCTCGAAGAACGTCATCGGGTAGTTTGCGCAGTTGTACCCCATGCTCATCAATCAATGTACGCAGTGCGTCATTATTCTGAGCGGTATAATCATCAAAAACATCCTGGTTAGACGCCCGGGCTGCATACTTGACTATCGCTTGTAAGTCCTCCGGCAAAGCCTGCAGGGAATCCTTGTTAACAATAAATTCGAGTATCGAGCCCGGCTCATGCCAGCCGGGGTAATAATAATACTTTGCCACCTCGTGGAAACCAAAGGCGAGATCGTTATAAGGCCCCACCCACTCCACAGCGTCAATAACGCCGGTTTGCATGGATGTGTACAGCTCCCCCCCGGCAATTCTCACAGCGGTACCACCGGCATCGGCGAACACCTCTCCCGCGAGGCCCGGGATACGCATTTTCAGGCCTTTGAGATCATCCATGGAGTTAATCTCCTTGTTAAACCAGCCACCCATCTGTACGCCGGTACTGCCGCCGGCCATGGGCTCCAGATTAAATGGGGCATAGGCCTCTCGCCACAGCTCCAGGCCACCGCCATATTGCAGCCAGCTGTTCATCTCCAGGGCATTCAGGCCAAAGGGCACCGAGGTAAAGAATACTGACGATGGCACCTTGCCCTTCCAATAGTACGCCGCCCCATGGCCGGCGTCCGCCACGCCCTGGGATACCGCATCGAACAACTCCATCGCCGGCACAATTTCGCCGGCACCATAGACCCGGACTTTAAGGCGGCCATCGCTCATTTCATTGACGTAGCGGGAAAACTTTTCTGCCGCCATACCCAGACCGGGAAGGTTCTTGGGCCAGGTAGTAATCATTTTCCATTCGAAATGTTGCTGGACGCCGGTATCCACCGGACCACTGACTAACTGCCCCGCATTGTTTGCCTTGTCCGCTGCCCACAGGCTGATAACAGCAACAAGCGCTGCCACCAACAGCAGGATGATAACCGGGGCAAAGCGTTTTTCCCTGGAAGATTCAACCATGACTACTCCGTCTTTATTGTTTTACATCAGCTGTAAATTGGCATACTGCAGCACTAACCACTTGCTACCCTCATTGTCGAAATTCACTTCAACCCGGGCACTGCTGCCACGCCCCTCAAAGTTTAGCACGACCCCCTCACCAAAAATCTGATGATACACTCGCTGGCCAAGGCTCAGCTCCGTGTCTGGCACCTGGGCCTGCGTAAAGCTGCTGACCGGGCGCGCTACCGTGGTATTAATACGCACTTCCTGTAATAACTCAGCAGGTATTTCACGAATAAAACGCGAGGGGGTATTAAAAGTCTCGCTGCCGTGCAAGCGACGAGACTCCGCGTAGGTAATCATCAGTTTTTCCATCGCCCGGGTAATACCCACGTAACAAAGGCGGCGCTCTTCCTCGAGGCGGCCGGGCTCTTCAAGCGACATACGGTGGGGAAACAGGTTTTCCTCCATGCCCGCCAGAAACACCAATGGAAACTCCAGGCCCTTGGCAGAGTGCAGGGTCATTAACTGCACGCTATCTTCGTGCTCGTCCGCCTGGGCGTCCCCCGCATCCAGGGCGGCGTTGTCCAGGAATTGTTGTAATGGAGAGCCATCCTCCCCCTCGGCAGGAGCAAATTGCTTACCGGCACTCACCAATTCCTCAAGGTTTTCAACCCGTGCCTGTCCCCGCTCACCTTTTTCTTTCTCGTGATAGTCGAGAAGGCCGGAGGCGTGAATCATGTGCTCCACCAGTTCGTGGAGCGTCAGTTCGTCGGTCCCTGAATCCAGTTCATCGATCAGAACTTTAAAACCTTCGAGGGCACCGAGCGCCCGGGCGGGCAGAAGTTTTTCGGCCGCTACAGCCTCGATGGCCTGCCACAGGGAAACTTCGCGGCTGCGGGCAACCTCGCGCACCCTATCCAGGGTTTTGCTGCCAATTCCCCGGGGTGGGGTATTAATCACCCGCTCCACCGCCGCATCGTCACCGCGGCTTTGTATCAGACGCAAGTAAGCCAGGGCATTGCGAATTTCCATGCGTTCGTAAAAGCGCTGTCCGCCATAGATTCGATAGGGCATACCCGCCCTGATAAGCGCTTCTTCCAAAACCCGGGACTGAGCATTGGAGCGATAAAGTATCGCCGTGGAACTACGATCACGGCCACCATCTACCCACTGCTCGATCTGCTCAACAATAAACCGGGCCTCATCATATTCATTAAATCCTGCGTACAGGGTTATCAGCTCGCCGGATTCTCCGGCGGTCCAAAGCTCTTTACCCAAACGGCCAAAGTTGTAGTTTATAACTCCGTTTGCCGCCTGCAGAATAGTCTGGGTAGAGCGATAGTTCTGTTCCAGTCGTACTGTGTGAGTGGAGGCAAAGTCCTCGGTGAAGCGCTGGATATTTTCAATCTTCGCCCCACGCCAGCCGTAAATTGACTGATCGTCGTCACCTACCGCAACTACCGGAATGCTCTTACCCGCCAATACTCGCAACCATGCGTATTGGATAGTGTTGGTATCCTGAAACTCATCCACCAGAATCTGGCGGAAGCGTCCCTGGTAATGGCCGAGCACTTCCGGGTTTTTCAACCACAGCTCATGAGCCCGCAACAATAGCTCGGCGAAATCCACCATACCGCCACGATCGCAGGCCACTTCGTAAGCCCGGTAGACTTGCAGCATAGTCTGCGCGAACAGGTCGCCGTGGGGTGCGTCAATATGCGCGGCGCGCAGGCCCTCATCCTTCTGGCCATTGATATACCACTGGGCCTGCTTGGGGGGCCAGCGGCTGTCATCCAGGTCCAATTCACGGCATACCCGCTTCACCAGGCGCAACTGATCGTCACTGTCCAGTATCTGAAAATTCTGGGGGAGGCCCGCCTCCTTCCAATGGGCCTTTAGCAGACGATGGGCCAGGCCGTGAAAAGTGCCTACCCACATACCGTGGCTGGGTATTTGCAGCATCTCTTCGATGCGCAGGCGCATTTCTCGCGCGGCTTTGTTGGTGAAGGTCACCGCCAGAATTGACCAGGGGGAGAAGTCTTCAGCCCGTATCAGCCAGGCAATACGATGCACCAATACCCGGGTTTTGCCACTGCCAGCCCCGGCCAAAACCAACATGTTCTGGCTTTCGGCGGCGACCGCATCCCGTTGAGCTTCGTTGAGGGGAGAGAGAATATCCGATACATCCATCGGGGCATTCTAACTGAATACGAGGCGTACAATGAGTCGATTTTCAATGGATTACAGGCAGAATAGCTAAATTTTAACCCGATTAAGCCAGACCTGCCTAACCATAATCGCCACACTCAGTCGCTGCGAACTACCAGGCAATCGCAGCACAGACAATTATAGGAAACCTCTGTTAATATCGATTTCATCCCTTCGTTTAAAGGTGACGCCGCGACATGAATAACGATAACGATAACGACGACAAGTTCAGAGACGAAGAAGAACAGCTGGAGTTCCGGACTCCTGAGAACGATGACAGCACTTCACCCTGGGAGCGAAAGGACCCCCAGCTCGGCGACTTTGACGACGACTACGAAGAACCTGATCGGGATACCAACTACGCCGCCGCCTATACTGAGGTAGAGCAGGACGACCTGGACGATTACCAAGGCGAAAACAAGGTGGAATTCGAAGAGGGTGACTACCAAGAGGAGGAGACAACCGCTGAGACCCTCGACCTGTGGTCAGACGGCCCCGACACAACCGAAATAGAGTTCGAGGTAGCTACTGACGACGAGGCGAACGCCGAAATATTTGAGGAAGAGGAAGAGGAAGAGGAAGAGGAAGAGGAAGAGGAAGGCAGCGAATGGTCTGCTGTCATTGCAAGTCAGGAAACAGCCCCTTTCCTGGCGGAGCAAACCGACAGTGCCTGGGGCGACCCAGTCGAAAATACCCACGAAGAAGATTATTTTGAAGATAATCGCGAGGTTGAAACCAATTGGCCGATGGGGCTTATCTTCGTCGCGGTGGTAGCGCTGATCCTGCTCGGTGCCGGCGGCTATGGCGTGATGAAAGAGCGGGCCGCCATGGAAGAGGAAATCCGCCAACTGCAAGGCCGGCTGGCCACTACAGCAAAATCAGAGAACACCGGCGGCGCCACGCATGCTGCCCTGGCGGACGCTGAACAAAGCAACCGCGAACTACAGGCCAGCATCGACAATCTCACTTTGGAAAATCGCAGCCTGAGTGACACGGTAGCGGGGCTGGAATCACAACTTAAAGCCCAGCAGGATGCCCTGACCAAGTCAGCTCCTGTGGTGAAAGCCGCCAAACCAGTCCCTGCTCTCGCACCAAAGGCACAAGCCCCAGCCAGCAGCAGCGCCTGGTTTGTTAACTTCGGTTCCTATAGCCAGCGTGAAACTGCCGAGTCCTGGACCAGACGATTAAAGCCAGGCACTGGAAAAGTTGCAGTCTCCGCCGGAACACGAGATGGAAAAACCTTTTACAGAGTTCGCGTTGTAAACCTGGCCAACCGGGAAAGCGCCGAAAGAGTGGCGCGTCAGCTCGAGAAGGAATACGGCCTGACCAAGCTATGGGTAGGCCAACAGTAGAGCTTGGCAGAGGGCAAGTCTCCTGTTAATGTTTTCACCCCCATAACCCAAGGGTATTAATATGAAATTTTTCAATATTGCCATCGTGGGCCTTGCTCTTAGCAGTGCTTCCGCTTTTGCCGCTGATTGTGCAGCTCCTGCCGTACCAGAACTACCAGACGGCGCAAGCGCCTCCATGGAGCAGATGCTGAAAGGCCAGAAGGCTGTTAAAGCTTTCCAGGCCGCCAACCTCGAGTACATGAGTTGCCTGGAGCCAGGCATGACCGCTGCGCAAACCGCGATAGATGAAGGCACCGAAGGTGCAGCCGAGAAGTACGAGGAAATACAGAGCAGTTATAACGCTGCAGTTTCCGCCGAGGAGGGTGTGGCTGGCCAATTCAACACTGAAATCCGCGAGTACAAGGCTGCCAATCCGAGCTGATTGACCAGGGGTGCCAACGGCACCCTTTTCACCTAGCTCAACAGGGCCAGTGGCCCCAGCGCAGATTTGCTGAACGCCACACAAACTATATAGGCAGCCGTTATTAAAGCCAGGGAGTAAGCTACTCCCCTGGCTTTTCTGCTGTGGCCAAAGCGCATAGCCACCATGCCCAACCCTATGTACACCAACAAGGCGATAATTTTTGCACCCAGCCAGGGCACATCAAAGGGTGAAACACGCCACAGATAGACCATCCACACTGCCGAGCCCAGTAACAAAGTGTCTATGGTATGTGGCAGTACTTTCACCCATCTGCGCTGCAGCAGACTGTTTTCGGTAAGCATCCAGTAGCCTCGCAGGGTAAAACCCGATATGGACAATACTGCGCAGCTTACGTGGAGTATTTTTAAGGTATCAAATAACGCCATCAGGGCAGTATACCCAAATGATAGTGGAACTTGATGACACCGATCAGCGTTGTCAGCACCTGGGAAGTTCTTCGTTCACAGTTCGCTTACTGCTTGAAATCGTTCCGGATGCACCGTCCTACTCAACAGTGACCGACTTCGCCAGATTGCGGGGCTTGTCCACATCCGTGCCCTTTTGCACCGCCACATGGTAGGACAGTAACTGCAGTGCCACCGTGTAGACAATCGGCATTACCGCCTCGGGGCAGTGTGGCATGGGTAGCACTTTAATTCTGGGCTCACTGTCAAAGCCTGCCCTGCTATCGGCAAATACAAACAACTCGCCACCACGGGATCGGACTTCTTCCAGGTTGGATTTCAATTTTTCCAGAAGGTCGTCACTGGGAGCTACCGCCACTACTGGCATGTCATCATCCACCAGTGCCAATGGCCCGTGCTTTAGTTCACCGGCGGGGTATGCTTCCGCGTGTATATAGGAGATTTCCTTCAGCTTCAGGGCCCCCTCCATGGCTACCGGGTACTGGATGCCCCTGCCCAGAAAGAGGGAGTGGTGTTTGGGAATAAACGACTCTGAAAGCACTTCAATATCACGGTCAAGCTCCAGGGTCTGCTCTACATGATCTGGAAGTTGATGTAGTGCGGATACCAATTCCTCCTGCTTCTCTTCACTAAGGGAACGGCGACGCCCAAGAACCACTGTGAGCATAAGCAGGGCAACGAGCTGTGTCGTAAATGCCTTGGTTGAGGCTACACCAATTTCAGCTCCAGCCCTGGTGAGAAATACCAGATCACATTCCCGCACCAGCGAACTGTTATCCACATTAGCAATCACCAGGCTGCCTATAAATTCACCCTGCTGGGCGTTACGCAGCGCTGCCAAAGTGTCTGCCGTTTCCCCGGACTGGGATATGGCAACCAACAAGGTTGCTGGATGCTGTACTCGCTTGCGGTAGCGAAACTCCGACGCCACCTCTACCTGACAGGGGATGCCAGCCAGTTCCTCAAGCCAATACCTGGCCACCATTCCCGCGTGATAGCTGGTTCCACAGGCCACGATTTGTATGGTCTCAACCTGATCAAACAGAGCAGCCGCGCCAGCGCCAAATGTCTCATCCGGGATACTGGGCTCAGCGGCCTGGCTAAACGTGGCTGCCAGGGCCCGGGGTTGCTCGTAGATTTCCTTGAGCATGTAGTGGTCATACTCGCCCCGGTCGACTGACTCCACCGCCTCTTCTATTTGGGTTCTGGCTCGCTCTACAGGGTCACCCTGAGAATCGTAGATCTGCAGGGAAGAAGGGGTGATGCGCACCAGGTCGCCCTCTTCCAGATAAATAAAGCGATCTGTCACCTGACGCAGGGCCATTTGATCAGAAGCAAGGAAGTTCTCACCAATACCCACACCAATTACCAGGGGGCTACCAGCACGGGCGGCGACAATTTCATCAGGGTGGTTAATATCAATGGCCGCTATTGCATAAGCGCCCTGTAGCCTCGCCACTGTAGCTCTTAACGCCTCAAGCAAACTCTGTCCTTGTTCCAGTTGTGTGTGGAGTAGATGAACAATAACTTCTGTATCGGTAGCTGACTGAAACTGATAGTCCGCTGCTACCAGCTCTTCTTTCAGTTCCCGATGGTTTTCAATAATTCCGTTGTGGACCAAAGCAACCCGCTGGCCGGATATATGGGGATGGGAATTAACCCCGGAAGGTTTGCCGTGGGTCGCCCAGCGGGTATGAGCAATGCCGGTGCAACCGCAGTAGGGCTCTAACTGTTGAGCTCGCTCCAGTTCACTGACTTTGCCCTGCTGTTTGTGCATTAACAGGTTTGACTCATTGTCCAGCAGGGCCATGCCCGCTGAATCGTAACCGCGATACTCCAACCGTCGCAGACCTTCGAGCAGAATTTCAGAAACCTCGCGACGCGCAGCGGCCGCCACAATACCGCACATACTCAGTTCTCCCCGCCGGATTTACCAGGGCGTTGCCAGCCGCTGATGTTTCGCTGTTTGGCGCGAGAAACTGCCAGCTCCTGCTCGCCCACCGCCTTTGTCACCGTTGAGCCCGCTGCGACAAAACCACCGTCGGCTATTTGCATTGGAGCGACTATCGTACTGTTGGAGCCAATAAACACGCCGTTGCCTATTTCAGTCTTGTGCTTGTTCACACCATCATAATTACAAGTAATGGTCCCGGCACCAATATTGACGCCTTGCCCCATCTCACAATCACCGACATAACTAAGGTGGTTGATTTTACTGCCTACACCCACATGGGCTTTTTTAGTCTCTACAAAGTTGCCAACTCGGGCCCGCGGTTCAAGCACCGTTCCCGGACGCAGCCTGGCATAGGGGCCTACATTGCACTGCGCCCCTACATGGACCTCTTCAAGATGACTCATAGCATGAATACAGGCTCCAGCTTCAATCACCACATTCTTTAAATAACAATTGGGGCCTATACTCACGCCGTCTCCCAGCTCAACCTTACCTTCGAACACTACATTGACATCAATCGACACCTCTGCGCCCACTGACACTCCACCCCGGATATCCAGGCGTTGTGCATCAGCCACCCACACGCCCTGACGCATTAAACCCTCTGCCTGTCTACGCTGAAATTCCCGCTCGACCTGGTTGAGTTGCACCCGGTCATTTACGCCTAGAATTTCCAGTTCATGTTCAGCCACGGCGGACGCTACTTTCTTTCCCTGAGCCACCGCCAGCGATAGCACGTCGGGTAAATAATATTCACTTTGCTTGTTCTCATTACCCACCCTGGGAAGATAGGCAGACAGATCGGCAGCTGGAGCGGCCAGAACACCGGTGTTTATCTCATCAATTGTGCGCTGTTCGTTATCAGCATCTTTATCTTCAACTACCCCTAGAAGATCCCCTTCTTCACTGCGCAGGATGCGGCCATATCCAGCTGAGTCAGCAACTATGGCCGTGAGCAAAGCGGGGGCTTCCTTGGCCTGCCCTATCAGTTCTTCCAGCGTCACTTTTTCAATCAGGGGAACATCACCATAAAGCACCAGTACCGTGCTGTCGGCGGATACTGCTGGCATCGCCTGTAACACCGCGTGCCCTGTACCCAATTGTTCCGTTTGTTGCACCCAATTGAGCTCAAACGCACCCATCGCCTCCTGGACCTGCTGGGCACCATGGCCCACAACAACGTGAATAGCCACTGGCTGCAATTGCTGGGCAGTTTCTACCACATGCTGTAATAGAGGCCGGCCGGCAACCGGGTGTAGCACCTTGGGTAAACTCGATTTCATACGAGTACCCTGGCCAGCGGCGAGGATAATAACTTCTAGATTCATGGATTAATCTCGGGACAGCGGCGGAAAGCTCGCCTACTGTCAGTAAATATTTGACATTTATACTTGGAAGAGAGCATATTAATAAGATGTATAATCAAATCAACGCTATTTGTCATAGATAAATTGACAACAAATGAGCCTTGAAAGCCTACATCATTTGGGATTGAATGAGCGCGAAGTCCGTGTCTACCGGGCCCTGCTACGCCTCGGGCCAGCATCTATAAGGGATGTGGCCGCCGAGAGCGGCATTAATCGCGGCAGCACCTATGAAACCCTGAAACAACTGGCGACCAAAGGCGTAGTCAATTATTTCCCTCGCGGCAAACGCCGGGTCTTTCAGGCAGAGGAACCGGAACAGCTTCTGGTGCTCGGTGAACGCCGTCAGCAGGCGCTAAGCCAGGCAATGGAGCAGCTGCGAACGGACGTGATTCCTGAACTGAAGCAGTCCAAAGCCGAATTTAGTCCGGGCAACGTGCGGTTCTATGAGGGAGACGACGGCGTGGAGCTTGTACTTCGCGACATTCTCGACGCCACTGCTGACAACCCTGAGCGCGGATACTCTGTTATCTCTACCAAAACCCTGCGCGAGCACCTCTACAGACCTTTCCCAAACTTTACCAGGCAACGCGAAAGTCGAGGTATTCAGGTGCGGGTTATCGCTGTTGGTGAGGGTGGTGATGAGGCGGAATACGCTGAACGCAAGTGGCTTCCGGCCTCGGATACTACAGACGCCTCTTACATTGCCATCTACCCGCCCAAGGTTGCGATGATTACCCTGGCAGACAAGAACTACCCGGTTGTCGTCATCATCGATTCCGCTGCCATCGCTTCAACCCAGCAAATACTGTTCGATACTTTGTGGGGGTTGCTCTAGACCTCGACCTAATACAGCTGTGCACTTGTTGAGCCGGGAACTTTCCTGCTAAGCGACCACAGTACCCGGGAATTACCCCCTTCGGTCGGAAGGCACAGATACTCCCTCTTGGGGTA
>ERZ1046740.850-NODE-850-length-23676-cov-4.446086_pt1 | contig 23676 bp, 23 predicted proteins | sample MGYA00383093_ERZ1046740 | MGnify/ENA primary metagenome ERZ1046740 (study PRJEB29581, sample SAMEA5548363) | metagenome | biome: marine; feature: coastal; material: water | depth 25 m | study: Short-term variability in the microbial, nano- and picoplankton... | reverse complement strand
AAGACACTTTCTAAACTATAAACAGTTACGCCCTTCAAAAAACTATAAAAAAAACTATAAAAAAAACTATAAAAAAATATAATAAATAGTATCTGACTAATTTTAAAATAATTAAATTTTTATTATATATATATATATATATATATAATGAAAAATTTTATAATAATTTCTCCCGAATTACAATATGACAGTTTATTTACTTCATCATTTAATAGTAAAACAACTGCTTTTAACTATACTATACCAAAATCATCAGAAAATGGTTCTCCTGTAGGAATACAATCAACAATAACAGATGTATTAGATACAATAGGAACTAACAATATTAAACATTTAGCATTAGCGTATCATTATAGTGGCGATGAACTGCCTTTTTTTGACGATTTTGCGACAAGTGAACCTCAAACATATAGATATTTTTCAAATAATTTAATTGATTTATTTAAACAAATAAATGATAAAATTATCGAACCTTTAATTGTTGATATATTAACTTGTAATTTGAATAATCCAGATTTTAAAGAAAGTGTTGAAAAAATAGAACAAGATTTAGGAATTAATATTAGGTATTCATTGGATCAAACCGGTAATTCTCCTCAAGGAAATTGGATATTAGAAAGTGATAATATTGATATTAAAAATATATATTTTACTGAAGATATAAATAAATGGAATGATACTTTATCTGATATTATTGATTTTGTAAATGAAGATGGAAGTACTCCTGCAGACGGAACATTATTAGATTCTTTTAAAATGTATACTTCTTATACTGATTTCACTAATAATACAAATTCGATTACACCTATAAGGGTTACATATAATGATAATGGTGGTAAAACATATACCCTTGAATTTACTAATACCATTGATACTGATATACTTACTTGGGGATGGGTGAGATTGCGAAAAGATGGTATTAATGATGTAACAACTGTTCCATCTGACTCGCAACAATATTATTTTGAGTTAGGTGCAAATGATATATTTGATGGAAATTCAAAAACAATAAGATATAGAAAGGGTGATAATAGTGGATGGACTATAGAAAATTCTTATACAGGGTGGGATGCGACTTCTGGAGCAGGGGATACAGGTAATTATGCTACAAGAATATATGTATGGGGATTATTTGCATTTCCTAATACTGGAATAACTGTTTCTAATCGTGCAATTGTTAAAAATTTATCTGTTGATCATGGAAGGGGTATACAAAAAGGAGCAGGCGGTATAGTACGAAGTAGACAAGATATTTTTGAATTATATAATTGTTCTTCTAGTTGTAATTTTGTAAACTCAAATGGTGGAGGATTGGTAGGAGAGTGGTGTGGTAGAGCTGCCAATGGTGGTGGATCCTCAGGAATCGCTGGAGATATATTAATTAATAAATGTACTTACTCTGGAGTAATGAATAAAGCTTATTGTGGTGGATTTTTTGGTAAAGGAGTAGGAGGGTATGGAAGTAATTCTAAAATATTAGTTATAAATTCATCTTTTGAAGGAAGAATGGGAAATATATCATATGGGGGAGCAATATTTGCAACTCATCTAATGAGCGGTGAAGTTCCCACATATACTGATCGATTATGTGTAATAGCCAATTGTAATATTAAATTTATTCATAATAACGCTAATATCGCTTCAAGATTTAATGGTTTAATTGGTGAATATGCTGGCAATAGTGCTGCAATTGTAATTACTAATATTGCTTTTGAAATGGAATGGACTTACCAAATGAGTGGTTCTTTTGGTGCTTCTGCATTACGAAATATAATAATTTCTAATAGTTATTCTAATTTAATAACTTCTGATACTACTTCTCGTAATGAAGATATTCCATTATTTGCTGGTAATTATGTATCAAACTCGGCATATGTATTAAATACATATTCAAATCAACTTAGTGGGCATAATAATGGTGGATTAAATGCTGATGGAACCAAAAAACTTTGTGGGGATTATGATATATTGGATTCGAATCTTGATAAATCAACTATGTTAAATTCTTATGAATCTATAACTAATTTTACTATGTCTGGATCAGAATATACTTGGAATGTAACAAGTTCTTCATCTGCATTTACAGATGCCTCTCCTGATTTTCCGACAGTTTATCGAAACGCAACTATTACAGCAATATTAGATGGAACTGAAGTTACAGTAACAATTATAGATACTGGTACTGAAGAGACTGAAGCAGTAAACGCAGGTGTTTCTACAGATAATATTTTAGCTATAAAAGCAAATAATAGTATCAGTAATGGAAGTACAATAACGATTCCTGAAAATAGTATTAGTGGAGGTTCTGTTGGTAGTGAAAGAAGATCAAGACGAATTGCTACAACAAAATTATTATTTGCATCTAATCCTACAATTACAAATTTTAAATTATCAAGATTAAATTTGGCTTTAAATGAATCATATTCTATAAAAGCTAATGTGAAAGTATTTAAATCAAATGGTATAATAAATATTTCTTCAGATCTTAATGGGAATACTTCTTGGTATTCCCCGTTAGAGAATGATGAAAATATTACTATTATACCTACTATTGGAAATACATTTATATTATCAAGAGCTAATGATATATATACCATTAGTGGAACAGACCCAATAGTAACTAATGTAGTTACATCACAAAATTTAACTAATAACGGTCTTACTGGATTTATAGATGGTAATACTTGTACTGTAAATGATGAACCAATTGTATTTGGTAGTGTAGGCGAAGGTATAAGTGATGATCTTTCTTGTTTTATGAAAGGTACAAAAATATTAACTATTAATGGATATAAATTAGTAGAAAATATAACTTTACAAGATAAATTAATATGTAATAATGGTTCTATATTACCAATAGAAAATCTAAAAAAAAGTATTGTTAAATCATCTACTAAAACAAATCCTTATTTAATTCCAAAAGGAAAATACAATGCTATAGAAGATTTATATGTTTCAAAAAATCATAGTATTTATATTAAAGGGTTCTTTGTTCCTGTTAAAAAAATAAAAGGATTAAAACAAGTTATGTTAGAACATGAATTTATAGAATATTATCATATAATAACTACTAATATATTTTCAGATATTATTATAGCAAATGGTGTTGAAGTTGAAACATATTTAGATATTAATAAATTAACATTAAAAACATATAAAAAATATAATAAACTTTATTATAATAATTTAGGAATTAGAAAAATAGATAATTATGATACTAATTTAAATGAAATAATTAAATATCTGAAAAAAGATATTAGAAAGAAAATAAAGAAATGAAAAGTCTATATAGATTCAAAAATACTTCCTAAATTATAAACTGTTACACCTTCTATAAAAATTCCATAATAAATAGCAAAACAAACTTTACTAATAGGATTATTACAAATCATAAATAATGACATTATATATCCTATTAACCAATGATGTAAATGATATTGTGGATCTTCTTTATTATATACAAAACTAAAATATATAATTATATAAGTTCCAATAACACCTAATATACCACCTAAATAATACCATAAATAATCTTCTTTATAAGATATGTAAATATTAAAACCCAAAGAACACAATACAAACAAACCTGCTAAAATATATACTATCCAAGATAATATTGGCCATTTACAACCATTAGAACAACTTGTTTGTAAACCCCTTACTTCACCTATTATTGCAAAAGTGGGAATTGTTAATAATATAATTGGTAGATAAATAACATCATACCAATATGTGAAAAATCCTGTTACTACAAGAGAAATAAAAGATAATGCAATAACACGACAAATTGTATCACCTTTTTCTAAATTAGTTTTATCTGAATGACCAATTTTTAATTGGTTTCTTGCATTTAGAATAAATATTTTATTACAACATAAACAACAACAATTAATAGTCATATTCATAACTTTATAACCAACTAACATAAATATTATGTTAATATAAGACCACGCTAATACTTGAGAATACATTATTAATATAATTAATTATTTTGTAATTAAGTATATCAATTTTTTTATTAATTATATCTTTTACAATTTATGGATTCTTTTTTTGTAATCTTCATAATATAAGTTATAGAATAAATTTTTTAGGTATAAAACAATTTAATTTCCTACATTTGATTACATAATGATTTATTGGATATATTAGAACTATTTTTAATTTAATTATATTAAGGATTTTTTAGAACACCTTTTAATTATTTCCTACTTGTGACTACAAATATAATAAATCCCTTTTATAACATAATATAAATCAATCCTATTTTCTTGAATTATAAAGAATATTACTTTTTCCATTATATTCTAAATCAAACGTAATATATGTTGGATCTGAATAATATAAACTTAAAGTTTTAAAGTCATTTTTAATTAGTTCTTCATCTGGATTTTTAGTAGTCAAACTTGGTAGTGTTTTAGGAAAATCATGTATTTTATATTGATCAGCCCATATTTTCATAATATAATATTGTTTACGTAAATCTTGATAAGACATTGATATTATAAATTTTTTATACATTATAAAAATATTTCAAATTTTTATAATACATTTTATTTAGTAAAATCTATTTATAAAAGTTCTCCTATAATATATAATGATTGTAAATATATTACGTTGTATTGGTGTATATTTATATGTATTATTTAGTTTCTTTTTTTCTTATATAACTATTAAAATTAATAATTTATTTAATTGGAAATTAACTAAAGAAAAAAGAAGAATACAAAATATTAAAATTTTCTATAATATATCTTATTATTTATTTCAATTATTATTTTGGATAAATATATCAATTGAAGGTGAACTTGTAGATATTTCAAAAAAACAATATATAATTGTTTGTAATCATGTAAGTTATTTTGATTTATTTGTTATATCAAATATTATAAGAAAAATTCCAAATTATACTAATATTTGTTTTATTGGTATGGGGTCACTTCTTAACTATCCTATAGCGGGATATGTATTACAGCAAATTGATATGATACCAGTCTATTTTTCAAAACCAAAAAATTTTACAGTTAATAGGTATGATAAAATTAGTGTTAAAAAAGCAGTAGAAAAAGTAAATATAGCATTACAAGAAGGTAAATCATTAGTAATATTTCCAGAAGGAAAAACAAATCCCAATCCTCAAAAAATGAATATGATTAGAGGTGGTGCATATAATTTTAGTAAAGAATTTAATATACCTATTAAAATATTTGGATTAAAAAATGTAGAAAAAATATGGAGAAGATTTAGTTATCCAATTGGTAAAGGTAATATTATTATTAAAATATTTAATGGTGAATATAATTTTAAAACTATTAAAGAATATAGAAAAACTATATCAAATATAATTGAATCATATTTATTAAATTAACCTTCTTTTCTTGAAGTATTATCTATATATATTTTACAATTATATCCAGGGAAAAAGGCAGTATATGCAGGATGTGAATAATATAAACTTAAAGTTTTAAAGTCATTATTTATCATAACTTTATCTGGATTTTCTGTAGTTAAACTTAGTAGTGTTTGAGGGAAATCATGTATTTTATATTGATAAGCCCACACTTTCATAGTATAATATTGTTTACGTAAATCTTGATAAGACATTAATATTATAATTTTTTAAATATATCATAAAAAAATTTCAAATTTTTTTGTAATATAAATTATAATGGGAAAATATTTATTTGATCAATATTCTTTATTACATTTCGCTCAAGGTATATCTGCTTATTTTTTGGGCATGAAATTAAAATTATGGATTATAATTCATTTTGTTTTTGAAATAATAGAAAATACTGAAACAGGTATAAATATTATAAATAAAATAAAATTATGGCCTGGTGGTAAACCTAAAAGAGATACTAATTTAAATATTTTAGGTGATAATATAGCTGCTATTTTAGGTTGGTTATGTGCTTATTATCTTGATAAAAAAGGAAGTGAATTGGGATGGTATGAAAAACATATAAATTAATTACATTTTATAACATATTTCTTATGTTATTAAAAAAAATAAAAAACTTAAGATTAAGTTTTTGTTTTTCTTCTAGTCTCTTGAGACCACTAATGCTTGGATCAGATTGGTGCCTCGACTGAAATAAATTGTTTTACCTTGCGAGAACGACGAGTGCGACGACGACGGCGACGACGAGGTTGTTTTTTTGGAGCACAAACATCGTCCATAGCAGTGACAGTTGTCTTAGTACTGTCATGAGTTTTCTTGTCGGTATACATTTCGCGAACACAAACGGAGTCATATTCTGCGTCATACATTTGATCACCCCATAATTCGTCATCTGAATGAGAGTATTTGCTCAAGAGAAGACACGATTTATCAGATAACTTTTCAGCTTGTTTTGCAAACAATTCTGCTTTATAGGCATATTGTAGTGCTTTCTCTTTAATATCACTATCAATCGTTTCATCCGTCGCAGCACTCATTGCTTTTAACGCCATCTTCTTGGCAATTCCAACAGCATATTCCAGTTCCACCAATTCTCTTGGAAGACGTGATTTTACATCGTTTAATGCAATTTCGGTGTGTCGCATATAATACAATGCCCAACAAGGCTTGCCATTAATCAAACCCTTGTCTGACAAGTCTTCAAATGTCTTCTTGTAATAATATAATGATGGATAGGATGTTATCTTATCATCTACTATAACAATTGGTGCACTCACAGCTGATGAAGTAAGAGAAGTGAAATCAGTTGATTGTGTTTTAGTCTTGTGACTATTATGTGCATTTAATTGCACAGAATCGACAATTGTCGAAAATGTTGATGTATCTTTTGAATAGGACATCAACTTTTATATAATAGTTATATATAAATTATTTTTTTCAATTTTTATTATTTTTTAAATAAAATAACTATACTTGTAATAACAATTATAATCTTCAAATAAAGTAATATATTCTTTTGTTAATTTAGTGATATACGCATTTACCCTTTATTTACATTAATAAATAAAGGAACAAAAATTTGTTTTTTTTTCTTCTCGCCGTCTCGCGAGACCACTGATGCTTGGATCAGGTTGGTGTCTAAACCGTTTTTTTTTCTCACACATACACATACACACACACTCCCACACGTACACACACTCGTACACACAAACTCACTCCTTACTCGGACCACAAACAGTGCACCCAGAAAACATCAGGTTGGTTCCCCGTCCACAATCACCACACCAGTATTTCCAACACCCTGATTTGCACTGTCGTGTACCACAACAATCCCCCTCGTGACTGTACCTGCCTTCGGTAAGGGGGGGTGGCTGGGGCAGAGAAATGTCAGTATCTCCACACTCCACACGCACGAACTGAGCCAAAAGGTTGCACCCTGGTATCTCGGTAAGTTGTGGGGTCCGTGCTAATTTCATCGGAGCTTCGGGACAATCGCGACGTGGTTTTTCTCCCATTGGAGTATCTCCACACTCCACACGCACGAACTGAGCCAAAAGGTTGCGCCCTGGTCTCTCGTTAAGTTGTGGTGTCCGTGCTAATTTCACGGGAGCTTCGGGACAACCGTGACGTGGTTTTTCTCCCAGTGGAGTATCAATGTTACACCGTTCATCTCCATCTCCAGTGCCTTCCGCACCACACTTCGGCTCAACAAACATGTCTTGGGAAGCAGCAGCCATGATACCTACAACACACGAAGTCAAGAGTTAACACAATAGAAGTAGCAACGAGATTTTGCCATACTCAAAAAAGAGATTCTCGTCTTGAGCACACTGTTCGTAGTGCACCCGGTGATGGTTCCAATCGTGGAACCTATCAGGGCGTCGTGCCCACACTTAGACGACATTCCTGCCGCCTTAATCGACCATACCTTTCAGCATCTCTCAAGAGAAACACCGGAACCCATGTGGCCTGTGAAGGATTATGGTGGTTTCTGTATGTATTTCTACAAACAGTAACCATCCCAGCGGCGATGCTGGAACTTTATACCATTTTCCCTGCGGATTAGTCCGCGCATGACATTATTACCATTACGAAGGCTGTTAACCCCCGCCATTATCTGCACCCCTATATAATTTAGGATACAAGATGGTAGTCATACGATGTGTCTATGGACCTTCCCGCAATCTCCGTCAACTCTCTCTCTTCTTGAGAGTTGGTTAGGAGGTGATGTTAATTCATCAAAGGTTCTCACTATCAGTGTGTGAATGACGCCGTCGCAACGCCATCTCTGCGAAGGGCTCAGCCGTGGATCAAAGATCAACACAGCCCCAGTATACACAGAGCATTCACTTGTCTCAAGTTCGTGGGTGCAATCTGACACCCACTAAGGAACACACAAGTTCCCTACTCATTATGAACTGATATAGTAACTATCTCTCAATATAGTACTACATAGTTTTTCGTGGTTGAGCTACCACTAGATTTTTACGGACAATCTTAAACGGGATCTAACAGCACATCATTACAAGTCAAAGGGTTAAATCACACCCCTTCGTACTCGTAACTATTACTACTTGAGACAAAAAAATCCACAAAACCAACTCTCTGAACTAATAGTTCACCAAGAGAAAGTCTTTATCCCGATTTAATGGGATTCACTGACAGAGTCTACTACCACCTATAACACCCGGATTGCCTTCTCGGGTATTGCCTATTCAGGTACTATTAAAACACATTAATAGCTATCTCGGAGACCATTGCGCATCTCTGATAATAGGTGGTCCTCAACTGGGGAGTTCATTACTTGGGATAAACCCATTCATGTCCCCTGCCCGCATCTACTTCTAATAATCTAAAAATTATTGGAGCATATTAAGAGAAAAAATTTCAATTTTTTAAATTTAGTATATTAGTTTTATCTTTAGAAATAATATTTTGAATATTAAATTAAGTATCTTATAATTTTATCTTGAAATAAATTAAAAGACAAAAAATAAGAAACTTAAAATTAAGTTTTTTGTTTTTTGTTTGTTTTTTGGTTGGTTTAGTTTATATGTTTTCCTTCATACCGTAACTCAACTTAGTGAGGTATACATTACGATCACTCAACATTTTTCAGAGGAGCACTTGTTTGGTTTAGTTTATATGTTTTCCTTCATACCGTAACTCAACTTAGCGAGGTATACATTACGATCACTCAACATTTTTCAGAGGAGCATACTAACTTAAATATAATAGACCATATAAGATGAAAAAAAATCAATTTATTAAACCTTTTCCAATTTAAAACGCCGAATTATTTATATTATTATAATAAGTTATATTGAAATGAGGTTTCTTCCAGTTAATCTGTTTTAGTCTGTTATTCGTAGCTCAGAAAGCAAAATTCGTATAGTAAATGACTACTCATTTAGTCCTTTACCAGCCTATAATCCCGTAAGCAATTAAGAAAGTGGTTTGCTGATGACTGGAAAAAATTGGACCATCGTAAGGTGAAACTCCTTACTATTGTTTTTACTTGGTTCAAACCAAAACCTTTTCTTATTAAAAATACCGTTAAGTCGGCGTTTTAAATTTGAAAAGGTGTAAAATAAACTAAATATACTTGTAATAAATATTATTCTTTTCTAACTTGAATATACCAATTTCCTCTTTCATAAATTATATATTGAACTTCTAAACGTGGTTCAAGTCTTGTAATTTCTTCTTTTAACATACCTTCATTATAAATATGATAATATCTATAATAAATTTGACCATCTCTTGAATTCCAAGGAACAATATTATCTCTTACATTAAATACTAATTTAGAACCTTTGGGTTGTTCTTTAGCCCAAACTGAAATTAGTCCAGTTCCTTTATATTTTAAAATCCTATACATTTCATTTAATGCTGTTTTTCTATCTTTATCATTATCTAAATGATGATAAGCTGCGATACAAATGAAATTATCAAACATATTATCAACAAATGGTATTTTAGTCATAGATGCTTTACTAGCAAGTCCGTCTCTTGATATAACTAAGTCTACCATTTTCTGAGATATATCAATACCTACACAAGAAATATCTTTTCTGTAAAAAAGATTTTTCCCATTACCGCAACCAATATCTAATACAAGTGAATCTTTTTCAAGATCATCAATATATTTTTTTACATGAGTCCAAGGAAAAACACGTGTTTTATCAAATTCATGTGCAATTTTATCATAAACTTTTTCAATAGTTTCCATTGATTAAAATAAATGTTTTATTATAAAATAATAAATCAAATTTTTTGAAATACAATACTTACATAATTTGTTTGGTTTTTCGTTCAATCACTTTATCCATTATTGCTTTATAGATTATTGCTTTATAGATTATTGCTTTATAGATTATTGCTTTATAGATTATTGCTTTATAGAATCATTGTATTTATACTATATGTTTAGGTGTTTTGAAACAACTGTATCTTTTTCCCATCCTTTAGAATTCTTAAGAGATTTCAATTCTCCATTTTTTAAACATCCTATTGAAACTTTTTGTTTCATTTTAAATGTCGGTCGGTGTAATAATATCATTTATATTATCATTAGCAAATTTTAATGCTTTAATATATTTAATACCATTTTGGATTATAGAATCAATTATATTTTATAGTTTTTAAATATTTTTATATAATATTATTATAATAATGTATTGGAAATTTATGAATTATAATTTAATAAAAGTAAAAGAAAAAACAGATTATCCTGTAAATATATATATAAAAGGTGCTTTTGAAATAGATGATTTAATTAATTTAATTCATCTACATCAACCAGAAATATTAAATGTATTACTAGAAAGATATCAAAAGAAAATAATTTATACAAATATAAATCATATACTTTTAGCTGTTAATCCTTTTCAAAAAATTAAATATAATATTAATAATCCTTGTCCAGAAAAAATAGCAGAAACTTGTTTAAAAATAAATAGAAATCATACTATTTTAATTAATGGTGAATCAGGTGCTGGTAAAACTGAAACAAGTAAAATAGTATTAAATTATTTATCTAATAAATCAAATTTAGGTAATAAAATATTAGCAACAAATATTATATTAGAAAGTTTTGGTAATTCTAAAACAATTAGAAATCATAATTCGAGTAGATTTGGTAAATTTATGCAAGTGTTTTACAATAATGATATAATAGTTGGTTCACAAATAAAAACTTATTTATTGGAAACAATTAGATTAACACATCATTCTAATGATGAAAGAAATTATCATATATTTTATTATCTATTTGATGATTATCAAAACTATTCATATTTAAAACATAATGCTAAAAAAGATAATTATTTAAATGATAAGAAAAATTATTTAGAATTGTTAGATGCTTTTAATAAAATAGGATTAGATAAAACTATAATTAATAATATTTTTGATTTATTAAAAATTATTATTTATTTAGGTGATTATGAAAAATATAAAGATATATTAAATAATTATTTCAATACAAATTTAGATATAATTTTCAAAAAAAAAAAAATAGTAGTAAATGGAGAAATAATTTATAAAGAATTAAATGAAGAAAAATCAAAAATAAAAATAGATTCATTTGCAAGATTATTGTATCAAAAACTATTTGATTTTATTGTTAATAAAATAAATATATATCTAAAAACTGATACATATGATAAATCAATTAATATTTTAGATATATTTGGTTTTGAAGTTTTTAAAAATAATAGTTTGGAACAATTATGTATTAATTATACAAATGAAGTTTTACAAAATTTATTTAATGATTATATTTTTAATAAAGAGCAAGAATTATATAAAAGTGAAGGTATTAATACAGAAGAAATAGAATTTATAAATAATGATTATATATTAAATTTAATTCATGGTAAACAAGGGATTTTTGATATTATTAATGAAGTTAGTAGTTTTATAAAAAGCGAAGATAAACAAATAAATAATTATATAGATAAATTAAATAATAATAATATTATAAAAGATAGATTAAACAGTGCAAAACAAATATTTATGTTAAAACATTATGCAGGATTAGTTAACTATAATACAAATACTTTTATTGATAAAAATAGAAATCAATTACCTGATGATTTAATTGAATTTGTTAATAATTTAGATTTATTCTTATTTGAAAATACAACAAAATTAAAAACAAGTAAAAAGAAAGTTTTAGAAAATTTTAAAAATGAATTATTAAAATTAAGAAAATTTATAGAAACTACTGATTTACATTTTATAAGATGTATTAAACCAAATGATGAAAATATACCAAATAATTTTTATATACAGCGAATTGGCGAACAATTAAATTATAATGGCGTAGTAGAAGCAGTTAGAGTAGCAAGAAGTGGTTATCCAATTAGATTTAATAAAGAAGAATATAAAAAATTATATTGGTATGTTGATAATACTAATTTATTAGTAGAAGGTAAAACAAAATATTTTTTAACAAAAGCTAATTTTAATATTTTAGAATTAAGAAAATTAGAAATATTAAATAAATTTTGTACAAAAATACAATCAAATTATAGAATGTATATTGAATATAATAAGTATAAAAATATAAGAAAAAATATAATAATATTACAATCATTTGCAAGAATTATATTTGCAAAGAATATACTTTATAAAATAAAAATATATAATAGTCAAATTAAAATTAGTTCTTGGTGGAAAATGATAACACAAAAAAATAAATATAAAAATATAATAAAACAATTTGTTATAATTCAAAGAAAATATAGACAATATAAAAAAATAATAAATAGCACAGAGAAAATTATTACAATATTTTATAGATTTAGATTGTATAAATATATATTAAAAAAGAAAAATGCAAGAGAAACTATTTATTATTTTATTTTAAAAATATTAGCAAAAAATAAACTTAAAAAATTAAAAGAAGAAAGAGCTAGTTTATTATATTTAGAAGAACAAAATAATAAACTACAAAGAAAATTAGAAGAATTAGAAGAAATAGAAAAACAAAGAAAATTAGATGAAGAATTAAAAGAGAAAAAATTAAAAGAAGAATTACTAAAACAAAAAAAATTAGAACAAGAAGATAAAACTAAATTATTAGTAATAGAGAATTTAACTAAACAATTAGAAAGATTAAGTTTAGAAAATTCTATAATACAAGATAAGATAAATAAACAACAATCTTGTATCATTATGTAAAATTGAAATTTAAATATTAAAAATATTTATTCTAATATTAATGGAATTAGTAGATAAACCCGCAGGAATTACTATGAATCAATTAGTTAATCATTATAAGAAATTAATAGATGTTAAAAAAATGTGTTATACAGGTAGATTAGACCCAATGGCGAGAGGTAAAGTTTTATTGTTAAAAGAAGATGCTTGTAAAAAAATGAATGATTACTTATCAAAAGATAAGGTTTATCAATTTGAAATTATTTTAGGTATTCAAACGGATACAGATGATCCTTTGGGTATTATTGAAAATATTAATTTTGATTATGATAAAGACATAATCAAAAATAATATTATATTATGTATGGAAAAATATATAGGAGATTTTGAACAAAAATTTCATAATTATAGTTCAAAAGTTATTTCCGGAAATCCTTTATGGTTTTATACAAAAAATAAAATAAAAGTATCTAAATATCCATTTCATACAGTTAGAATTAAAAATTTAAAAATTATTGATATGAAAGATGAATTTGATTTTTCATTATGGAGAAATAATATTATTAAAAATATTTCTACAATTGATACAAAATGCGATTTTAGACAAAAAGAAATTATAGAACAATGGAAAGATATTGAATTAAAATATTTAGATAGTATCGTTGTTGAAGCAAGTGTATCTTCTGGGTTTTATATTAGACAATTTATAAGAGATATATCATATGATATTGATTTTCCATTGATGGTATATGATATAAATAGAACAGATATTTTAATTTAATTTTTTTCTTTAATATTATAATATGAATATTGTTGAACCATTTTCTGATGATAATAATTATCAAAAATATCATGATGAAGGTTTTGAAAAAGGTTTCAAACATGGAGTAAATCAAGGTGAAAAAAATAAAAAATGTAGTTATGACGATGAATTAAAAAATGTTAGCGAACAAAAATATGATGAAGGTTATGATGAAGGTTATGATGAAGGTAAAGATTCTATAAGATGTCCTAGTTGTAATATTGATACTACAACAACTAAAATAGTAAATGAAACTAATGAACCGAAACAACCGAAACAACCCAATAATATTTTAACTATGAATAATATTTTAATAGCTGTTGCTGTATTAATTTTTATTATAGTTTTAGTTTTATTATTAACTGGTAATGATGATTCAATTGATACAAATTCACTATCAGAATTAGAAGGATTAGATGGTTTATCTGATTTATCTGAATTATAAAAAATGTATGATACTATTAAATAGTATTGGCTCTTTTTTTATATAAAAATTGAAAATAAAAAATAGTATTTAATTATACTATACTATTGATGTCTATTACATATAATTACTATCAAAATATTGATGGAGAAACTATTAGTAAAGAATATAAATTGTTTACTTTTAGTCACGCAGGAATACCTCTTACACAAAGAGAATTAGAAGATCTTATTAGATCTGGATTATGGATATTTAATCAAATTGTTAAAACAAATTTGATTAAATATTTAAGAATTTATCTTCCTAAATATACTTGTGCATTTATGCATCAAGAAACAGAAACATTAACATCTGAATTATATATTGGCGTTGACGATTATGGTAATATTATGGGAATACCTTATAATGATGATTTAGATATTAGTTTTATTAGTGATACAATTATTGATGTTCTTACTTCAGACTTAATTATAATTGAAGAAGAAATTAATATTATGGATTATATTTCATTTGAAATTATTCCTGTAGAATATGATTATGATGAAGAATATATTCTTTGGGAAGAATATTCACAATATAAAACTGAATATTCCATAATTATGAAGAAATATTTAGAAGATAAGAAGAAATGGAATGATACATTAATGTATTATACTCGTAAATTATCAGTTTTAATTAATGATAAAAGATGCAGAAAAGAAATTGTAGAATATATCATTGAAAATTCTGATGATTATATTGATGATTATGAAACAGAAATATGTGGAATTATTCAATCACTTAATAGTGATGAATATATTGATGTTAATACTGATTATATTGAAATTCATACATTAAAACAAATTCCTAATAATATTGTATTTTGGTTAACTCGATGGAAAGATCAAGTAATTTATAAACATAAAATAACAAAACCTAAAAATATTAATATTAGTAAAATAGATCCATATACGTATATATGTAGAATAGAACAAATGATACCTTATTGGTTCAAAATAAATACTGATATGAAACTATGTATTATTAAATTTAATTTTAGGAAACCTGAAATTAAATTAAATATATCTTATAAGGATTTACTTGGAAGAATTTTTTCTTGTTATAGAGGAACTTCTAAGTGTGGTCCTTGTTGTATTCCTTTATAATTATTCATAAACATCTAATACTCTCGCAGATGGATCAATATATTCATCTACTTTTATTTCTTTACCATCAGAATTCCATTTAGGTTGCCAATAATGAGGTAAAACTGTTTGCATATCTTCACCAAAAAATGAATTAAATAATCCTCTAAAATAGTAAGCTTCTTTAGTAGGAGGTTTATGATGCAACCATTTACATTTTTCTAATGCTTCATCACTAATACTTTCTTCACATTTCTCTTGAATAATTTCATACCAAGATTTTTCTTTACTACTAACACCATCGGAAAATGCTTCTTTTTTACGCCATAATACTTCATCTGGTAGTAAATTTAAACCATCAAAAGCTTTTCTTAACCACCATTTTTCAATTCCTTTATACTGTGGAACTCTCCATTCAGATGGTAATTCCCAATAAGCTTCAATTACTTCTGGATCTAATAATGGGATTCTTGCTTCTAATCCCCATCTTGAAATACATCTATCACTACGTCTACCATCATACATATGAATCTCGTCAACATAATTTAATGCTGCTTTATGTAAAGCACTACCACTTGGTGCATACCAATTGAATAAATAAGATGAACAAACTTCATCAGGACCTTCACCAACTAATACAACACGACAATCAGTTTTAGTTCCAATATATTTACTTACTAAATATTGACCAACAGATGCTCTTACAGTAGTTGTATCCCACGTTTCAGTTGTATATACAACATCATTAATAGATTCAACACCTTCTTCTTGAGTAAAATATACTTCTGTATGATGACTTTTAATATGGTCTGAAACCATCTTAGCATATTTTAAATCAGTTCCACCTTTCATACCACAACAAAAAGTTTTAATAGGACATCCTAATATTCTTGCTGAAATAGCACATACTAAACTACTATCAACGCCACCAGAAAGTAAGAAAGCTAATGGTCTATCAGCATCTAATCTTCTTCTAATAGCATTAATTACAGAATTTCTAATTTTACTTAAATAATATTTTTCATCGCAATGTAAATTTTTTGTATGTGGAATAACTCTATAAACATTTTTAAATTCATAAGATGATACAGATACATTACCAAATTCATTCATATCAAATTGCATAATATATCCCGGAGGATATTCACTTACATTATCTTCAAAACTAACTGTTCCTTTAATTTCTGAAGAAAAGATTAATTTAGTAGATTTACTTGTTACAGGATGATAATATAAAGGTCTAATACCAATTTGATCTCTTCCTACTAATACTTTTTGTAAATGATTTAATTTATCAAATTCTAAAAGTACAAAAGCAAACTCTCCTTTAATTTCATTATCAAATAACTCTTGCCATTTTAATAATCCATTTTCATGTTCTCTTGTCATTTTAAGATATAATTGTGGAATAGTCATACAATCACTATTTTTTTTAATTGGCAAGTTATATTTATTAATTAATTCTTTGAAATTAAAAATTTCCCCATTGCATACAAAAATAATTGTTTTTAATTTATCTTGAAAAATAAAAGGTTGATTACTTTCAAAAGTTGTATCCATAATTGCTAATCTATGAAAACCAACACATGCTTGAGGAAAAGTTTTTAAAGTTGAATTATCAGGACCTCTATGTTGAAGTTTCCAAAAATCAGCAAAATATTTAGATAAATCTTTATTATCTTTTATTAAGTTAATTAATGACCAAATACCGCACATTAATATATAATAAATATAATCTTTATCTCATTATTAATCAAATTTTTTATTTCCACTTAAAAAAATAATTATTTTATATTATAATGAGTTTTGAAAGTAATCTTAGTGAATTTAATTTTAATCTGGAAACACTTGATCTAATGAATCAAGATGGTTTATCTCAAAGTGAAATTGTTGATACTCTTAAGGAAGTTGGTTTTAGTTCTGAACTGACACAATTTCTTTTAACTAATCGGAGATCTTTAGTTTCAAGTCTTTTATTAAGATTAAAATTATATAATAAACAAAGTAGGAGTTATGATAAAGTAAAAAGTGCAATGTCTAAATATAAAAGTATGATGCCTTTAGTAACCCAACTTTTTCATATTGAAACAACATCTCAAGAAGAAACCTTACAAGGTAGTTCTTTTAGTGAAGAAATACATAATGCCTCTGACGAAGTATCTGATGACAAAGTTGTTAAAGATTCTGTTGAAGATTCTGTTGAAGATTCTGTTGAAGATTCGGTTGAAGATTCTGTTGAAGATTCGGTTGAAGATTCTGTTGAAAAAGACCCTTTTGGAATGTTTCTAAGCGAATGCGTTAGAACCGATGATGAAGAAAATGTGGTAAAAGCAAGTTCTGTATATTCTGCTTTTAGAGAATGGTATTTAAATAAATTTGACGAAAATGTACCAGGTAAAAAAGAACTTAAATCTTTCTTAAATACTAAATTAGAAAAATCTGGTAAAAGTTCATGGAAAGGTTCTCTGGTAAGTATATAAATAAAAAAATGTAATATTTATTAAATGAGTTTTAATACTTATGTAATAAATCTTAAGAAAGATATTAAAAAATGGACTAAAATACAAAAAAATTTGAAAAATGTAAACATTACTCCCATTAGGTTTGATGCAATAGATGGTAATAATATTCCTGAAAAATATAAAATATATTTATCTATGTTTTGTCAAGGATTATGTCCAAATTCTGTTAAAGGTTGTAGTTTATCACATTTATTAGTATCAAAACAGTTTTTAGATACTGATAAAAAAAATAATTATTGTTTAATATTAGAAGACGACGCAATACCAATTGTTAATAATTTAAAAGAAGAAATTAATAAATTAGTTACTTTATATGATAATTGGGATATTATAAGATTATATGGTATGGGTTACTGTCCTAATATACAAAACGGGCCCTTACAAAAAGTTTGTTCAGGAAGCAATGTTGCTTATTTATTATCAAAAAATGGTGCTAGGAAATTACAAAATTTAAAAATAAACTGGTATTATGACATACAATTAAATTTAATAAATACTATTAATTTATATATACATAAACCATTCTTATTTAGAACATATTATTCAGAATCTTCTAATACAACAGATAATATAAATTGGGGTATATTAGATCAAAAGAAATTAGGAAATGTTCCTATTTCATATTGGTTAAAAGTTAAATTATTAAAAATACCATATATTGAATATAATATTAATGTAATTATGTTATTTATTATATTATTTTTAATGCAATATATTATTTTTTATTAAATATACATATTTTTTACAAATTCTGGTAATTCATATTTCCCTTTACATCGAAGATTCTTAAATTTTTTTATAGCATTATCAAAATCTTTTTTTGTTAATATTTTTTTAATATCTTTAATATCTATAATTTCTTTCATTAATCGTAAACTATAATATTCTTTTGCAAATTGAAAAATTGTTTTCATATCACCACCATAATATTTAAACAATTTAATATTATTTTCAATATCTTTTTCAGTTATAGAATTGTCTTCTATAATCCATTTTTCTTCATTAATAAATTTTAAAAGTATTTCATATAATTCTTTACTATCATATTTTTCTATATTAAATCTTAAAGTAAATCTTCTTGCTAATCCTTGATTATATGAGAAAAAACATTTATCAACATCTTCTTTATAACCAGCAATAATACATAAAAATTTATCTCCTTTTTCAGTTAAATTTTGATTTATAGTATCAATACATTCTTTAGTAAAAACATCTCTTTTTTGTGGATTACCTAAACTATAAACTTCATCAATAAATAATACACCGCCTTCTGCTTCATCTATTTTAGCTTGTGTAAGTTTAGCAGTATGACCACACCATTTACCAATTAAATCACTTCTTTTAGCAACAATAAAATTATCATTTTCTAAAAATCCCATTCTTAAATAAACCTTACCTAATAATTGTGCTAATGTTGTTTTACCCACACCTGGTGGTCCAGTAATTACCATATGATTTAATTCTCCTGATCCATTTAAATTATGAACGAAATAACAAATCATTTTAAAAACTTCATCTTTGATTTCTTTCATTCCGACTAAACTATTAAATTCTTGTAATGATGGAATAGTTTTATATATCATTTTAAATTTTTTGTGTTTCAAAAAATCAAATCTATGTTCATAGTCTTTTAATTTAATTATATCATCTATATTTTCTATATTACTAAAAATTTTCTTTAATTCATCATTATAATTTATTTTATCTAATTTAATATATTTTTTAGGTTTTTTCTTTTCTTTATCAAACCAAGTATCTATTTCTCTTTTCCTTTTTTGTCCTTTTTTAATTGTAACTGTAATTTTTTCTTCTATCTTTTTTTTCAAGTTTTTAATTTCGTTTTCTTTACTATTTAAATCATAATTTAAATTTTCATTAGTACATTTTAAATTTTCTATTTTCTCTTCAAAATATTTCACATCATCTTCTAAAAATCTAATTGTTCTATGTAATCTTTTTATTTCTTCATTATTAAATTGATTATATAAAACAAAATTCCACATACTTTTAATACGATTATCAATATCATTATAATATTCATTCCATTTTTGAATTGTTTCCTTTTCTAATCTTTCTATAGTTTTATCATCTTTACTATTGTCCTTATCATTTATATTCATTATTATTAATAATATTATTAATATTATAAACTAAATTTATTTTATACTTATATCGTTTTATGAATTTATCTTTTTCAATCCACATTTTTATGGATGTTTTATTACAATCAAAAATTTTATAAACATTCTCCATTGAAACATCGTTTGTTAAATAATAATTAACAGCACTTAATTTATAATATTCTGTTTTTGTTCCATTTTTTAAACCTTTTCCAATTTAAAACGCCGACTTATTTATAAATTTTTAATTTTTTTGCTCTTGATTTCTTCGGTTTATATTTTTACTTGAAGATAATACTTCAAACCTTTTCTATTTTTTTGCTGACTAAGTCGGTGTTTTAAATTGGAAAAGGTGTAAAAATAAAAGTAAAAATAAATCACTTTTTATAAATAAATAAAATGATTTTCTGGAATAGATTCTTTCATATATTCAGATTCACTTGGATAAATATCTTTATCAATTGTATCTTCTTTATCACCTAATTTATTTAAAACTTCTCCCATAGGTGAAACAATCATTGAATGACCATATGATTTATATTCCATATCATAATTAGTTGTTGATGAACATCCAACAATATAGCATCTACTATCTACTGCTCTTGCTCTCAATAAAAGTTCCCAATGTAAATTACCTGTATATTGTGTAAAACATCCAGGATATATAATCATAAAACATCCATTTTTAGCATAGTAATTAGATAGTTGATTGAATCTCAAATCAAAACAAATACCAAGACCAATTTTACCCCACGGAGTATCAAACATTGCTGGTTCTAAACCTGGAGATAAAACACTTGATTCTGAAAATTTAACACAACTTCTTTTAATATCAATATCAAAAAGATTTATTTTTCTATATTTACAAATAATTTCTCCATTAAGCCAAACAGTACAAGTATTATAATATTTATCTCCATCTTTTTCTGGAATAGAACCTGCAACAATATATTTATTTGTTAATAATTTAGATTTAGTTTTTAATGAATCATATGTAATATTTCCTTCTGATAATTCTTCAGCATATTCTTTAAAATATTTGATACCATAAGGTGAATTAAAAAATTCAGGAAAAACTAAAATATCAAAATCATTATCTTTAATAGAACAAAAAATATCATAAATATTTGATACTTTATCAATACTTGGTTTATTTTGAATAATACGAACTTTAACCATTAATAATAAATAATTTATTATTTATTATTAATGATTAAATCAATTTTTATAAAATCTTTTTACAGTAAATACCATATAAATTTATTTTCAATATAGTTATTCTTTCTAATATTATTTTCTTTTATTTTTATAATAATAAGTTTTTTAATATAACTATTTATTATAAAATTTAAATTATTACAAAAATATAATTGGTTGAATTTTTGAATACTATCTAATAATTTAATATCTGTTTCAATATATTCAAAAGATTCTTTTGTATATATCCATGCTAACATAAATCTCAAAGATAACATCATTTCTAATGATTTAGTAGATAGTGTTTTTTTTTTATTAATTAAATAATTAAAGGATTTTAACCAAAATATTTTATAATTATGAGAATATATATCATTTTTAGTAAAATGACTAACTAAATTTATATTATGTAAAGCCTTATTTGTATTATATAATAAACTATCTATATTTGATAACAAATAAATACTTGTATCAAATAAATCATTATATAATATTTTAGCTTCTTTTTCTATATCTTTAATGTTTTTATGAATTAGATTATTTTCAAATTCTAATAATTTATATATTATTTTATTAATTTTATTTAATAACATAATATAAAATATAATATTTTTATATATAAATGTATCAATTTTTACAGTATTTTCATCATTTTTTTTTAGTACCTCCATAATAAGGTTTACCTAATCTATTTTTTATTAATAAATCGGTTAATGAAAATTTTTTATAACAACAAGGTAAACAACCGTATTCATATATATAAATTGTTCCTAATAATCTTCCATACTTATCCCAACCACCACATATCATTTCTACAATTTTATTATCAATTAAATCTTTTACAAATTCTTTTGCCTTTTTTGCAGCTTTAATTTCTTTATCTCTATTTTTTTGTGCTAATGGTGGTTTCATTTCAGGTGTATCAATACCATATAATCTAACTTTATGTCTAACAACTTTGCCATTTAATTTTAATGCAACCCAAAATGTATCACCATCATAAACTTTTAATACTTTTACTTTAATAACTTTTCCATCTAAACTCCAAATAGGAGTATTTTCAAAGGTTGCCTTATTTAATTTATTCCCCATAATTTAAATAAAATATTATCTTTTATTTAAGTTATTTTTCCCAAGGTGGTAATTCTGGATACATTTTATCAAAGAATTCTTGTGTTATTTTTAAATTTTCTTTTCTTTTATCTTTATTTACTTCAGTATCATTAATACAAAATGTTGTTTCAGGTCTTTTTAATAATTTATTTAGATTATTAATATTTTTATGATTAAAGAATCTATAACTACAACTATTAAATGGTTCAATTCTTGTAATAACTTTATCATTACTTTTCATAAATATATGTATTGGTCCGTGAACTTGTTGACAAGGACATACCATATCTTTACAAACATTACAACCAATACCTTTCCTATTTTTTGTTTTTCTAATAAAATGATAATAATCTTTATATTTCTCTTCAAATAGTTTACACTGACTTTTAATGTATGAATAAGGAGTATGTGAATAAAATCCTCTTATTGTTAAAGGTAATTTCATTTGATTTCTTTTTTTATTTATTTTAATGGGATAATTAACTTTATCAGATACAATTGCTTTACCATCTTCTGTAAAAAAATATGTATAATCTAATTTACAACCAATAAAAAAATCGTCATTTAAATAAATAAAATGTTCACTTAATTGAGGAATTCTATGTAAACATGATTCTATAGCATTTGAATTTTTATTAGGAATATATTCTAAACTTGGAAAAATTTCACCTTCAGAAATCATAGTAATATGTTTTTTATAATTATTATTAAACCAACTAGGAATAATATTTCTATTATTAACAATTATATAAATATGATTAACCCAAGGTAAAAATTTATATATAGACCTTAAACTATATTTTAATTCATTATTATATGAACTTCTAATATTATTACTAAAACTCTCACCTGCCCACGAATAAACAATATCAATTGAAAATTTTGGTTTTAAGTTTTTAAAATTCATACAAGATGGATTTATATTAAATAAATATAAAATGTTATCTATAATATTTTTGTATATATTTTTGTATATATTTTTTTTTTGACAATAATAAGATATTAAACATAATATAAGAAAAAAACAAAAAATCAAAATAATTATATGTTTCATTATAATAAAATAGATTTTTATTATAATCTATTTTACATATAATAAATATTTTCATATTAAAGGAATGATCTATAATTATTATAGTAAATGGAACTAAATAATGAACAACAAAAAATAGTTGATTCTAATGCAAAAAATATATTGGTACTTGCTTGTCCAGGTTCTGGAAAAACTTATACAGTAATTCAAAGATATATTAATTTAGTAACTAAGAATAATAAAGATCCTAATAAAATTATATTAATAAC
>ERZ1046740.847-NODE-847-length-23728-cov-5.117138_pt1 | contig 23728 bp, 23 predicted proteins | sample MGYA00383093_ERZ1046740 | MGnify/ENA primary metagenome ERZ1046740 (study PRJEB29581, sample SAMEA5548363) | metagenome | biome: marine; feature: coastal; material: water | depth 25 m | study: Short-term variability in the microbial, nano- and picoplankton... | reverse complement strand
GTCAGTCATCGGCATAGCCTCCGGGTACAGTGTTGGGTTTTCGCAGATCGCGCAGAATTTCCCGGGCCGCGTTGGCGCCCGGTGCGGCCATCACACCACCCCCTGGGTGAGTGCCGGAGCCACACATGTACATGCCGCCTACAGGCCCGCGGTACTGGGAATAGCCCGGGAAGGGCCGGTTGAACAACAACTGGTCAAAGGTCAATTCGCCCTGGAAGATATTTCCTTCGGTAAGACCTGTTTCGGCCTCAATTTCGCGGGGTGTGCGGGTTTCACAGTGCAGGATAAGATCTTTAAAATCGGGGCTGTAATTGCCAATCTGGTCCAGCACAGACTTCTCAAAGCCAGCCTTGTCTTCATCCGTCCACTCGCGGCCATTAATCAGCGGGGGAGCATACTGTACGAAAACCGTCATCATATGCTTGCCGGGAGGCGCCATAGTTGGATCTGCCTGGGTAGGAATCAACATATCTACATAAGGGTCTTTCGACCAGGTGCCGTCTTTCCAGTCATCGTAGGCACGTTCCAGCCGCGGCAACGAATCGGAGAAGTGCATATCGCCGATCATTAAAGGACTACGCGGATCAAGACCATTAAAGGTGGGCAACCCGTCCAGAGCAATGTTCAGTTTGCCCGAGGAGCCGCGAATCTTGAAGTTTTTGGCTTTCTTCACCACATCGGCGGGAAGGTCGCCAGCATCCATTACATCGAGGAAGGTGCGCTTGGGATCCAGGTTGGATACCACGACATCAGCATAGTATTCGGTGCCATTTTTCAGCGCCACACCCTTGGCCTTACCCTCTTTGACGATAACCTGGTCAACGTCGGCGTCGCAAATAATCTCGCCGCCGAAGGACTGGAAGGATTTAGCCAGTGCACCCGCTACCGCCCCCATACCACCGCGGGCAAAACCCCAGGAGCCAACATTGCCGTCAACATCGCCCATGTAGTGGTGCAATAGCACGTAGGCGGTGCCGGGAGAGTACACACCCAGGGCAGTACCAATAATGCCGCTGCCGGCCAGGTGAGCCTTGATTACGTCAGTTTCAAAATACTCATCGAGGTAATCACCCACGCTCTTGGTCCAGAACTTCAGGGTATCTGCCAGGCCCTCCTCGCCCATGGACAGGAACCCCTTGGCGTACTCCATAAGGTGGAGCAACTCACGAGGGTTCATTGACGTGGGGTCAGGTGGCCGCTGCATCAGGAAAGGACGAATAAGCCTGGTCTGCTTCAACACGTCAGTGCTGTAACGGTCGTAGGCATTGGCATCACGCTTGGAATGGCGCGCCATCTCACGATATTGCCGCTCGTGATCGAAGTAGTTGCCGAGATGGTCACCATTCTCCATGAAGGTAATACCACCACCATAGGGCACTACCTGCAAACCGTGTCGCGGCAGCTCCAGATCCCGGGCAATCTCCGGGCGCAACAGGCTGCACACATAGGAGCAGTTGGAGTATGTCCAGCCCTCGTGCAGTTCTCTACTGACCGTGGCACCACCTATATAGGGATTACGCTCCATCACGGCTACATCCAGGCCTGCCTTGGCCAGATAGGCAGCGTTACAGAGGCCGTTATGGCCTGCGCCTATCACAATTGCATCGTATTTTTTCAATTCACACCTCCGCTCAGGGGTCCTTACCAGCGCCCCTCGATTCTCAGGCCGAAGAATGCCATGGAGCGAACATCCTGTCCACATTTGAATGAACGATCATTCAGTAATTGCCAGCGAAGCCCGGTTGGTTTATTGTCACTTCAGTTGCGGCATGGCATCGGCCACTGCAGACCCGAACAAGAGTACTATTAAGCCCATGAGTACCAATAAAGAAACCAATGGCAAAAGCCGCCGTAACCTTCCCAAAGAGGTGCGCCGCGAGCAGTTGATTCTGGCCACTATGAAGTGCATTGCCAAAAATGGCCTCTCGGGGACCACCATGGCGCAGGTAACCCAGGAAGCAGGCCTGAGCATGGGCTTTGCCAATTTACACTTTGAGAGCAAGGAAAAACTGCTAATCGAGACCCTGCGATACGTGACCGATGAGTATAACCGGGGGCAAAACGCGATTCTCGACAGCGATAAGTACCCCTCTCCCACTGACAAGGTCGAGGCCCTGCTAAAGTTCGACTTCAGCCCGAAGGTTACCAAAAAGAGCAAAATGGCCGTGTGGTTCGCCTTCTGGGGAGAGGCCAAGTCCCGACCCACCTATCAGCGCATCTGTAACAGAACAGATTTCAGCTCCGAAGATACAATTACCGAGCTATTCCAGGCCCTTATCGATGAGGGAGGTTACACACAGGCTGACGCACGACTGCTAGCAACCGGCTACACTGCATTAATAGATGGCCTCTGGCTGGACCTGCTGGTGGCGCCGCGTCAAGTAAACAGAAAAAAGGCCACCCGGGTAGCACGCCATTACCTGGCGAGCGCCTTTCCCGACCACATACAACTGGACTCTTGATTCCCCATGCAGATACAACTCGCACCACAGTCATTAAGCTGGCAGACGGCTGTAAGAAAGTACGCCGAGCAGGAACTGATACCTCACGAGGTTGAAGCCGAGCTCAACGGCGGCGAACTTCCCGAAGAGGTATCCACTCGCATACGCGATCAAGCTATCGCCCTGGGGCTCGCCGGCATGGACGCCCCCGCCTCACACGGGGGCCTGGGGCTGAACATGGTAGACCAGGTGGTGGCCTGGGAAGCACTGGGCCGTGTAACCAACGCCCTGTGCTGGGGCTTTCCCGAAGCCCAGTCCTGGATGTATGAGGCCTGTGGCGACAGCGAGTACCAGCTGGAACACTACATCCGCCCTTTACTGGAGGGAACACGACGCGAGGCCTATGCCATAACAGAAGCTGAATCCGGTTCCCACGAGGTGATCAACAGTACCGCAACCCACACACCCAAGGGCTACCTCATCAACGGTGAGAAATGGTTTGTTACCACCGGTAATCTAGCTGACTTTTTCTTCTTTCAGGCTAAGACCGAAGACGGAAACGACGCCCTGTTTTTCGTGGACAAAGACAGCGAAGGTATAGAGATTGCGGAGAACCCCCTGTTTTCCCATACATTCCCCTCCCATCACCCGACCTATCGCTTCACCAATGTATTGGTGCCGGAAAAAAATCGCATAGGCGGCCCGGGATCAGGCATGGACTACAGCCGCAGCTGGTTTCGCCACGAGCGCATGACAATTGCCGCCAGGATGCTCGGCGCTGCCGCCCGTATGATTGAGGAAGCCACCGAGTGGGCCTCACAACGGCAGATTCTTGATGAAAAGCTTATCGATAAACAGGCGATCCAGTTTATGCTGGCCGACAGTGCAACAGAACTGTGGGCTGCAAAGTTAATGGTTTATGAGGCCGCCGAAGCCCACGACCGTGGAGAAGACCTCAAGGCCTTACACGCACGCTGCTCCATGGTGAAGCTATACGCCACTGAAATGGCTGGCCGAGTGGCAGATCGCTGTCTACAGATATGGGGCGGACGCGGCTACCGCAGGGACAATGCAGTAGAGCGCTTTTACCGCGAGGTGCGTGTAGATCGCATATGGGAAGGCAGTAGCGAGATTCAACGCATGATTATTGCCGGTGCTCTTTCCAAACGCGGTCTGGATGGCATGTAAATGCAGGCCCGGCTGCTCTGCCTTACCCTTACCCTTACAGTCTGCCTGCACAGTTTTGGGGATACCGAAGAGCCCATAATTAACATCTACAACTGGGCAGACTATATCGAGCCTTCAATACTCGATGACTTTGAAACCGAGTACGGCATACACGTAAATTACGACATTTACGATTCCAGTGAGATGGTAGACACCAAGCTCATGACAGGCAGCAGCGGCTATGATGTCATTTTTCACGCCGCCTCATTCGCCTCCCGCCTGATACCTATTGGTATCTTCCAGCCCGCCCGATTTGATCAATTCGAAAATTTTCATTATATCGACGAGGGAATTATCGAAGTCATCCGAGCCAACTTCAGCAAAGATCTAACAGGCGTACCCTATATGTGGGGAACAACAGGGTTTACTTATAACGTGGATATGATCCGCGAGCGCATGCCTGATGCGCCGGTTCACAGCTCGGCGATGTTATTTGATCCAAAGATAATATCCAGGTTTGCAGACTGTGGAGTCAGCTTTCTGGACGATCCGATCTCGGTTATTCCCATGGCGATGCTCTACCTGGGGCACCCCGCCAACTCGGTTGAACCAGCGCACCTGGCAGAAGTTGAGCAATTGGTTAAGGCCGTGCGCCCCTATGTGAAATACTTCAGCTCCACCAAATTTTTGCTGGATCTTCCCAGTGAAGAAGTCTGCGTTGCCATGAACTGGTCTGGCGACTATTCGGTAGCACGCACCCGCGCGGCAGATGCGGGCCTTGATCTCAACCTCGCCTATACCATTCCAGCGGAGGGGGCTACGTCCTGGTTCGATTTAATTCTTATCCCGGCAGACGCGCCACACCCCGGCAATGCCAACCTGTTCCTGGATTTTATGATGCGCCCGGAGCAAATCGCCAAAGCCACTAACTACACTGGCTATGGTAACGTCAATACTGGTGCCACCGCGCTGGTGGACCCGGAGATAGCCAACGACGTTGCCATCTATCCGGATAAAGAAACAATTAAACGACTGCACCCGCCGAAAATACTTCAACCCAAGCTGGAACGACGCCGCTCCCGCACCTGGACCAAAATAAAAACGGGATTGTGACTGGATGACCGACTCGCATAAAAGCACACCAGACGCACCTTCAGACTCACCCTGGGAGGACTCCACGCAACAGCCGTATATCCAGATACGTAATCTGAGCAAACGGTTTGACGACTTCACCGCCGTAGATGATATAAGCCTGGACATTTATGGCGGCGAACTGTTTACCATTCTTGGTGGCTCAGGGTGCGGAAAGTCAACGCTACTCAGAATGCTCGCCGGTTTTGAAACCCCCTCCCAAGGGCAGATTCTTATCGATGGCATAGACATTACCAACCTGCCTGCTTATGACCGCCCGGTAAATATGATGTTTCAGTCCTATGCGGTGTTTCCACATATGACGGTAGAGAAGAACGTCGCCTACGGACTGAAAAAAGAGAAACTTCCCGCTGCGGAAATCAAAGAGCGGGTGACAAAGATACTGGAACTGGTTCAGCTCACGCCACTGGCAGGCCGCAAACCCGATCAGCTCAGCGGCGGCCAACAACAGCGAGTCGCCCTTGCCCGGGCGCTGATCAAACAACCCAAGGTGCTATTACTGGACGAGCCACTGGCAGCACTGGACAAAAAGCTCCGTGAACAAACCCAGTTTGAGCTGATTAACCTGCAGGACCAGCTTGGCATCACCTTTGTCGTGGTCACTCATGACCAGGAAGAAGCCATGACTCTGGCCTCGCGCATCGCGGTAATGGACGCGGGAAAGTTCGTACAAATAGGCACCCCCAGCGAAGTTTATGAATTTCCCAGAAATCATTTCGTGGCCGACTTCTTCGGCAATATCAATATTTTTGAAGGGGCTGTAAAAGCTTCCACAGAAGGACTGATATCGGTGGAACTGAAAAATACCGGCACGCTTATAGAAGCGCGTTGCGACCAGGCGCTAAGCACAGGCACCGAGGTGAAAATTGGTGTGCGCCCTGAAAAACTACTGATTAGCCGGGAGGAACCTTCAGGCGAAGGACTCACCGTTACCCGGGGGATCGTGGAAGACCTGGCCTATTACGGCAACCGCTCTATCTATCGCGTGCGCTCACAGTCCGGGAGGGTTATCCAGGTAAGCACACAGAACTACCAGCGCTCTGCTCACCTGCTACTGGAGTGGGACGATGAGGTATTTCTCAGCTGGGATTCCAGCTGCAGTGTGGTACTTACCGAATGAATCCCAACATAAATCCTGGCAAGCGCGATCGCCTGTGGCGAGGCGTTGTCATCTACTTGCCCTATGCCTGGTTGTTGCTGTTTTTCCTGGCACCCTTCGTAATCGTATTTAAAATCAGTTTTGCTGACCCTCTGCTAGCTCAGCCCCCTTACTCACCCCTGCTGGATTGGACTGCCGATATAGGTAGCCGCTTTCTCGCCACACTGGATAACTACGGATTTTTGCTGGAAGACAAACTGTATTGGGTGAGTTATCTGAGATCGATCAAAATCGCTTTCATTGCCACCGTGTTATGCCTGTTGCTGGGTTTTCCCATGGCCTATGCCATTGCCCGTACACCCTACCCCTGGCGAAATTTTTTGTTACTGCTGGTCATTCTGCCGTTCTGGACCTCATTTTTACTGCGGGTGTATGCATGGATGATCATGCTGACAAAACAGGGCTTGATTAACAGCCTGCTGATGAAAATAGGCCTGATTAACGACCCCCTGCAAATGCTGTATACCAATGGCGCAGTCTATTTAGGCATTGTGTATACCTACGTGCCCTTTATGATTCTGCCACTGTATGCCACCCTGGAAAAGCTGGACCTGGATCTGCACGATGCTGCAGCAGACCTTGGCGCCAAGCCCTGGCAGGTGTTTTGTGATGTCACAATTCCCCTGGCCAGGCCGGGAATAATCGCCGGTTGCCTGCTGGTGTTTATCCCGGCGATAGGCGAGTACGTAATTCCTGCCCTGCTGGGCGGGTTGGATTCGTTAATGATAGGCCGCACCCTGTATGACGAGTTCTTCGTCAATCGGGATTGGCCTCTCGCCTCTGCGGTGGCCATTGTGCTGCTGTTCATATTGATTCTGCCCATCATGTTGTTTCAACAACAGCAACAGGAGCCAGAGTCATGAGGCGCAAATCCACGTTTTTATACTCCGTGCTGGCGTTTGGCTTTGCTTTTCTCTACGTGCCTATCTTTGTAATGATGCTCTACTCCTTTAACGACTCCAGCCTGGCGACAGTATGGGGTGGGTTCTCTACTCGCTGGTATAGTGCGTTATTGGAAAATGACCAGATTCTTGACGCGGCGCTATTAAGCCTGCAAATCGCCTTCGCCAGCGCCTCCATCGCCACGGTACTGGGAACACTTGCGGGCCTGGCCCTTAATCGTATGGGCCGCTACCGCGGCAGAACCTTGTTTACCGGCATGGTTGCCGCGCCCCTGGTTATGCCCGAGGTTATTACCGGCTTGTCTCTATTGCTATTGTTTGTCAGCCTGAAATCATTATTCGGGTGGCCCCAGTCCAGGGGAGCCAATACCATTGCCATCGCACACATTACCTTTTCCATGGCCTATGTTGCGGTGATTGTGCAGTCACGCCTGGCCAGCATGGACCAGTCACTCGAGGAAGCCGCAATGGACCTGGGAGGCCGGCCTTTTGCCGTCACCTGGGACATTACCCTGCCCTTGATTGCGCCGGCCATGGCCGCAGGTTGGTTATTGGCATTTACTCTTTCGCTGGATGACCTGGTTATCGCCAGCTTTACCTCCGGCGCCGGGGCCAGCACCCTGCCCATGGTTATTTTCTCCAAGGTCAAACTTGGGGTCACGCCTGAAATTAACGCTCTTGCCACTCTGGTTATCGCCCTGGTTGCAGTAAGCGTAGTAATCGCTGGATGGGTATTGCTCAAACAACGCCAGACCATCAGCGACTAGCGCAACAGCTCAAGACAAGACAAGCCTTTGCTCTTACCCTACACTGGGAAACAGCAAATAATAAAAACGGTCTCAATTATGCGTCACGCTCTGACTATACTCTTTGCCTCCCTATGGCTGCTTGTACCTGCCTCGCTTACCGCAGCAGAGCTCTCTATAGATACGCCAAGGGTGATGCTTACCAATGTGGGTGCCGATATCGCTGTAGGAGGGCTGGCGCAACAACGCGCTCAGTTACTCCTTAACGGCCAGGAGTTGGCCACGTCGGCAGGTGGCGAACCACTACTGGCCACTGACATTATGATTGCCGAAACCGGATCAGTTCTTGTTGAAATAGTACAGCGCGGTGAAGTCATCGCCAGCGAAACTATTCCTGTTATCCCCGGCTGGGTCTCCGTACTACCGCCATTGATTGCAATACTGCTGGCCTTTGCGCTGCGTGCAGTAATCCCCGCCCTGTTTATGGGCCTTATTTTCGGCGCCTGGGCTATTAATGGCATGACCGGACAGGGTGCCGTCACCGGCCTGTTTGAAACCATGACCATTTACATACTGAATGCAATGACCGACCCGGATCACGGCGCGATTATCCTTTTCTCCCTGTTAATCGGCGGCATGGTGGGAATCGTTTCCCGCAATGGCGGCATGGTTGGCATTGTTAATAGAGTTATCCCAATCGCAAAGACACCCAAAAAGGGGCAGGCGGTTATTGGCGCACTTGGCCTGGCGATTTTTTTCGATGACTATGCCAACACCATGATTGTTGGCAACGCGACACGACCGGTGAGCGATCACCTGAAAATATCCCGCGAAAAACTCGCCTATCTTGTGGACTCCACCGCAGCTCCGGTGGCGACTGTTGCTGTTATCACCACCTGGATAGGCTTTCAGGTCGGCCTGATAGAAGACGCGATAAAGAGCATTGAAGGGATAGATCAACCGGCCTATGGCTTGTTCCTGCAATCCATTCCCTACAGCTTCTACCCGTTCCTGGCGATTTTCTTTGTTTTCCTGGTGGTATTCAGCGGCAAGGATTTCGGCCCAATGTACAAGGCTGAAATACGAGCCAGGACCACCGGCGCGGTAAGCCGGAACGCGGCGAAAAAATCGGATGACCAACAGATGGATGATTTTTACGAAAAAGAAGGCATTCCCTGTCGCGCCATCAATGCACTGCTGCCGATTGGCGCCCTGATAGGCGGTGTGGTGGTTGGTATGTTTATCAGCGGCGAGGGTGAGTCAATTCAGGAAATCATCGGCAGCGCCAATGCTTATGAGGTTTTGATCTGGGCATCTTTACTGGCCTGCATGGTGGCAATGATTTTGTCACTGGGTCAGCGTATTCTCACGCTCAACGAGATAATAGACGCTTGGGTAGTAGGCGCGCGCTTTATGCTCACGGGGCTATTGCTACTGGTAATGGCCTGGGCGATTGCCGATGTAACCAATATTCTACAGACCGCTCCCTACCTGATCTCCATCCTGGGCGATACACTCTCGCCCTACTCCTTGCCGGCGGTAATTTTTATATTATCGGCTGGAGCAGGCTTCGCCTCTGGGTCCAGTTGGGGAGTGATGGCAATACTCATGCCTCTGGTAATCCCCCTATGCTGGGCGGTGCTGCAAAGCAATGGCATTGCCGATGCGCAGCATATGCACATACTTTACTCCTCGATTGCCTGTGTACTGACCGGCGCAGTGTGGTCTGATCATTGCTCGCCAATTTCTGACACCACTGTACTGTCATCACTAGCCACAGGCTGCGACCACATGGACCATGTAGCAACCCAGCTGCCCTACGCAACACTGGGTGGCACGGTAGCGATGGTGATCTGTACTTTGCCGGCAGGCTATGGCTTGCCCTGGTGGTTGTTGCTTCCCAGTGCAGCGGTGGTGCTATTTGTAGTTCATCGTTTTCTGGCTAAACCGACAGACCCGGTAGCCGCGACTTCCTAACCACCTCGCAGCCACTTGGGCAGGCGCTCAGGCTCAACAGTGACCGTATCGCCAACCTTGATCTGGCCTGCCAATTCGACAACGCCAACCAGGCCACGCTGAAACTTTGCCGCCTTGGAAAAAGCACTGCCTTCCAGAGTTTCACCCGACCGGGTGGTATGCTTGCACGCGATAGTTTCGCCCATATCAGAGCAGGGAGGGTTGTATTCTTCCACCATTAGCACAGCACCGGAAGAAAACGTAAGCACGGTTCCCCGACTCAGCCTGGAAAACCCGGGCACTCCTTCAATACAGAGATTAACCCCTAAAGTGGATGCCAATAGCGGTTCGGCAAGGTCCATCTGTTGCTGAATATCGGTAATCTCCTCTGCAGATACTGCAGACCACATACGCTCATTGCGGCGTACGGTTCCCTCGGGCTGTTTGTCCCCCTCGTAGGCTTCACGGCTGATGCCGCGATGACGATCACCAACAATGCCATCCAGCTGCACATCGATGGACTCACAATTTATCTTTGAATAAGTTCCCTCCGTGCCAGTATGTACTGAGACCACTGTGCCGGTGATGCCTGCCATGCCTAGGGCTCCCCTGTCATCATCAAATAGACTTTGCGCACGGTCTCCACCACTTCAGCGGTACCTTTCCAGCCGTAGGGAAATACCCAGCTGTCTCCCGCCTTGACCTCAGTAACCTGACCCGACTCCGAAGTGAGTATCCAGTGCCCTTTGAGCAGGTGACAAAATTCAGTGACTTCCAGGTCTAACTTCATCGTTCCTGGCCCGCACTCCCAGGTTCCGGCAAGAAGATTACCCTGTTCAAAGAAACCACTGTCCGTCTGCAGTGGCAAAGCACCAACTGGCTCTCCAAAGGTATCTGCTTCCACCAGGTCGCTGAGGCTGGCACATTGATGTTGAACGCTGATTTCCGGCATTGGATTTTCTCCATTAATAAGTGCTGGTGGCTACGAAAATACTCGCAACAACGCAGCATTTTTACGTGTGCATGGAGTACAGCATAAGCCTTGTGGGCCGTCTACCTAGCGGGTCGGCGCGGAATGAGCGTATGAGACAGGCTGGCCATGGCTTCCTGAAAAGAATAGCTCATCCAGGCATAAAAAAAGGGCAAGCCACGAATGGCTTGCCCTTTTTTGTAGCGAGATAATTATCAGATAGCGACAATGTTCTCAGCTTGTGGTCCTTTCTGACCGGCGGTAACAGTAAACTCTACTGCCTGGCCTTCTGCGAGAGTCTTGAAGCCGTCGCCAGAGATTGCACTGAAGTGTGCAAAAACGTCTGGACCGGACTGCTGCTCGATAAAACCAAAACCTTTAGATTCGTTGAACCACTTAACGGTTCCTTGAACTCTTTCTGACATAATATTAACCATAACTTGTGAATGTAGTTTAGCCTTCAATAGGCTTGATTAGCTTGAAGATTCGACTTGAATTTAGAAACTGCAGCACGAGGCATTACGGATAAGACTACGAAGTGTAGAAAGTAAATATTAAATTCGATTTCAGGCTAACGCCGAACTTTACAGGTATTGATACCCTTTGTCGAGCACAGTTTTTGCTCGGATTTATTGACCCCACAGCCGACCCTTGATGTGATGTTGTCGTGCGGGCTGAAATCCGAGTTCGAGTTCAATGCCGATCCCTTTCCAGCACTGGCAAAACCGAGAAAATACCCGGTACACTTAATGGGCATAAGGCGATATTGTGCTCACGCGCCGCCCGAGTGTGCTCTAAAATAAAACTCGATGTAGCTTAAGGGTCAGGAGAATAAGATTGAATCATATCAAGCTTTTGTTTATCACACTTGCTTTGGCGATAACCTTTGCAAGCGTGTATTTTAGTTTTCGCCTGCTGAACCCCACGCCTCCCAAGCAGCTGACCCTAGCCACAGGTCCCAGCGGTAGCGCCTACGAACGAATGGGCGAATTGTATCGAGATATACTCGCTGAAAGCGGCGTGGAGGTGCAATTGTTGGCCTCAAGGGGTGCAATCGAAAATCTCGAACTGCTGATGAAAAGCAAAGTTGACCTCGGCTTCGTCACCATTGGGTCGCCTAATGCGGAAAATGCAGAGGGGCTTCGTTCGCTGGGCGCGATGTTCTTCGAGCCACTTTGGGTGTTCACGAGAGACCCCAATCTGCAGCAGGGCCGCATGGACAGCCTAAGTCAGCAGCGCGTATCCATCGGACCTGAAAAGAGTCGATCGTACTCCGCCTCCCGAAACCTATTAAATCTGAACGGCATTGATACCAGTGAGGTCCAATTGTTTGAATTTGAGCCGTCTGAGGCCGCCTCCTTGTTGCTGTCAGGACAATTGGACTCTCAATTCATCGTTAGCAATGCAATCTCTCCGGTGATCAGGCGATTGCTTGAGGCCGAGGAGGTAACCCTGGTTGACTTTCAGCGAGCGGACACCTACGTCGCCTTGTTCCCAGAGCTTACCAAACTGATTGTACCCGCTGGTGTAGGTGATTTGGCGCTTAACCTTCCGCCGCAGGACGCTCGGGTATTGGCTTTCACAGCAATGCTGGCGGTTAGAAAAGATATACATCCTATTACTCAGAGCTTATTCCTTGAAGCTGCAGATCGCATCCATGGTGTTCCCGACCTGTTCCATAGCGCCGGCGAGTTTCCGCAACCACGCGATCAATTGATTCTGCTCAGTGACAGTGCCAGAGCCTACTTCGCCGATGGCCGTCCCTTACTGTTGCGACTGCTGCCCTACCCTGTGGCCGTGCTCGTAATGCAGCTTATTGCCGCAGCCATCCCACTACTGGGCGTGGTTTACCCGATGTTGCGCCTGATGCCGTCGGCCTTTCACTGGGCAATGCGGCACCAGTTCCATCGGGTTTACGGCGAACTGCGTAGGATCGACCGGAGCTTAGGCGGTGCAAGTGTCACCGCACTCGAAGCACACCGGGAGCGGTTGGAGAGCCTGGAGCAGCGGGTAACTACCCTGCGCGTGCCGGTGACCTACTCCACCAAGATCTATGCCCTCAAGGCACACATAGGATCAGTGCTGCAGCGAGTGCAGGATGCGTTAAGCCAACGAGAGCTTTAAGCCTTTGGCCCGAAGGGGTGTATGACAGGCCCGCTAGGCTGACTTTCGTTTTCACCTGCGATCTCAAAGCGAAAGTTGAACTTCAACGTTGACGCGATTAGCAGTCTAAACTAAATAAGCAAGCGGCAAAAAAGTGCCTGTTAGAAAACAGCCCCATTGGTGCCATATGGTCTGACGACGTGCAGAGTGATTATGCTTCCTCGTCAAGTGCTTAGAGAAGTCCTTGGTTCCAGTGGGTCCCGTTCTTCATCACGATATTGAATGGCAACCAGGTCAATTAAAGGCTCGCGGGATGACAGCTTCTAGGCAAAAGCGACCGTTTTAGGGCAAGACTCGGCCCTGCGGGCTAGATGTCCGCTTCCACCTCTTTGCGGCCGCCGCTACTAGCGCGTTACATAGGTCGGCTGTAACTGAAGGTTATCCACATAGGCGCGAAATTCGGGGTCGTAATTCTCTCTCCGCAAATTCCAGATGTGCTGTAACGATGGCGCTGCCATGGGCTGGCCGTAGTCTTGAGAAAGGGTTTTCCATACACCGCTGTCGAGATGGCCATTCTTGTTTTCGAGAAAGGCGTTCTCCCATGCGCGGAACATGTTGGTGACTAAGATGGCAAACCGCACCGATTCTGCTTCTGTAATGCTGTCGTGAGACGCATTAGCTCGGACAAATATGTCCGTCATATCCTCGCTGGCCAAGATCTTGGTGACATCACGCATCTCGCGCGACATGTCGTGCATTGCTAAGAGTCGCGCCTGCCTGTTCTGGTCGCGAATCTGAACTGCAAGATAAAGCAAGGATACCACCACCGCCGCAGCGCCTACAATTTCACCAATCGCACTTATTGCATCCCAATTCATAGCATTCCATTATTTGTGAGATATATGTGAGGATAGTCCAAGTCCGCTATTAGGTGCGATCTCAACCGGTCGTAAAGAAACAGTCGGTTTCAACGATTTGAGGGGCCACTTAGTGCTGCGATCAATATTTCAGACAGCCTACAACCTAATCGCGATCTTGTCAGGATCAGGGACTAGGTCATAGGGAAGCGTCGGCTCACGACACCCTGCTTATCTTGCATAGGCTTCTTAGCAGACCTATTCAGTCGTGGTGTAAATTGAATTGGTCCCACAGTCGGCAATACTTTCCATTTGTGCATTGGATTTAGCAGCTTGCGCATCGCTGTACCACCATTCCCACGCTGCGGCATGAGAGCTGAGCGTAGATGATCTACCCTCGATGAAAAAGTTCGGTGGCATTCCATCCGCTTGTGCAGCATGCCCGATGAGTAAGCGAATTTTGTAGTCTTTACCAGCACTCTTTACCATAGGTCGCCAATCTTCCACCCAGCCTTGAGCGTCAGCCAAGGTTTTTCCATCCTTAAGTGTGCATAGTGAGTAGTGAAGAACTTCCGCTGAAACAGACAGCGGGAAAAACACCAGGATAGTGAAAATGGTTTGAATATAGAATCTCATAGCTCTATTCCTTTTGTTGTTTGCCATAGATATGTCGTCGTCGAGGAAAATCTACGCCGCATGCATTACAGAGCGTAGTTTAGATTTATTGATAGTGCTAGTGCTAGTGAGGATCAAAGCGAGGACCTTTCTTGCTCGATAGCTAAAGAACCTAACGGCCGCTGCTAGGCGAAAGGAGACGGTTGACCAGAATCATCCCCCGCCATTGAACTCAGGAACCAGGTGTCCCGCCGTGTGCGGGCAACCCAGCGATTTCGATTGTTGCTTAAACTATTTCAGGTGATAACCACCATGTTATGGTCAATACTTGATTAAAGCATTGGGTTGTCTTCAGGTAGGGGAATCCCTACTTTTGGTACGTACTCGTTTACACCATCAAGCATGCCATTATAATCCTGACCTTGTGTAGCCACGGAAGACGACACACTGTATTGGCAATCGTAAGGATGCCAACTCTTGTGCGGCCATGGAGGCTCACCATGATATACAAAGACACACTTGAAGGTGAAATCATCGTAGGACGTTTTACCAAAGACGTAGACGGCTATTTCATCGAGATGTGTGAAGTACTTCAATCATTCTTACCCACGGATTTCCACCGCGATCTAAAAATACGGGAAAGTGGTACGGGACTGTTTACGCCTAAGGCGCAGGAATCATTGCGGGCTGAAGATGAACTTGTGCGCCGTATAGGCAAGACCAAGTCACGGTCATCAGTTAAGGCGCTTGATGGTACTTGGCATCACATGCAAGGTGAAAAGCGCTCCGCCGGTACGGAAGTATATGGGGTTTTGATGTTTGAACCATTAGGCGAGGCATACAACGGCTGGTTTGCACACATTGATCCAATGAAAGAATTGTTGTTCCTGCCCTCTGGTAGCGCACTGGATAAAAAAGACCTCGATTTGGCGCGTATGCTCTTACGCGGTGCCAGCCGTAAATACATGGGCTTGGCCACTCATATTTCTGTGAAGGCTGTCGAGAAACGGCTGCGCAATATGAGGGAAAAACTGTGTGACGCGATGCCCGGCTGTGGATGTATTAGCCTTCAGGATGCACTGCACAGGGCACAGCTTATTGACTTGCTTTTCGATTTTCCTAACTGTTTCAAACTCGAACCAACTCATAAGTGCCTCACTGTTTGGTAGGGGTGGCATGACATAGACGACATCCACCTGTTGCCAGTTTAATGATTGATAATCGCCATTCTGTGGGCAGCTAGCGGCCAGCTAAAGCGCTTCTAACTGTTCTGTCGTAAAGGGTGCTTGTACCGGAAAGCACATGTCATCTTCGGAAAATTTCTCTGATGGATGGCTGCTATCTGTCCACATATGTAGATTTCGTGGAAAAACCGAGTTGTTATCAAAACTGCCGCCCTCGAAACCTCGCCAGCTTGGCACTAGCTCAAGTGTCCATGTAACCGGCGACCCACATTTCTCACAGTGCTCAATATCGATCCATCTTCCACTCTGGTCGGAAACATGCCGGTACTTCTTCAAGGGCCCCACTAGGGACTTAACTACATGCTGTTTGAAGTAGACCAGTAATGCATTAGTACCTCCTGTTCTCTTCTGACAGAATTTGCAGTGGCAGACAACTGTAGAGCGCGGTATGCCCTCTACCGCGTATCGCACTTCGCCGCATAGACAACCGCCGTGATGAATATCACTCATGAAAATTTCCTTGTTGATAGGCCTCGAACAAGGATAGACCAAATGTCCCTTAATAGGCGAAAGCGGTCTTCTCAAAGCCTGGATTCGTATCCATTCAGCTGATTCTACAAATCGTTTGATGTACAGCATGTACTCCCGTAGAGGGATTAGGAGGATGCTATGTACACAAACACTACATGTTGCTCGGCAAGAACGCCTTGGAACAAGGGAAAACTGGTGGGTCAGAAGCGCCCACTTCGCTTGCAGGAGATATGGGAAATCCGCTTCACGCTTGAGTTTGAAAATCGAACTAGAGACCTGGCCATGTTCAATCTGGCGATTGATAGTAAGCTTCGGGCTTGTGATCTGATGGGGCTCAAGGTTGCCGACGTTGCCCAAGGGGGCAATGTTCAAAGCCGAGCAAGAGTTATACAGATGAAAACGGGGCGTCCCGTCCAGTTTGAAATATCTGAGCAGACGCGGCGATCCGTTGAGTGCTGGATCGACAAGGTGGACCTATACCCGAGGGATTACTTATTCCCCAGCCCTATAATCAGTGCAGGCCATCTCTCCAGGCGGCAGTATTCACGAATCGTCCGCCGCTGGGTGTCTGACATCGGTTTAGATCCCGCGCTGTATGGTACACATTCGATGAGAAGATCGAAGGCATCGATCATCTATCGGAAAACCAAGAACATCAGAGCAGTTCAACTACTTCTAGGGCATTCCAGCCTGGAGAGCACCGTCAGGTACCTCGGGATAAACGAGGATGATGCACTGACGCTGGCTGAGCAGATAGAGGTCTGAGATAGTTCTGCGGACCCCTAATTGGGTCCGCTTTCGCCGAACAGCAAACAAACGAATAGGATGACTGAAGGCTGTAATAGGGGTTACGAAAAACGTTGGTGGCTACCAACTCTTCCCGCCAGTTTATCTTTGATAAGGATGGACCATCCTTGGCCCTCTCATCCTTGAGGCACCTCCTTGATGTTGTAATTCTCGCTCTAAATGCATGCTTAGGGGATGGCTCCCGCCGCCAATTTGATGACTCTGGGCGCCACTATTCAGGTTTTGGAAACAGGAAAACAGGATGACTGCTTTGAGGTGAAAGCGGACTCGCGTCGAACGCACTCCGGCGTGACCAGAAGACAAATCTACCGGCGCTGTTATGAGAAACTGTAGTGCTGACAAATTGCGCCAAACGTGAGTTTGTGCTGAACCTAAAAAGGCACAAAATTGAGGAGGAGAAGAGTGCCAATAAAACCAGTGACTTACGGCTGAGATGTCTCGTAAGTCATTGACTTTAAAAGAAAATATGGCGGACCGGACGGGACTCGAACCCGCGACCTCCGGCGTGACAGGCCGGCATTCTAACCAACTGAACTACCGGTCCAAAACGGTAGAATTCTTTGCTCGGAATTGGTGGGTGATGACGGGATCGAACCGCCGACCCTCTGCTTGTAAGGCAGATGCTCTCCCAGCTGAGCTAATCACCCCCGAACCGAGAACGCGCATTATAGAGATTTCGATTGGGCTGTCAAACCTTCGGGCGATAAAATCGGGAATATTTTAACTGTATTAAAAGCCTTTGATTTTAGTAGTAAAATCAGCATCCTCCGGCCCACGACTACAGCGAATTTGCAGCAGTGTTTCAGGGCCCTAACATAACGGAATCCAGAGCATGGAAATCTACAAGGAATTTCATTTTGAGGCCGCCCATCTGCTGCCTAACGTTCCCGAGGGCCACAAGTGCGCCCGCTTACATGGGCACTCGTTTCATGTGCGGCTATCAGTAGAGGGCGAGGCACCTGAGCCTGCGGGCTGGATAATGGATTTTGGCGAGTTAAAAAGTGCCTTCAAGCCTATTCTTGAACAACTGGATCACTATTACCTGAATGAGGTAGAGGGACTGGAAAACCCCACCAGTGAAAACATCGCCCGCTGGATCTGGGACCGACTGAAGCCTGGCCTGCCACTTCTGAGCAGGGTTGAGATCCGGGAAACCTGCACCAGCGGCTGTGTGTATCGAGGAGAATGAGGGCAGCAAAAAAAATGCGGTAACACTTATTAAAATGCTTGACTGTTTCGGAGAATCTACAAATACAGTCTTTCGTTTATGGCCCTTTTTTTGTGTTACCAATACAAGGTAACAGTTGTTTCCCAAAGCAGCCACAAAGTTACCCTATGTAGCACTCCAATAAAGGTTATACACACCACTTCGGGTGACTTGTGAGTTTCACACAGTTACCTATTACTTTAAATTCAGCACATTACAAAACAGTCCTATCCTTATGAAATATATAGCTTTTATGAATTTGTACGAATTTTAACCAATCTGCAACATACACCACAGAGTGTGCTCTTGGCGTGCGACATAACAATTTATACACCGACTTATCCACAGATTCTGTGGACAACATGGGCAGCTGGGATGTTACAGAACGCCTCGCCCCTATAGGTTTTTATACTGCCCTGTCCACGGAAATTCAGCGACCTGGCCCCAGGCCTTTGGTTAAAGCGCGCTCTAAATAGAGACGAACCTTTGCCCTGGTTTTTAACTCCACGCCCAGCTCGGGAAAGATCACCAAAGACACCACCAGGCGCATAATGAAGTCTGTTGCCTCACCCACATCAAGATCAGCAGATATCTCCCCCTGCTCCTGGGCCATGCGGATATGCGGCGGCCAGAAGTCTACACTTCGGCGATAGAAATTCGGATTGAGGTACATCATGGCCACGGTTTCAGGCTCGGTCTGGGCGAGACTGGCAAAGATTCCCTCCTCCGAGTCCTTGCGGCCCTGAACCACTGAGCTGGTCAGCTTATCCACCAGCGATGCCTCTTTTTCCAGCATCGCCTCGGCGCGGTTGAGAAAGATCTCCTGCCTACGGCGAAAAACACCCTCTACCAGTGATTCCTTGTCACTGAAATGCCTGTAAATGGAACCCCGTGAGAGCTTTCCCACACGCGCCACTTCACCCATGGAAGTACGCCGAATACCAAAGCGATGGATGCACTGCTGCGCGGCATCGAGGATCCGTCCCACCATTGGGTCGTCGTAGTTTATGGGGTTGAACTGTTTATCGGCGGCTGGCGTCATATTATTCTTGATCTCTTTGAACGGTTAAACAATAATCGTTTTTTGTTCATTTGTCTAACTACCTGGAAAGCGACACGCTCTCCAGTGACCATGAGGCGCCCTATGCCCTGTAAAGAAAATCAATACGACTACATCATCGTTGGAGCCGGGTCCGCTGGTTGTGCCCTTGCCCATCGCCTGTCTCGTGAGGCCAGCCGCCGGGTGCTGTTACTGGAGGCCGGTGGCAAAGACACCTTCCCGATGATTCACATCCCCCTGGGCTTTGCCTTCATGATGAAGAACGATCGGGTGAATTGGTGCTACGAAACGGAGCCAGAGCCCAATATGCACAACCGTAAAATGTCCTGGCCTCGCGGGCGCGTCCTGGGCGGCACCAGTTGCATTAATGGCATGGTATATATACGTGGCCAAAAAGAGGACTACGACAGATGGGCGGCCATGGGAAACAAAGGCTGGTCTTACGATGAGCTTCTGCCCTACTTCAAACGCTCTGAGCACAAAGCCGAAGGTGGCAATGAATTTCACGGCTATGGCGGCCCGCTGTGGGTAGAGGAAGTCACACCACAAGAAAAACTCGACCTGGCGGATCTGTTCGTACAGGCAGCGGTGCAAACCGGCATGCCCTTTAACGAGGACTTTAATGGTGCAGATCAGGAAGGCGCCGGTGGCTACCAACTCAATATTCGTAATGGTAAACGCCAGAGCACGGCACAAACCTACCTGAAGCTGTGCCAAAGCAGGCCCAACCTGGACATTGTGACCGGTGCCCTTACACAGGAAGTGCTGGTGGAAAATGGTTGTGCGGTTGGTGTTGAGTACAAACTGACTGGCAAGAAAGGTGTCTCTAGCAATATAAAAGCCTATGCCAGGGCTGAGGTAATCCTCTGTGGTGGCGTTATCAATTCTCCACAGTTGCTGGAGCTCTCGGGCATTGGCCAGCGCGAACGACTTGAGTCGCTGGGCATCGAGGTGAAAAAGGAGCTTCCGGGTGTCGGAGAAAACCTCCAGGATCACCTCACGGTGAATGTACAGCAGGGCCTGCACGATATGCCTTCTTTCTATGAAGAAACCCGCCCTCTGGCAATGATCAAAAACCTGTTCAAGTACCTGTTCAAAAAGCGCGGCCTGCTGGCTCATCCTGCAGCCCAGGTAGGTGCCTTCTTTCGCACCGGTGAAGACATTGCCACGCCGGACGCGCAAATCCACTTTGCCCCCGCTGCCAGTGAGGAAGATAGCAAGGGCAATCTGAAAACCAAGCCCGGCACCACCGCTACCGTGTGTCACCTGCGTCCTGAAAGCCGCGGCAGTGTTCATATTCAATCAGCAGACCCCACTGAGTATCCCAGCATCCGGGCTAACTACCTGGATACTGAGAACGATCGCAAGGCCATTATTGCAGCCGTGCGCCGCACCAGGGATATTTTTGCCGCATCCGCCCTTGACAGCTATCGCGGTCATGAATTCCTCCCCGGCACTGCCGTACAAAGCGATGAAGATATTTTGTCTTACGTACGCTCCCAGGCCGAGTCGGTTTACCACCCTGTGGGCACCTGCAAAATGGGCAACGATGACCTGGCCGTTGTCGATGACCGCCTGCGCGTACACGGCATTGAAAACCTGCGCGTAGCAGACGCCTCCGTCATGCCCAACGTCACCTCAGGCAATACCAACGCTCCGGCGATAATGATTGCAGAAAAATGCGCTGACATGCTGCTACAGGACGCGGGCTTGCGAGTCACCCTGCCCCAAGGCCTGGAACCTGAAGACAAACCCGCGCCAGTAAAGCTGAAAGCAGTAGCCAATAACGCCTGATAATTCACCCAAGAGACATTAATCATGAACGCCAACAACAAAGAAACCGCCGCCTCCATGGAGCTGCAGGCAATCTTGGAAAATCAGCGCAGCGCCTTTAAAGCAGAGGGCCCGGTAGCGCTGGAAACAAGAGTAGACCGAATCGACCGTTGTATCGCCATGCTGGTGGACAACAAAGAATCGATTTGCGAAGCGGTGAACAAGGACTTTGGCTGTCGCTCAAAGTACGTCACCCTGATGACAGACGTTATGAATTCCGTAAGCAGCCTAAAGCACGTAAAAAAGAACCTGAAAAAGTGGATGAAGCCGGAAAAACGCACACCCTTTATGCCCATGAATTTTCTCGGCGCCAGGGCCCATGTGAATTATCAGCCCAAGGGTGTAATAGGCATCATGACCCCCTGGAACGTTCCCGTGAATATGATTTTCAGCCCCCTGGCTGACGCCCTGGGCGCTGGTAACAGGGTGATGATCAAACCCTCCGAGTTCACCCCCCACACTGCCGACATCATGCAGCGCTTGTTCGCCCAGTATTTCGAAGAGTCAGAGGTAGCCATTGTTATCGGTGGGCCAGAAGTGGGGGCAGCTTTCAGTGCATTGCCCGTGGACCACATCATATTCACCGGTGCCACTACCATTGGCCGTCTGGTAATGAAAGCGGCCGCAGAGAACATGGTGCCCGTTACCCTGGAACTGGGTGGCAAGTCGCCGGTGATCATCTCAGAAGATGTAGACATTAACATGGCAGCCGAGCGCATCATCACCGGCAAGTCGATGAACGGTGGCCAGCTGTGTATCAGTCCGGACTACTGCTTTGTTCCCCAGAGCCGCCTGGAAGCATTTATTGCTGCCTGCAAGGAAACTATCGCCCAGCAATTCCCCACTGTGCAGGGTAACGACGACTTCGTGTCCTGCATCAATGAGCGTCACTTTGAACGGGTGAAGGCCTATATCGATGAAGCTAATGAAGCAGGCACACGCATTGTGCCCCTGTGCCCCGCCGGAGAAGAATTCTCCTCAAGTGAAAATCACAAAATCGCCCTACACCTGATCGTAGACCCGGCAGATGAGCTGGCTTGCATGCAGGACGAGATCTTTGGTGCGGTGCTAAACATCAAGGTCTATAGCGATCTCGATGAGGTGATCGACTTTATCAATGAACGTGAGCGCCCCCTGGCCCTTTACTACTTCGGCAACGATAAGGCCCAGCAGCAGCGCGTGATTACTGAGACCATCTCCGGCGGCGTATCAGTCAATGCCATTGGCATGCACGTGGCCTGTGATGATTTGCCTTTTGGCGGCATTGGCCACTCCGGCACCGGTAACTACCGTGGCTTCGACGGCTTCCGCACCTTCAGCCACGCCCGTGGCGTTTACCAGGAAGGCTGGGTGAATATGGCAAAACTTGCCGGCACTTTGCCCCCTTATGGTGAAAAAGTCGCTAAGATGCTGGAGTCTCAAATCAAGAAGTAAACCGCGATGGATCTAGCCCAGTGGCTATCTCTGGTCAGTCTCTGCCTGCTGGGAGCCATGTCTCCCGGCCCCAGCCTGGCAGCTGTGATGAACAACACCCTGTCGGGCGGCCACAAGGCCGGGTACATAACCTCGATAGCCCACGGGGTGGGTGTTGCCCTTTACGGCTTGTTAACCGTAACCGGCCTCGCTTTTGTGGTAACCAGCACCCCTGCCCTGTTTTTGACTATTCAGGTTGCCGGGTCGCTATATCTTATCTATCTCGGTATTAAATCCCTGCGCAGCACTGGTGCAGCAAACTTCGATCCCCGGGCGGAAAAAAATCACCGCGGTGCGGCCGCAGATGGTTTTCTGATAGCGTTCCTGAATCCAAAGCTGGCAGTTTTTATGCTGGCCTTATTTTCCCAGCTCTTGCAACCGGATTCCGGCGCAACTCACAAGGCAATTATGGTTGTCACTGTGGGCGTTACCGATGCCCTCTGGTATTCGTTGATTGCAGCATTGGTCTCTTACCCCGCTTTTTACCAGCGCCTGAAGAAAAACTCGGTAATTATCGACCGGGTGTTTGGCGTTGTACTGTTACTTCTGGGCTGCAGTGTGCTCGTCCGCGCCCTCATGGGCTAATGCAGAACCCGCTGCGGCTCACTCACCACCACTGACTGCAGTCTCTTACCCAACATAGTGACGTAGCCCTGGCGACGCTCCACACCGTCGTAGCTGTAATCAAAACGGTATTGCCGCCAGAATCTCCAGCGCCCGGTTTCGTCGCGGCTCAGGGAAATACGGCGAATGTGCACCGCCTGGTCCAGTAGCTGAAAGTCATCGTGCTTGCTGCTGCGCAGCACCGCCTGGACTGCCAATTCCCTCACGCGGGTGGCGGCAAGAATGTGCAGGCAGAGCCCACCAAACAGTAGCAGAACGAGAACTTCTCCCAGGCCCAGGTACAAATGACTTCCTCTGACTTCAATACGATAAAGCGCAAGCTTACCCGGCTTTATTTAAACGAGCCAGCGATCAGCTGTTTTACAATTTCACTATCCGGGTGTATGGTCAAATTACTGACCTATCAGATACTCAATAATGTCCGTCACCATTAGCAAACTTACCAGCCGACGACAGCAGCGGGAGCAAACTCGTGATGTGATTCTTCGTGCTGCCATCGAAACCTTTGCCCAGGCGGGATTTGAAGCGGCCTCTCTAGCAGAGATCGCCAAGCAGGCAGGCGTTAAAAAAGCGCTGGTGCAATATCACTTCGCCACCAAGGAGGAGCTGTGGCAACAAAGTGCCAGTCAACTATGGCAACAACGCAACGACTACATGGCACAGTTCATCAGGGGCTCAGATGCGGCAGCTGGTGATATTGCCCAGAAGATGGGACAGGGCTTTACTGCCCTGATCAAATTTACCCGGGAGAATCCCCAGTGGCTGTGGTTTATGTTTCATGAAGCTGCAGTAGACGGTGACCGACTGCAATGGTTGGTGGAGAATTGCCTGGAGAATGATTACCTGTTGGGGGAGTCCTTCGTAAAAGAGTTCCAGCAACAGGGGCTGATACGCAAAGGTTCGCCTCAACATTTACTGCACCTGATTTCGGGCGCACTTAC
>ERZ1046740.843-NODE-843-length-23778-cov-4.997555_pt1 | contig 23778 bp, 19 predicted proteins | sample MGYA00383093_ERZ1046740 | MGnify/ENA primary metagenome ERZ1046740 (study PRJEB29581, sample SAMEA5548363) | metagenome | biome: marine; feature: coastal; material: water | depth 25 m | study: Short-term variability in the microbial, nano- and picoplankton... | reverse complement strand
GAGAATAATGCCGCGATTGCATACCCGGCATCCAGTGGTCGGGCCAGTATTTCTGCGACCATGCAGGCTGAGTTTCGAGAGCTGTTTTCCTCTGCCGGACTGTCGGTCAGTAATAGCCAGATCCTACCTGCAAGGGATGAAGGCCCCTTTGAGCTGATAGCGATAAAATTCGTACTGGCCGGCCCGCTTTCTTCTCTAGATCAGGCAATGACTGAATTGTCTGCCCGTTCCCCACTGGTGGTGATTGAGTCGGTGGAAGTCTGGCCAGGCCGGTTGCGTCGGGGCAAGGGCCCTTCGCAAACCTTGAACATCAACCTGCAACTCTTCTCGCTGGGAGTTGCACAATGAGTATTCTGCAATCAGTGCGGGGGCGGTTTTTTGACAACCCTGACCCGATAAGAACAGAGAGGTATCTGGAGCTGGCAGTGATTGTCTTGCTCATCTTGCTACTGTTGCAGTTGGCCTACAGTGGATGGCGTGCGCTAACGCCGGCTGCGGTTGTCAGTGTTTCACCCGCTGCCGACGCCTTGGAGCCCGAGCCGATATTCATGCCTGGGCAAATCACCGGGAGTCAAAGTGAAGCGATTCAAGCCAGGCCGTTATTCTGGTCCAGTCGCAGGCCGATAGATGCGGCGACGGGTCAGCCGGTACAACCGGTGAACACGCAAAAGGCCTCCCCAGGTAAATTAAAGGGCGTGAAAGTCGTGGGGATTTACGGTGCTGATCAGTCCGCTGGTATCATAGCGTTGGAAGGTAGCAAACTGCTGCGGGTGTCTATAGGGCAGGAACTGAAAGGATGGAAGTTAAAATCCGTAAGTGCTGGCAGCGTTGTCTTTCACAAGGGAGGAGCAAAGGAGACGCTTGCACTTGGGCGCAAGGCGGCTTCTGCCAGCGTGACAACAACTACAATAGCAACCCCAGCGCCTGCAAAAATTGACCAAGCACCTTCGTCGAAGGTGGACAAACCCCCAAAGGAAGAAGAGATTCTGTCCTTTGGGGGGGGATAATATTTAACAAGAGTGAATGCTGTGAATACGAATAAAAAGGAATGTCCACTCGTGGGGCTAGCGGCCAGATGCCTGTTCGTGACGGTGATCTCGGTCCTGCTTGCGAGCTGCGTGACGACGGAAGATGAGCCAGCTGCCCAGGCCACCACCGAATCTACTAGCTCAACTTCCGCCAAGAGTGATACGACAGAGCTGTCGACCTCAGTGGTAGACCTGGCAGACGCTATGGCAACCGAAGAGCCCAGGCAAGAGGCTACCGTCTACCGGGGCAATGATCGACATGTTCGCATGCCTGCTCCGGAGGAACCTGTGCGTTTTGTTGGCGAGGATGTCAGCCTGAACTTCGAGCAGGCTCCATTGAATGAGGTCATGCATGCCATCATGGGGGATATTCTCAACCTGGATTATATTGTCGACCATCCAGTACAGGGAAAAGTGACTCTCAGGACTCGGACCCCGGTGCCGCGCGATCAACTGCTGGGTGTTCTGGAATCCCTGCTCAAGGCCAATAGCGCGATAATGATCAGGGATGACCAGGGGAGATACCTGGTTACTGGTACAGCCCGGGGCACCAAATTGTCACCCTCGGTTTCAAATCCCGGGGACTCGGCGGTAGGCTATAGCACTATTGTTATACCCTTGCAGTATATCAGCGCAGCCAACATGGCCGAGATCCTCAAGCCTCTGGCGGAAGAGAGCGCCTTCGTCCGAATTGACGGATCGCGAAACCTCCTCATGCTTGCGGGAACCAGAGAGCAGTTGGACGGTTGGATGGATATTATTGCCACCTTCGACGTAGACCAGCTCAAGGGAATGTCTGTTGGGCTCTACCCACTGGTAAACAGCAGCGTGGATGAGGTGTCTACTGCCCTGGGCGTTATGCTGGCCGGCGGTGAGGGGAGCGCGGGTGGGGGGTTGAGCCAGCTTATACGGGTTATTCCTGTCACCAGGCTTAATAGTATCCTGGTGGTAACTCCCAGGGCACACTATCTCGATACGTTGGAAAAGTGGATCACGCGCCTGGATGAGGCGCACTACTCTGAGTTCGACCGGCGACTTTATGTTTACCCGGTTCAAAATACGACTGCCAGCAGGCTTGCTGACCTGCTCAATAGCATCTATCAAGGTGGTGCAAGCAGTGGGCGGCGTGGCAGTGGTTCGCGGGAGGTTCAGTCCGGTTCAGGTGTTGCGCCCGGAATGACGCCCGAGACGATTGGTTCCTCCTCACAGGGAAGAAGTACAGCGGTTGATTTCTCGGGTGACGGCGAGGGCGGCGAAGTACTTGAGGATGTGCGCGTTGTCGCTGACGATGAAAATAACTCCCTGATGATCTATGCAAGCTCCATGCAGTATCGGGTTATCCTGGCAGCGCTGGAACAGCTCGATATTGTGGCGACTCAGGTGCTCATTGAAGCGAGCATTCTGGAAGTGACCTTGACGGATGATCTGCGCTACGGCCTGGAATGGACATTCAAGAACGGTCTGGGCAGTAGCTACGACGGTTCTGGTTTGCTGGTTAGTGGCGATACCAGTGCTCCTGCGTCAATAATTCCCGGTTTTTCGTACACCGTTACCAATTCGATTGGCGACATCAGTGCAGTCTTGAATGCACTGGCCAAGGAATCCCTGGTAAATATCATTTCCACTCCCTCAGTGATGGTGCTGGATAATCATGAAGCCTTTATTCATGTGGGGAACCAGGTGCCCATTATTGATAAGCAGACAACCAACGACGCCAGCGACAGTTCAAGAATTACCCAATCTGTGACCTACCGTGACACTGGCGTCAAGCTGAAGGTAAAACCGTCAGTTAACGCCGGGGGTCTGGTGACCATGGATGTGGAACAGTCAGTCACAGATGTGGGCGATGTTGACTCCGCTACCGGCCAGAGAGCTTTCCTGGAGCGAGAAATAATGAGCCGTGTAGCCGTCAGGTCCGGAGAGTCGGTCGTACTGGGCGGTTTAATTCGTGAAAATGCCACAAAGGGATCTACCGGTGTGCCATGGCTTCATACTCTGCCGGTGGTCGGACCCATGTTTGGAACTGTCTCGGACAACGATACCCGGACTGAGCTTATGGTCATAATTACGCCACGGGCCATCTATAACGAATCTGAATTACGTGACGTCAGCGACGAGATGCGCTCCATGGTTCGAAACATGGAATTGATCGACGCGAGCCCGTAAATGTTCTGTTCTGATGGTGGTCGCAAGGCACCGAGAGAGTGTGTATAATTCGCGATCTTTTTTAAGGAAACCCAATAAAATGAAAGACTTAAGAGCAAGGCCGGTCATTTATGGCCGCACTCTAATAGTGACACTGCTCACATTGCTGTTGCTGGCTGCCTGCGGTGGGCCCGAAGTCCCAGATTTCCTTACTGAAGAGCAGGAGTCCGCCCTTATTCAGCGGGTCACCCAAAAGTGGCAGGCAATGGAAGCCAGGGACTACGCTGCTGTCTATGACTACACCACACCTAACTACCGAAGAGTTTTCTCTAAGGATATGTTTTTAAATAAATTTGGGTACTCTGTCGATTGGGAGTTGACAGAGGCTGAAGTACTTAATTATGATGGCTCTGCAGCTGTGGCCAGTGTGGCAGTGAGAGTCATGTCCTCACCGTCAAAGCCGACTTCAGAAGCGTCTAGAATTCTTGGAGCTCTTCCTTCTGTACATCGTGAGAACTGGATTCTCATCGATGGAAAATGGTGGAATAGTCCCAAGATTTGAGCGCGTTTCCGGGTTGACAGTTGGTTAGGGTTAGCAATAATAGCGCTAGCAGTTATGCAACACTTGTTGTTAAACGCAAAAATGAAGACATTTAGGAGTCTCCTCATGAAAAATTTTAGACCTTTAGCCATGGCCGCAGCAGTTGCTACTGCTTCTGCTGGCTACGCCGGTGTAGTGAACGCGCAAGCGACCTACGATGTCGGTAACCTCGGTAACCTCGCAATTGTTCCTTACTACACTGTTCAGGAAGGGTATATCACTGGTATTAACGTTGTTAACACCACCAAGTCTACCCAGATTGTCAAGATCCGCTTCCGTCGTGGTTCCGACTCAATGGACGCCCTTGACTTTAACGTCATCATGTCACCAGACGATATCTTTAACGGATACATCTCCGGCGACGACGAAAACAACATCGCTTTCCGCACCAACGATAAGACCTGTACGGCTCCTATCCTGGCTATCGAAAGTGGAGAGACGCGCATTGCTCCAATGCCTAACGCAAGCAACACGCCTGCTGCCTCCGTGACCTTCGAAGAAGGTGCAATGGAAGGTTATGTAGAAATTATCGCCATGGGTCAGCCTCACCCTGAGCATGGAGCTAACCCCGCTGTTGAGGGTAGTGTCGACGGTGAAGGTTCACCAATCGCAATCAATGCGCTGCACTCTAAAAATGGCATCATCGACAACACGGGTACTCCCCTGGATTGTGACGCGGTAGCGGATAACTTCTTCCGTAACGCCAAGCTCGTGGATGGCTCGGTAGTAACTGACTCGAGCACTCGTGGTGTTCTGGCATCCGATTACACTCACCAGCGTCCAACAGGTGCATCCAGCTGGGTTACAGGTACAACAGTTCCTGTAGAGAACTACTACGTGGAATCTGAAGAGAAGGCTCTGTCTGTTTCTTACTTCATTCGTGACAGCAACTCTGGTCTTGAATTCGGCGGTCGTGCTGTTCACATCGCCGGCTTCGGCACAGAAGCCATGATGTCTAACCAGTCTCCGCTGAATACAGGCACTTACGATCCCTGGGGTTTCTTCTTCCCTGACCTGGACGGTGGTTCAACTGAAGATACTGACCGTGGTCGCTATGATGCCGACGACGGTGTCCGTGCTGCCCTGGCGGTAAAAAACATCATTAACACCTGGGGTGTTGGCAATGATGACCGCACAATCGACAGCGACTGGGTAATGACCTTGCCTGGCCAGTACCTGATGGTTAATCTCACCGAGTACATCGCTGACCTTGAAGGTGGTGCCCCTTGTAAGGTTAACGATTGTGACTTCCGTGACATTCCTGTTCAGTTGGGTATTGACTACTTCGACCGTGAAGAAGCTGTAGTAACCGTTGTCCAGGAAGAAGATGAGCTGGTGTTGTCTCCTGCAAACGTTACTCCTCCACCGGATGAGTTCCTGCTTCTGCGCAACGAAGTGAACGTTATGCGCTGGGACAACACTGCGACTGAAGATACTGTTGGTGCTCTGGCTTCCCAGTACGGCGGCTCTGGTTCATTCCCAGTGGGCGAGGCTGCTACCAACGGTTGGGCTAGCCTGTCTGTGCAAGCTGGAGTAAACGATCCTTCTGTTTTCTCTTCTTACAGGCCTTCTGTCTGTGAAATCGACGGAGATTCTCCTGAGGATTGCGACGAAGTCAATAACGAAGCAGTACCGCTGGTCGGCTTTGTAGCTTGGAAGCGTTCTTTCGACGACGCTTTGTCCAACTACGGTCGTATCATCGATCACAGCTTTATTCTTTCTTCTTCGGGTGAAGAGCGACCAAACGGCTAGCATCAGTTAGTCGGAAGTTAAAGAGAACCGACGCCCTTGGGCGTCGGTTTTTTTCTGTCTGAAAAAGAGGAAATTTGCTGTGTCTAGATTAACGGTATCACTGGTTATTGCGTTGTCTTTCGTTAGTGTGTCCTTATCCGCTCGCAATGTGGTCGAACACGATGGCGTTGGGCTAAGCTATGAAGAGGTCGAGCAGTTGGTGTCACGTTGGCAACCAGATATGCAGAAAGCAGCGGCGAACGATGAGGGTGACCGCCTTGAATTACTGAATAATGCACTGATTGCCAAGAAGCTTGATATGAAAGCCAGGAATGTTAAACCTGATGAGGATCCAGACCTCTATTGGGAGATAGTGCTCAAGACCAGAAGAATGTATCGAGACATGATGATGGAGGAATTCAGGGAAAACCTGGAGATGCCGGACTTTGAGGATTTGGCCAAAGAGCTATACCAGGTAGAGAAAGCGCGCTTCGCTTATGTGCCCGAACACCGACTATCGTCTCATATCCTGGTGGCATGTAATCGTAAGTCTTGTACCGATGAATTAAAGGCCAAGGCCGAGACGGTTGTGCAGAAAATGCAGGCAGGAGAATCATTTTCCGAATTGGCACAAGAATACTCGGATGACCCGGGTAGTAAAGATAAAGGCGGGAGGTTTGACCGTTGGATGCCAGCCAATGAAACCGGCGTTGCTGAAGAGTATGTTGAAGCCTTATTTGCACTTGAAAGCCCAGGTGATGTGAGTGGCGTGGTATATTCGAAGTTCGGCTATCATGTGATTCGCTTTGATGAAATGAGGGACCCCTATTTCCTGGAGTATGAAGAAGTAGCCCCCAAGATCAAAAAGCATCTGGAGAGGGAATACCTTAGGGATGCAGTCGCTGCCTATGTGAGAGCATTCAATATGGATGATTCTTCAATGATTGACGGTGAGGCCATGGAAAATATCTTCTCAAAGTATAAGGCACCATCCGGTTCAAGGTGATTGGTGACTTTAAAGGCTGTGTGTTGAATTTATAAGTTAACCTTATTCGGAACCGACGCTATATATGCGGAACCTTGTAATTCTGGGGATGCACCGTTCCGGCACGTCAATGGTTGCCGGGGCGTTGACAGCCACTGGTCTCAATCCCGGGCCAAAGCAGGAACTCCTCTCTGTTCAGGAGGACAACCCCTACGGCTTTTATGAGCGCAGGGACGTGGTTGAGTTCAATGACCATATCCTGCAGCGCAGCGGCGGCGCCTGGTTTCAACCGCCAAAAAGTATTCTAGCCAGTCCCTCCGACGACCTTGATGTCCGTACCATTCTTTCTCAACTGGATGACCCAGATAGTTTTCTGCTGAAAGACCCGCGTATGGTGCTCACCTGGCCGTCATGGGAGGGCTGCCTGGGAAATGAACTGCTTCTGTTTGTTTACCGAAACCCCTTATCTGTAGCGGAATCCCTGAAGAAGCGAAACGGGTTCCCCTTGTTGCTGGGCCTTGCTCTTTGGGAATACTATAACCTGCAGGCGCTGGAGATTATCGAGGGAAGTGACAGTGAGGCCGTCTCATTCGACGAGATAGCGGCGAGCCCCGAAAAAGCGCTAAGCGAACTGTTAGAGAAACTCAGAAATAAGGGGTTGGAGTTAACCGGAAGCCTAGCCGAGGGCTTGTTCGATAATTCCCTGGGAAATTCCGGAAAGGATGCTGAGGAAGGTACCAGCAAGCTCTTAACACTTTCGCAACAACAGTTAGCGAGATATTGTGAGTCCCTCTGTATACCCGGGAGCTCTTGCGTTCCCTTCCCTGGAAAAGACGACTCACTAGTGGAGCGAATCAACGATCTTGCCCAGGCACTTTCGCCTCTGGCTAAGACCAGAGAAACAGCCATTGCCTATGAAGAAGCAGTGGCATTATGCCGAGACAGAACCAGCGAGCGGGATCAAGTACTTGACCAGTTGAAGCGTGGTGAGGCAGATCATGAAGCACTTGCCAGTGCCCATGAACAGGAAATAGAGCGTCACCACGTTCTGGCGGGCCAGCATGGCGAACTCGAAAAGGAGCATGCCGGGTTGTCCAAGGCCTATACAGAACAGGAGAAAAGTTTTCGCCAACTGGAGCACAAGGCCGATTTCCTCTATGAAGCACTCAATACTGTCTATCGTAACCTGTTGCAGTACGAGACGTCTTTTCTCGCCTCAATACAAAAACAAACCACTCGCGCCTACCGGTTACTGACTTTTCGGCGAGGGGTTCGCACTACCTATGAAGACGCCCTGGAAGCTGCGGGGGAACATTTCAAGGACCAACAGATTTCCTTGCCTGAAAAGCCGCCCGGAAAATTGGCGTTGCTTGGTGAAGTTACAAGCTATGTAATGCAAAATCCCGCCGGGTCGGCGAGAAGTTTCAGCTATCAGCGACTGAGGCGGGCCCTGGAGGTGCTGTTTAAGTCCAGCCCGGAAGATTTCGGTGTTTGGGTAAGAGGGCGTTTCCCTGATCAGGAGTTGGATGCCACAAGACTCGCAGAGACTCAGCTCGGTCCTGAACTCGACGAGTTGGAGTTGAGTTTTCCTGAAGTGCAAAGCCCGCTGGTGTCAATTGTTATCCCGGTCTACAACGAGTACCGGATGACCATTAATTGCCTTCGTTCAATTCTCGACAAGCCCGGCGTCAGTTCTTACGAAATAATAATCGCAGATGACTGCTCCACAGACCTAAGCCGAAGTATCGAGAAACGGGTGAAAAATATTACCGTGGAACGAGGGCGGGAAAACCTGCGTTTCGTCGGAAATTGCAATCGTGGAGCACAGCGAGCACAGGGAAAGTATCTGCTGTTCCTCAATAATGATACGGCCGTGGCCGAGGGATGGTTGGATTCACTGGTTGAAGTGGCAGAGGCGGATGATTCTGTTGGTATTGTTGGCCCCAAACTCCTGTTCGCCGATGGCAAACTACAGGAAGCGGGCGGCATTATGTGGCGTGATGCCTCCGCGTGGAATTATGGCCGTGGCGATGACCCGGATAAGCCAGAGTATCAATATCTAAAGCCCGTTGATTACATCTCAGGTGCTTGTTTGCTTGTCAAGGCCGACCTATGGGAACAATGCGGTGGATTCGATACCCGCTATGCCCCAGCCTACTACGAAGATGCTGACCTCGCTTTTGAAGCGCGGGCACTGGGCTACCAGGTGATTTATCAGCCAGCGGCTTCGGTGTTTCACTTCGAGGGGGTAAGTAATGGCTCTGACCTCAACTCAGGTGTAAAACAGTACCAGGTTGATAATCAGGCAGTGTTTTTAGAGAAGTGGCAAGAGGTGTTGAAGCGCGACCACTTTGACAATGCGCAACATGTGTTCCTGGCCAGGGATCGTAGCAGGTTTCAACGCACGGTTGTGTATATTGACCACTATGTACCTCACTACGACAAGGATGCCGGGTCACGTTCTACGTTTATGTATATCCAGCTGATGTTGGATATGGGCTATCGTGTTTTATTTGTAGGGGCTAATTTCTTTCCCCACCAGCCCTACACAAAAGTACTTCAGCAATTGGGTGTTGAAGTTCTTGTAGGCGAGTATATTGCGCGAAATTTCGACAGGTGGTTGAGGGAAAACGCTGGCTATATCGATAATATTTATATTCACCGTCCCCACGTGGCCGAACAGTTTTTGGCAACGCTCTCAGGTTTAAAGCCGCAGCCGAAGCTGATTTATTTTGGTCATGACCTTCATTACCTGCGTATACAACGCGAGTTCGAACTTACCAGCGACAAAGCTCTCAAAGCTACAGCCGATAAATGGCGGCAGCGCGAATATGCAGTTTTCGATGCTGTAGATACAGTGTATTACCCCTCTCAGGTGGAGGTGGACGAAATATCGAAAAACCAAAGAGAGCTTGAGGCGCGAGCTATACCGCTCTATGCCCTTGCGGACGTGCAGGTTGAGCCATACCAGTTTGAAGAGACCGCGGATATTCTGTTTATCGGAGGTTTTAACCATCCTCCCAATGTCGATGCCGTTTGCTGGTTTGCTGAGAAAATTCTTCCCCTGGTTGCAGATGAGATTCCTGGGATACGTTTACATGTTGTAGGCTCAAACCCCACCGACGCTGTTCAGGCGCTGCAAAGTGACCGAATACAAGTCTACGGCTATCTTACGGATGAAGAACTGGATGAGTTATACAAGGGAATTCGCCTGGTGGTGGTTCCCCTGCGCTTTGGGGCCGGCGTAAAAGGGAAAGTGCTTGAGGCGATACAGAAGGGAAGGCCGCTAATCACGACCGCTGTGGGAGCCGAGGGTATTCCGGAAGCGGAGAAGGTGATGACCATTGCAGATTCTGTCCAGGAATTTTCTCAGGCGGTGAAGGTTGCCTGCGAAGGGAATGATGAGGTTCTTCGCAAATATGAGAACTATGAACCATGGTTGCGGCAACATTTTTCCAGAGACAGGGCTGCTGCTATTATCACTGAGGATTTTGGCCCTCCGCAAAAATCAGTCTAACGGCTTCTCAAGTGGGGTGGTAATGTAACCAGTCCGCACAGTCCCAGCCCAACATGCGCTCCAGAGAGTGTATCTCGAATTCGTAAATTGATCGTAAGCAGGAGAATTCCTGCTCACTCATTTTTCCGGAGTATCTACGCCCATGCACGGTTTCCAGTTCCAGGGAAGCGAGCGTATTTACGCACAGGAATCGACAAACTTCGTTGATACTGTCCAGTGCATTTTTCTTAAGGTCTTCATTTTTGAGTACCAGAAGCTTTTCAGGACCAAAAAAACGTAAAAGTCTGCGTATTTGATCAATGTAGAAGCCCCGGGAAATATAAGAGTGTCTCAGGTCCTGCAGTGGGAGGGCCAGGGATGCTCTGGAAGCTTCAATGTCGATGGCAGCCATAAAACCAAGATTTTCTTCGCCCCTGGCTCGTTCCATATTCCAGTTGGAATAGGCACGGGTAATGGGGTTGCGTAGTATCACAATAACTTTCAGGTCAGGGTTGTACTCCCACATGCGTGCTGGTGCTGAGTCCCAAAACATGTAGGCGGGCGTTGATTCACCGATTACCAGGTTTTCAGATTCTGGGTGAAATTGTTTATGATATTGCCGGTAGTCCGGCCCCTGGGCAGGAAAATTTTTATCACGGTTGAAGTAATGCAGTGAGCGCTTTGTATGGTTATCGGCTGCAACGTAAATTTCTGCGTGCTGCCGCAGGTAGTGAGCCAGGGCGGTTGTACCGCTTTTCTGGGCTCCGGCAATTACGAAATCAATTTTTCTGTGAATCACGCGATGGTCTCTTCTGATTGAGGACGTGATGGTCTTGGTATCTACTTGTGGTGAAACGAGAGGCAGTGTAGCACAGCGAGTTGCGGACCTCTGTGATATAGTGCTGTCAAAAAGGGCCGCCGGTGCCGGCTTTTTCAGTTGTCTTGCGCACTGCTAATCGGGCGATCTAATCGGTTTCTATTCTGGTGATTATTTCTGTACACATTCCAAAGACAGCTGGGTCGAGCTTTGGTCGATCTCTCCAGGAAAAATATGGAGATGGGCTGCACAAGGATTACGCAGACAGGCCGGTAAATACCGGGTCATTGACGCGTGTAACAGGGGCGCTTTCCCAGTGTTTGCTGAATGCGGTCCTGCCGCGGGCTGTCGCTGACATTGAGTGTATCCATGGGCACTTCCTGCCACTAAAATACCGCTTTCTTCGAGTCTCATCGCCAAAGCATTTTGTGATGTGGTTGCGAGACCCTATTGCTCGACTGATTTCGCACTACGATTACTGGATCCAGTACGAGAATATGTCGGAGGCGGGGCCACTTCACTGCAGGGTGGTTGAAGAAGCCTGGAGCCTGGAGGCGTTTTGTCTGTCCAGAGAATTGAGAAACCTCTATAGCCAGTTTCTATGGGGTTTTCCCCTGGAGAATTTTTCTTTTATCGGGATCACCGAGCATTTTGATTCAGATATGGAAGAGTTTTCAGGTGCATTTTTGCATGATGATGTCGGGCGATACAGAGAAAACAGTAGCTCTGACAGGAGCATTAACCCTGGAAATTTAGACAATGATTTCAGGGCCCAGGTGTCTGATTTTCATGCAGCCGATGTCGCTATATACCGCAGGGCGTTGCAGTTACGAGAGCAGAGGGTGAGGGGATGAGGCATAAGGTTTTGCCGTTCTCAGTAGATCAATGAAGCAAGTACTTATTCACATCGGCTATCACAAAACAGCCAGTTCCTGGCTGCAGGAGGAGGTCTTTTGTTCGGGTAACCCGGTTTTTGAGCCTCTGTCACGTCAGGATTTCGGTCAGAGTACGCTGGCCAATGACTTTTTCCTGGGTCGCGATGGTTACCTCCTCTCGCCATTTGAATCTAATGAGCAGATAATTCGCGAGGAATTGGATGCCCTCAAAAGGTGCCGCCCCGAGTTAGAACCCAAGGTAAGGGTGCTTTCTCACGAGCGATTATCGGGAAACCCCCACAGTAGTGGTTTTGATGCGCAGGTTATTGCTCGTCGATTGTTCGAAATATTTCCTGGTGGAAAAGTATTGGTGATGCTGCGTGAACAGGAGAGCTTTCTACTCTCCTGTTACTTCCAATATTTGTCAGCCGGCGGTACCCACAGTCTGGAAGATTACCTCAACACAGGCTTCGACGGAAAACGGCCGGGGTTTTCTCCACACCATATCAATTACCTGCCATTGCTGGAGCACTATTTAGAACTGTTTGGTGAGCAAAATGTACTGGCCTTGCCCTATGAGTTTCTGGACCGGGAGCCCGCTTCTTTTTTTGCGCGGTTGGCGGAATTTCTCGAGTGTTCTATTGATGCCTCATCCCTGGATGTGCACAGACGCTTAAATTCCAGAAAGAATGCCTGGGCGAGTTACCATCTCAGAGGGTTGAATCGCTTTTTGGTAAGGTCCTCTCTGAATGACTATTCACATTTATGCAACCCCGGGACCGTGTTTCTGTCCCAGGCGCTGGTTCAGTTTGTCACAGCCATCACACCAGAAATTTGGGGTGAAAGGACTGTGAGTGGCCACAAGGCCACAATCAGGCAGTGGACGGGGGGGCGTTATGTTCAAAGCAATAGTCGACTGCAAGAACGGCTTGATATTGACCTTGCGAAATTTTCTTACAAGATGAGCTTATAGACGTTTATAAATGGTTGAACTTAAATTTCTACAAACTAAACTAGGGCCGTTTAGTAACTGCCTACCTTGAGTGGAGTTAAAGAAAGTGTTGAGTACAGAGAGATTGCTTGTTGCCCTGGTACTGATAGTGGGTCTGTCTGCCTGTTCCGAGCGTTCCAGGCTGGTAAGTAAAGCTCTGGAGGCAGGTATCATCCAGGAACGCTATGTGGACTACTGGATATTGAAGCAGTACTCCGATGGCATATACTGCGGAAAATGGGATAAGAATAATAAACAAAAGAAATGGCGAGAAGGGTATCGCTATTTTGCCGTGGTAGAAGGGGTTGTAGATACCAATCCCAGCAGGGATGTATGGCAGATTTTCTGTAGTGACGACCCAATAAGCGGTATCAAAAAGAGGTTTGGTATTGGGCCTATCGGCCCAGAGGAAGGGCATGTGCATCTCGTATACCGGGAGCTTGAGTCGATCACCGAGCTGTTAAACGCATACAAGGCAGATCAAGAGCACTTTCCCTATTCTGAGGACGGCCTGTCTCCGCTGTTGCCCACCGTCGATCCCGGTGCTAAAAACCCGGAGGCAAGGCACAAAGGATATTTGCAGGAGATTCCCCTGGATCCATGGGGGAGGCCCTATTATTATCAATTTTCTGAACTGGGTGGCATGGTGGCTACCCGATACCGCCTTTATACTCTAGGTGCTGATGGTAAGTTGGGCGGCTCTGGAGAAGATGCAGATATCAGGGAAATTCATATGCGCTATCTTAAGCATGCCTTAAACATTAGCTCTCAGGGCTTTTAAGCGGGCTGTGAAGGCGTTCTCTGCGAACCTGAACAACTCTATATCCTGATGTAGCCGTTGTTCTAGTTTTTCTTGCTCGGACGAGGTGAGTGAGTAATTTCCAGGTCGGTTTCTGGACTTATTGTCCCGAGATACACGCATTTTCCCTTTTTTACCCATGACCCCTTGCAGTAATTCCACGGACTCATTGTAGCGATTGGTGATGCCGAAGAACGGCAGCGTCAATAGTGTCCTCTGGACTAGCGGTAAGAGCGCGTCATCTACCTTGTTAGTACAGGGCGCTGCAAGGCCCTTAAGCAGATAACGTGTCTGGCAGTTGTCAAACAATTTGCTCACTGGTGTGTGCAAAAACTTCTTGATACTCATATCCCGGACCATGGCATGAATCTCTTGAGCTGAACTCTTATTCTTGGTGAAAGAGGTGTCTGCAGTTTTGGGGATATGCAGGATGAAAACGAACTCCACGGGTACATAGGTTTGTGGAAAAAGCTTTATAAGTGTCTTGAGCGAGTATTGGTGGCAAGGTAGTGTTGCTGTATCAGTAGCTCGATACCAGCGGCGTCCAATTATAACCGCGCCGGCCCTCAATGCTCACCAATGGCGTCGCTCGGCGAGCATCGGACCCGGTTTTTCTAGCCAGATAACGTAAACTGCAACAAAGCCCAAGACCATAACTGTAAAGAGTTGGAGTATAGGAATTGGAAGTAGTAAAGCCCACAAGCATGAGGGAGTCGATCTTCAATCGCAGAATGCTTGTATGCATATTCACGGGATTTGCCTCGGGAATGCCGCTTTACGTGCTATATCAGCTGATTCCTGCCTGGCTTAAGGAGGGAGGGGTATCGCTTACAGAAATAGGGCTCTTTGCCCTTGTAGGCGTTCCCTACACCTGGAAGTTTCTCTGGGCACCCTTTATGGACCGGTGGTTTCCGCCACTGTTGGGCCGACGCCGTGGATGGATGGCGGTATGCCAACTGGCGCTCCTGCTTTTTATTGGCTCTTTGGGAATGTTTGATCCAGTGAAATCCATATGGACGGTAGCGTGGCTGGCATTTGCGGTTGCGCTGTTCAGTGCAACCCAGGATGTAGCGCTGGATGCGTTTCGTCGCGAGATACTTCCCGATGAGGAGTTGGGTCTTGGGAACGCAATTCATGTACAGGCTTACCGGATATCGAGCTTGATACCCGGTTCCCTCTCCCTGATTCTCGCTGACCTGCTGCCCTGGTCAACGGTTTTCTGGATAACGGGAGCCTTTATGCTTGTGGGCATGGTAATGACTTTGGTTGTCTCAGAACCCGATACGGCGCTGCCCAGAGAATCAGGCCTGGGCAAAGCTATCACTGCCCCTTTTCTGGAATATTTGTCTCGCAAGGGATGGAAGGGCGTGGCGCTGGTGCTTGGCTTTATGGTTTTGTACAAAATTGGTGACAATATGGCCACCGCCTTATCCACGCCCTTCTATCTGGATATGGGATTTACCAAAACCCAGATTGGCCTGGTTGCCAAACATGCCGCCCTTTGGCCGGCTATCCTGGGAGGGCTTTGTGGCGGGGTGATTATGATCCGCCTGGGTATTAACCGTTCATTGTGGTTATTTGGCGTTGTTCAGGTTCTCAGCATTCTTGGGTTCTATGCTCTGGCCTCGTCCGAGTCCGGCCAGCTCTGGTTGCTGGCCGCTGTAATTGCATTTGAGTATTTGGGGGTAGGCATGGGAACCGCTGCCTTTACTGCCTTTATAGCCAGAGAGACAAGTAAGCTCTACGCGGCCACCCAATTCGCGCTGTTCACAGCACTGGCCTCTTTGCCCAGAACAGTGGCGAACTCCAGCACGGGGTGGATCGTGGAAAGTGTGGGCTGGTCAAACTTTTTCCTGTTATGTGCGTTACTGGCCCTGCCGGGAATGATCATGTTATTTTGGGTCGCTCCCTGGTCTGAACCGATAGCCTCAGAGTGACTTGCTACCGAACATTGCATGGGCAAGAAAATATCTGTTTTTAGCAACGCCAACTGGCTGGACTCCAAGTGATCAAGTTAATAAGAAAATTTTTTCGTGGCGCACCTGATGCAGGTAGCGCAAGGCCCTTGATCAGTTTCATTGTTATCGTCTACGACATGCCAGAGCAAGCTGAAAGAACACTGCGCACTCTGCTACCGGATTACCAAACCGGCGTAAACGATGGCGATTACGAGGTTGTGGTGGTTGAGAACAAATCGGGCAACGTTATGTCTGAGGAATTTCTAGATAGTCTCCCTTCCAACTTTCGTTACTTCTTGCGAGATGAGACAAAGCCTACGCCGGTATTCGCAATCGAATATGGTGCGAGTGTCGCCACAGGGGAAAATATTTGTCTGATGATTGATGGCGCGAGACTTTTGACCCCCGGCGTTGTTGGACAAGTGGTGCATGGCCACCGAATACATAAAAATGCGGTGGTTACGGTTCCTGGCTATCACCTTGGCGACGAAATACAGCAGCGAGCTGTTGATAGTGGCTACGGCACGGAAGCTGAAAAAGCCCTGATGGCGACTACTGACTGGCCCGTTGACGGCTACAGCCTGTTTGATATTTCCTGCTTTAGTGGCTCCTGCGCAGATGGCTTTTTCCTGCCCAGCCTTGAGAGTAATTGCATTAGCATGCCGCGCGAAACCTGGAATTACCTGGGTGGCTGTGATTTACGCTTTGATGCCCGCGGCGGTGGTCTGGTGAATCTGGACCTGTACAAGCGGGCGATTGAATTGCCAGATACGCTTCATGTAATAATTCCGGGAGAAGGAACTTTTCACCAGTTTCATGGTGGAGTGACCACAGGGGGTGAATCGACTGGTGATAGCGCGAAACTTATTGAGGTACTTCACGCCCAATATGCAGTAATAAGAGGGGAGTTATACACCCCTCCTGAGTCCGACCCGCTGTTTTTCGGCCGCGTTCCCGCTCACGCTCATCGATTTATCAGCCTCTCTGTTGAGAGGCATGCAGAAATTATGGCCATCAAGGCAGCTGGAAACTAAACCAAAACTTCATCACGGCCGCCAACGATACGTCGCCAAATCAACTTTTTTATTGCTGCGAAAGACCACACCCTCTGCCTCCAGTCGCTCCCTTTGGGTATACTGCGAGGCAGAGCCAGCAGGCAGGGAAATCTGGCCCTGGGCATTGATGACTCGATGCCAGGGGATGCGAGTGTCCTGGGGTAGGGCGCGCAGGGCGGCGCCCACCCGACGGGCGGATCTTCCAAGACCCGCCTGTTGAGCCACGTCACCGTAGGTGGCAACCTGGCCGGCCGGGATAAGGGATACTATCTGCCAGATACGCTGGTTGATACTGGGTTCTTGTTGCACCATTAATAAACTGTAGCAGTCATTCCATGATGATGATCGATAATACTTTAGTGAGGGGCCGGCTTTATAGTCTGCTCAAGTCCCCCTGTAATTTTCTTTTGGTTCTGTTGCTCCTGGCTGCACCTGTACAGGCGAATCGGCTGTATTTCACCGATGGTGAGTCTATCACCGGCGTGATGGTGGGAATAGAAGATGGCAAGCTACACTGGAAGTCCGCAATACTTGGGGATCTCAAGGTCGACCTGCATAACATTGAAATGATTGAGACCGGAGACCACTTTGATCTCAAGCTCACGGGCAAGGAGCTCAGAAACTGCTGGATGTATGCCGAAGGGGACAGTCAGTTCCTGCATTGCGATGAGGGCATGCAAACCCTGCCGAGCTGGAAACTGGTAGTGGCGGCAGGCGAAACTATTAATGAGCCGCAACCATGGCTGCAACAAACCGGTGATGCCAAGTTGGCGCTGGAAGACTCAAGCGGAAACAGTGAAATTACCAAGTATGACCTGCAAGTGCGCACAGAGCTGCGCTACCTGGAATCCCGGCATACCATAGCGGCAAATTACGCAGAAGAAAGCTCAGACGGTAATACCAACCGCCAGCGCTGGCGCGCCGGTTACCAATACGACCAGTTTTTCACCGAGCAGTGGTTCGTGACCGGCAATGCCTTCTATGAGGAAGACAAGTTTCGGGAACTGGATCAACGTGCTTCAGCGGGTTTGGGTATGGGTTACCAGTTTCTGGAAACCAGCTACTTTGATCTTCTGGGCAAGGGCACTTTGAACTACGTGGATGAGGAGTTCAGCTCTGGACTGAGTCGCTCCCGTCCGGCTCTCCTGTGGAATATGGATTTTGTCTGGCGGGTAGAGGGGGGGGGTATGGAGTTTTTCCACCGCCACGTCATGCTGCAGTCTTTTGAGGAAAGCGCAGACTACGAAGTGAATACCACCACGGGCTTCAAATATCCTATTAACGGCCACTTTGATTCCGTGATTCAGCTGGACTACAACTACGACAACCTTCCTGGAGAGAAGGAGGTAGAAAAGGTCGATTCCAAGTGGTCGGTGGGGCTGAATTACAAATGGTAGTCTGGCTTGGCTTGTAAATCTGGTATCTGGCCCCATACTTTCCCAGACGGAGAGCACTCTTATGCGATTGTTAATTATGCTCCTGCCCTGGCTGGAGCTTTTCACCCTCATTCAACTGGGTATTGAAACCAGTGCCCTGACTGCTGTCGGGTATGTCCTGCTGACCTTGTTCCTGGGTGTGGCGGTGTTGCGCATGCAGGGTCGTGAGATGTTTGACCGCCTGCGCCAGGCTCAGCAGGGCGGCGTCCTTGGGCCGCAGTTGATGCTGGATGATATGGCGGTTGGCCTTGCCGGATTGTTGCTTGTTTTCCCGGGCATTCTCACAGACATAGCTGCAGTAATTGTTATGATAGGCCCTCTTCGGAGACGTGTCGCCAGGGCGATAATGGGGCCGCAACCAGAACCTTACGTGGCTGAACGGGACAGGGAAAATGAGGTCATTATAGAAGGGCAGTTTCAGCGTGTTGATGATGACCCCAAGCCATAACTGATTGAAATATCGCAATATTCGTCTTTAAAGAAGCCCCCAAAAATCTCTTCCAAACACACTTGACTCAGCCAAATCCCCCACTAGAATTAGCACTCTCTTAAAAAGAGTGCTAATTGGGCCTTGAAAAGCATTTTCCAGCCCCAATAGATCAAGCTAGCCCCTTATGGGCCTCCCATAACATATGTAATCAGGAGAGATTTAACGATGAAAATCCGTCCGCTGTACGACCGTGTGGTCGTTCGTCGCCAGGAAGAGGAAGAAACCACCGCCGGAGGCATTTTGCTGCCTGGCTCTGCCAAGGAAAAGCCAAACCAGGGTGAAGTTATTGCCGTTGGCGAAGGCAAGTCGCTGGATAACGGCGATGTACGCCCCCTGGCGGTGAAAGTTGGCGATACCGTGGTATTTGGCCAGTACGCTGGCAGCAACACCATCGAGATCGATGGTGAAGAGCTGATCATCATGGGCGAGAGCGAAATCTTCGCTGTTGTCGACTAAACACGCCCGCAAGTAAACAAAACGATTAGATAGTAAGGATTCATATCATGGCTAAAGACGTATTTTTTGGCGACAGTGCACGCTCACGCATGCTCAGCGGCGTAAATGTTCTCGCCGACGCCGTTAAGGCAACTCTGGGGCCCAAGGGCCGTAACGTAATTCTGGACAAGTCCTTCGGTGCTCCCACCGTAACCAAGGACGGTGTTTCCGTGGCTAAAGAGATCGACCTGGAAGACAAGTTCGAGAACATGGGCGCGCAAATGGTCAAGGAAGTCGCTTCACAGGCTTCTGACGCTGCTGGCGACGGCACAACTACTGCTACTGTTCTGGCTCAGTCCATCCTCAACGAAGGCTTGAAGTCTGTTGCAGCAGGCATGAACCCCATGGACCTCAAGCGTGGCATCGACAAAGCTGTTGCCGCTGCGGTTGATAAAATTCAGGAGGCTGCCAAGCCTTGTGAAGACAACAAGGCGATCGCCCAGGTGGGCAGTATCTCTGCCAACAGCGACACCCAGGTAGGCGACATCATCGCCGAAGCCATGGACAAGGTCGGTAAGGAAGGTGTCATCACTGTTGAGGAAGGCTCAGGCCTTGAGAACGAACTGGACGTGGTTGAAGGCATGCAGTTCGACCGCGGTTACCTGTCTCCCTACTTCATCAACAACCAGGAAAGCATGAGTGCAGATGTAGAGGCGCCTTTCATCCTGCTGGTTGACAAGAAAATCTCCAACATCCGTGAATTGCTGCCCCTGCTGGAGCAGGTAGCCAAGGCATCCAAGCCCCTGGTTATTGTCGCTGAAGATGTTGAAGGCGAAGCGCTGGCCACCCTGGTAGTGAACAACATGCGCGGTATTGTGAAAGTCACTGCCTGTAAGGCACCTGGCTTTGGTGACAGGCGCAAGGCCATGCTGCAGGATATCGCCATCCTCACTGGCGGTACTGTGATCTCTGAAGAAGTTGGCATGGATCTCGAGTCCGCCACTCTGGAGCACCTGGGCAGCGCCAAGCGCATCACCATGGACAAGGACAACAGCACTGTCATTGACGGCGCTGGTGATCACGACGCTATCACTGCTCGTGTTAACGAGATCCGCACCCAGATCGACAACACGTCTTCCGATTACGATCGTGAGAAGCTGCAGGAGCGCGTTGCCAAGCTGGCAGGCGGTGTTGCGGTTATCAAGGTTGGCGCAGCCACCGAGATCGAAATGAAAGAGAAGAAAGCCCGTGTTGAAGACGCTCTGCACGCGACCCGCGCTGCGGTAGAAGAGGGCGTAGTCGCTGGTGGTGGTGTTGCTCTGGTACGCGCCGTAGCCGCTATTGCAGACCTTGAAGGTGATAACGAAGACCAGAACCACGGCATCGCAGCTGCCCTGCGCGCCATGGAAGGTCCTCTGCGCCAGATCGTAGACAATGCTGGTGATGAAGCCTCTGTTATCCTGGATAAAGTTCGCCAGGGCGAGGGCAACTACGGCTATAACGCTGCATCCGGTGAGTACGGCGACATGATCGAGATGGGTATTCTCGACCCTGCCAAGGTAACTCGCACCGCACTGCAGGCAGCTGGTTCAGTTGCTGGTCTGATGATCACCACAGAAGTGATGGTTGCTGACAAGCCTGTTGACGCGGCTGGCGCTGCTCCTGCAATGCCTGATATGGGCGGCATGGGTGGTATGGGCGGCATGGGCGGCATGATGTAAATTTGCCATTGAGACTTCCGTGTAACGGCGCCCGCGTCGTTGCACGTTGTCGAGCATGACGCAAAGAAAACCCCGCCATATGGTGGGGTTTTTCTTTATTAGCCCGCATCGAATTTAGGCGATACAATAGCCCAGGGTTCAAAGAAAACAAAAAGGTGGAAAATTATGGTTCTTGAATTTATTTTTCGTTGGGCGCACGTTCTGTTCGGTATCGTCTGGATAGGCATGCTCTACTACTTCAACTTCGTTCAAACTGAGTACTTCAAGGAAGCCGAGGCTGACGCCAAGGCAGATGCGATCAAGAAGCTGGCTCCCCGGGCCCTGTGGTGGTTCCGTTGGGGCGCAATGTTTACATTCCTGACCGGCCTCAGCTTGTTGCACCAGGTTGGCGCTTCCACAGATATCGCCGGTATGCCGGTAATCTGGGTTGGTACTCTTGCCGGTACCCTGATGTTCCTCAACGTATGGTTGATCATCTGGCCACACCAGCAAGTGGTTCTGGGGCTCAAACAAGGCGACGGCCCTACCTCGGCAGGTAAGGCGGGACTTGCATCCCGCACCAATACGCTGCTTTCAGGCCCCATGCTGTTTGGTATGCTCGGCTCGAAGCACCTGTTTATCCAGGATGCTGGCGGTATAGGTTTCTATGCGGCTGTGGCCCTGATTCTGGCACTGGAAGCCAACGCACTGTTTGGCAAGACAGGCCCGATGACCAGCGTCAAGGGTGTTATTCACTGTAGCCTGGGCCTGACTATTGTTATCTGGGCTTTGTTGGCCCTGCTGTAGTACGTGGTCTTTGCGATCAAGCCGGGGCGTGCCCCGGCTTTTTTGTATCTGCCAGGTAAATTCCTGGCTGATTATTCCCGCAAAGTGCCTCAATTGAAGCTTCGCTATTTAGCTCTCCACTTGGCAATGTATAATTGTCGTACTCTGTACTCCGCGTAATTACACACTATGCCGCAAGACGATATCGATCACATTCCTTCCATTGTCCCCAGACGGGATCGCGACCATGCCAGGCCCGCCGGGAAAAAATCAACAGCTACCAGTAAGCCGCGTAAAAGTGGTGGCGGTGGTGCTGCCAGACCACCCGGTAGTGGAGGCTCTGGCGCCGGTGTCTGGTCGCGGCTGTTTATCGTTGTATCGCTGGTGATTGCGGCGGTGGCCTGTGCCTGGGCGTGGCAGTTGCAGGGCGAGTTAGAGCAAGCGCAGCTTGAAATGCGCGATTATGCCAGTCGTATTGGCGATCTTGAGGATCGCCTGTCGGACACCGATGAAGGTATGAGCCAGAATGCCGCGGTGCAGGCGGCCAAAATACGTGAACTGGATTCAGAGGTTCGCAAGCTCTGGGATAATGTCTGGAAACAGACCAAAGGGCGCCTGGCCAAGCTGGAATCCAGTAGTAGTGGCCACGAGAAGAAAATCAACTCTGCCCAGAAGTCTCTGAGCTCCGCCCAGAAAGAGCTCAAATCTGCCAAGACCGACCTTGCAAAACTTAAGAGTGTTGCCGGTGACCTGCAGCGCTTGATGGCCAGCGCCAAGGCCAATCAACAGGAGGTGGAGCGGGTTGCCGATACGCTTAACCGGATTAACCTGGACCTGGCGAAAATGAACAAGCGGGTAAAAGACAACGAGGAGGCCATGGCTTCAGTGGACACCTTCCGCCGGCAGATGAACACCAGCATTAACGAACTCCAGGGAGCTGTGCGGGCCCTGCAGGTAGCGCCCTGAGGGGCACGCCTTCCGGCTGCCCCTGGTGGGCGGCCAGCCCTCAATTTAGGGTACAATAAGCGCCCGTTTTTTCCTAGCAACAAGGACTCAGCCATGACCGTCATTCGCCAGGACGACTTCATTGACAGCGTCGCAGACGCTTTACAGTTCATCTCCTACTACCATCCGGTGGACTTCGTAAAGGCAGTGCATGAGGCCTGGGAGAAAGAGCAAAACCCTGCAGCCAAAGACGCTATGGCACAGATCCTGATCAATTCACGTATGTGTGCCCAGGGCCACCGGCCTATATGCCAGGACACTGGCATAGTGACCGTATTTCTCAAAATCGGTATGAATGTGCAATGGGATGCCACCCTGTCGGTGACCGATATGGTGAATGAGGGTGTGCGCCGAGCCTACACCCATCCTGACAATGTGCTGCGGGCGTCCATCCTGGAAGATCCCGCCGGTGCGCGTAAAAACACCAGGGACAACACACCTGCCGTGATTCACATGGAGGTCGTCCCGGGCGACTCCGTGGATGTACAGGTCGCAGCGAAAGGCGGTGGTTCTGAAAACAAATCCAAGATGGTAATGCTCAACCCCTCAGACAGTGTTGTCGATTGGGTAGTGAAAACAGTGCCGACCATGGGTGCTGGCTGGTGCCCGCCGGGCATGTTGGGAATAGGCATAGGCGGTACTGCGGAAAAGGCTGCAGTTATGGCCAAGGAATCCCTGATGGATCCCATCGATATCCACGAGTTGCGAGAGCGTGGGCCGTCTAACCGGGTGGAAGAACTGCGCCTGGAAATTATGGAAGCGGTCAACAAGCTGGGCATTGGCGCCCAGGGCCTGGGCGGCTTGACCACGGTCATGGATGTAAAAATCAGGGACTACCCAACCCACGCGGCATCACTACCGGTGGCAATGATTCCTAATTGTGCCGCTACTCGCCATGCGCACTTTGTACTCGATGGTTCCGGGCCCACACTGCAGACACCACCAGACCTGGATGACTGGCCCGATATTACCTGGGAAGTGGGAGAGGGTGTACGTCGGGTGAACCTGGATACTGTGACCCCCGAAGAGGCCGCACAATGGCAACCTGGAGATACCTTGTTGTTATCCGGAAAAATGCTTACCGGCCGCGATGCGGCGCACAAGAAAATGAAAGAGCTCATAGAGAGCGGAGAAGGTCTGCCTCCGGAAGTGGATCTCAAGGGTCGCTTTATTTATTACGTGGGGCCTGTGGATCCAGTGCGTGACGAGGTTGTTGGCCCTGCCGGCCCCACCACAGCTACTCGCATGGATAAATTTACTGATTTTATTCTTCAGGAGACCGGACTGCTGGGCATGATCGGTAAGGCCGAACGAGGCCCTACCGGTATTGAGGCCATCAAGAAGCACAAAGCGGTTTACCTGATGGCTGTGGGCGGCGCAGCCTACTTGGTGTCCAAGGCGATTATCGGCGCCAAGGTGGTTGCCTTTCCTGAGATGGGTATGGA